>JACCDX010565061.1_pt1 | contig 13759 bp, 10 predicted proteins | sample 7449681 | NCBI WGS metagenome assembly JACCDX01 (sample SAMN15323450, study PRJNA562643) | freshwater metagenome | isolation source: river surface water | place: USA:Blue River Watershed | collected 2017-08-18
CTTGACGCAGGAATGGCCATGATTGGCCTTGCCGTCTTTGTGCGGCACCATGCGCACGACCTCATTGCCTTTCATTTCGGCCTTGAACGAGCAGCCTACGCCGCAATAAGCGCAGGTGGTGATCTTGCTGTGCTCGGCCTGGCTCATCATGATCACGGTTTTTTCTGTCAGTGTCGCCGTCGGGCATGCCTGCACACAAGCACCACAGGAGACGCACTCGGATTCCATGAAGGCTTCATTCTGGCCGGGCGAGACGCGCGATTCAAAGCCGCGGCCATCAATCGTCAGCGCAAAGGTACCTTGCGTTTCTTCACAGGCGCGCACGCAGCGGTTACAGACGATACATTTCGACGGATCGTAGGTGAAATAAGGATTGGATTCATCCTTCTTCATTTTCAGGTGGTTTTCACCCTCATAGCCATAGCGCACTTCGCGCAGGCCGACTACTCCGGCCATATCCTGCAATTCGCAATTGCCATTGGTGGGGCAGGTTAGGCAATCCAGCGGATGGTCAGAGATATACAGCTCCATCACGCCTTTACGGATATCGGCAAGCTTGCTGGTCTGCGTTTTGACTTTCATGCCCGGTTCACAAGGTGTCGTGCAGGAGGCCGGATAACCTTTGCGGCCCTCGATCTCGACCAAGCACAGGCGGCAGGAACCGAATGCATCCAGGCTATCGGTTGCGCACAGCTTGGGCACATTGACGCCGGCCTCAGTTGCCGCGCGCATCACCGAGGTACCTTTCGGTACGGTGATATTTACACCATCGATTTCAAGCGTGACAGTGACATCCGACTGTACCGCTGGTGTGCCGTAATCGAGTTCGTTTAGTGTGTTCATATGTGTTCTCCTGCAACCTGGTTGATCAGGCAGCCTTTTTCTTTTGCTGGGTGTGGAAATCGTCAGGGAAGTGATTCAATGCCGATAAAACCGGGAAGGGCGTCATGCCGCCCATGGCGCACAGCGAACCGTGCAGCATGGTGTCGCACAGATCGCGCACCAGATGAATCTGTTGTTCTGCGTTGTCGCCGGCGCGGATTTTGTCCAGTGCTTCCTTGCCGCGTGTCGAGCCGATGCGGCAAGGTGTACATTTGCCGCATGATTCGACTGCACAAAATTCCATCGCATAGCGTGCCTGTTTGAGCATGTCGACAGTCTCATCGAACACCACAATGCCACCATGGCCGAGCGTGCCGCCTATAGCGAGGAAGGCTTCATAATCCAACGGTGTGTCGAATTGTGAGGAAGGCAGATACGCGCCCAGCGGGCCACCGACCTGCACTGCCTTGATCGGCTTGCCACTGCGGGTGCCACCGCCAAAGCTTGTCAGCATCTCGCGCAAACTCACGCCGAAGGCTTTTTCCACCAGTCCGCCAAATTTGATATTGCCGGCCAGCTGGATAGGTAAGGTGCCGCGCGAACGACCCATGCCGAAATCACGATAATAATTTGCGCCGCGCGCGAAGATCACCGGCACGGTCGCCAGTGAGATCACATTGTTGATCACAGTCGGTTTGCCGAACAGTCCTGAGATTGCAGGCAGCGGTGGTTTTGCACGCACGATGCCGCGCTTGCCTTCCAGGCTTTCCAGCAGGGCAGTCTCTTCGCCGCATACATATGAGCCGGCACCCATGCGTACTTCCAGCTCGAAGGCCTTGCCTGAACCGAGAATATCCTTGCCTAAGTATTGATTTGCATGCGCAATACCGATTGCTTCATTCAACGCATCAATTGCGTGCGGATATTCGGAACGCACATAGATATAACCTTTGGTCGCGCCCACCGCAATACCGGCAATGGTCATGCCTTCGATCAGCATGAACGGATCATCTTCCATCACCATGCGGTCAGAGAACGTGCCGGAATCGCCTTCATCGGCATTGCAGACAATGTATTTTTGTTCGGCCTGTTCCTTCATGACCGTGTTCCACTTGATACCGGTCGGGAAGGCTGCACCGCCTCGTCCGCGCAAGCCCGAATCCGTCACTTCTTTGACGATTTGTTCCTGCGTCATCTTCAGTGCATTGCGCAAGCCTGCATAGCCTTCGTGTGCGACATAGTCTGCAATCGAAACAGGATCAGTGATACCGATGCGGGCAAAGGTCAGTCGTTCCTGATTTTTCAGGAACGGTATGTCTTCTGTAATGCCCAGCGCAAGCGCATGTTTGCCGCCATTGACAAAGTCAGCGTCGAACAGCGACGGCACATCTTCTTGGGTGACCGGGCCGTAGGCAAGTCGCCCGGATGCGGTGGCGACTTCGACTAAAGGCTCCAGCCAGAACATGCCGCGCGATCCATTGCGAACCAGCGTGATGGCAATATTTCTTTTTTCTGCTTCGGCCATGATGGCCTTGGCAACATCATGTGCGCCCAGTGCAATAGCAGTGGAGTCACGCGGTACAAAAATCGTGATGCTCATGCTTTGCTCCCGGCCTGATCCAGCAGTTTATTCAAGCGCTCCGGCGTAACACGCGCATATACGTCATCATTGATCATAATAGATGGGCCGCATGCGCACTGGCCCAGGCAATAGACGGACTCAAGAGTGATATTGCCGTCTTTGGTGGTTTCATGAAAATCACAACCGATGCGCCTGATCGCATGTTCTGCCAGCGCTTCCGATCCGACTGATTGACAAGCTTCGGCGCGACAGATCTGCACTACGGTCTTGCCGGCAGGCTGCTGCCTGAAATGATGGTAATAGCTGATCACACCATGGACTTCCGCGCGTGACAGATTGAGCTTTTCCGCGATTGCCGGAACAGATTGCTCCGGTACATACCCAAACTCTGATTGCACGGCATGCAATATCGGTAGCAGGGCGCCCGGCAGATGGCCGAGCTGATCAAGAATCGAATCGACTTTTACCGTGTCAAATGCGTTGTTCATTTGAATTCAACTTTAACGTGAAGGTGAGGATAATGCATATTATGCTTTTTAAAGCAAATATTGAATACATTTCTGTAATGAAACTATTTAACAGCATTTTAACTCAGTCATTCAGCTGATTGTCGCAAATTTAAAGCTTTAATAGATAGGGTGCATCAGAAAAATCAGGAAAAAATCGTTTTTAAATAAGTTTTAAAGTACATATGATGAGTTGCCGGCTAAGACAGCCTTGCTGCAAGCGGTATTGAGCATGGCTTGAGGGATTGATTTAGACTGTCGAGCTTCTAATTGGGAGAGCAAATGCCTGTCACTGTTGAGCACGTCAAGGAAGCCTTATCAAAAATTATCGACCCGAACACGGGCAAGGATTTCATATCCAGTAAGTCGGCAAAAAATATTGCCGTTGACGGCCAGGATGTCGCGCTTGATATTGAGCTTGGCTATCCTGCCAAATCTCAGCTTGAGCCGATGCGCGCGCTGATCACCGATGCGCTATCCAAGGTCGATGGCGTGGCCAGGGTGCAGGTGCAGGTGTATGCGAAAATTTTTGCGCATGCTGCACAGCGTGGCGTGAAGTTACTGCCGAATGTGCGCAACATTATTGCGGTTGCCTCCGGCAAGGGCGGCGTGGGCAAATCGACCACGGCAATCAATCTCGCGCTGGCGCTGGCTGCCGAGGGTGCCAATGTCGGCGTACTGGATGCCGATATTTATGGCCCGTCACAACCGATGATGGTCGGTATCTCGGGCCGGCCCGAATCACATGATGGCAAGACCATGGAGCCGCTGGAAAATTACGGCCTGCAGGTCGCATCCATCGGTTTCATGATCAAGCCGGATGATCCCATGGTCTGGCGCGGCCCGATGGTAACGCAGGCCTTGCAGCAACTGCTAGAGCAAACCAACTGGCGTGACCTGGATTATCTGATCGTGGATATGCCTCCGGGTACTGGCGATATTCAACTGACGTTGTCGCAAAAAGTGCCGGTCACTGGCGCCGTCATTGTCACGACGCCGCAGGATATTGCCTTGCTTGATGCCCGCAAAGGACTGAAAATGTTTGAAAAGGTCGGTATCCCGATACTCGGTGTAATCGAGAACATGAGCATGCATATTTGTAGTAATTGTGGCCATGCAGAAGCGATTTTCGGTGAAGGCGGTGGTGCAAAAATGTGCGCCGATTTTGGCGTCGATTTTCTGGGCTCGTTACCGCTGGCCATGTCGATACGTGAGCAGACAGATTCCGGCAAGCCCACCGTGGTGGCAGATCCGGACGGTCAGGTTGCGCAAATCTATAAGCAGATTGCACGCAAGGTTGCGGTGAAAGTGGCAGAAAAGGCCAAAGATTTGTCGAGCAAATTCCCGACCATCGTGGTGAAAAACGACTGAGTCATCGTCGCTGTATGAAAACACTATCAAACCTGCCTGTTGTTCATAACAGGCAGGTTTTTTATTGTGTTTGTTTATGTTGATGTAGTCATTCGTTGCGTGGCTTCTTCGATAAAGGAGCCGGTGACGGCTCTGCGCGCCGCGCGTGTTTTCCGACTGAATCGCTACGTTCGACTTGCATCGTTTCACAATATGCCAGCAGATCACGCACAATGCTGCGCTGACGCGAGATCGTCGCTGCTGCGAATGTCGCATCATAAGCATGCAGTTTATTGCTCAGATTGGTGGCTAATGCAGTTTTCAGTGCCAAATGCATACGCGCAGGCGTGTGCCAGTTGTCGGCCTGGCGAACTTCCGTGATCGCCGCCCCCCAGCATTGCGCCACAATCTCTGCGAGTTTTGACGGTATGCCATAGTGCTGGCAAAGTGCCGCTTGTAATCCGGTGAGGTTAACGTCTTGCAGGTTGCTACGATTTTCAAGGGTGCGTAATGCGCTTGCCGGATCACTGCGTAATGCGGGTAATGCGCTGTCTGTTTGCAGCGCAATCTGATTGATCGCTTCTAAGCTGAGTTTGGCGAGCTGATCGGTTTGCGGCAGATGCATCAGGGTGGTATCAAGATTACGTTTTAGCTGGAAAATAAATTCACTGGTTTCAATGATGCTGGAATGCGCATCATAGGCCGAGGTTGATCTGAGCATAATGGTCGACTCCCATGCATGGGCAAGATAGGCGCTCACGGTTGCAGGCACACCTAATTCTGCTTCCAGTTTTTTCCTGATCAGGATGATCTGCTCATCGACGAAATCGGCCTCTTCACCACTGGCGGAAAAATAATCATAGTGCAGGCAGGCAGTCAGTCTTTGCAAATAATCCTCAAGCAGGGCTTGACCTATTTTTTTTAATGCAAGGACTTGTTCCGCACTATGCGCATTGGGAAAATCGGCGTGCCCATGCGCTGTAGGAAAATGCGTTGGGGGCAAAACGCTCCTTGCTGCAGGGTTAACGGATGCAGAAGTGGTCAGTGAATCTGCAAAAAACCATGCTGTGTCTATCATTTTTTGTGTTTCAGTCAGTGCAAGCGCATTCGTGTTAACTTGCGTGGCCCTGTTGATTATTTGTTTAGATATCAGTGGGCAGATACCGATACTGGCGAAGGCCGCCATGGTGGGTTCAGTTTGACAGATCAGGTGCAGCGATTTTTTTCCATGATCCGTATTCAGGTGTTTCCATTTGCTTGATGCACAACGTGAAAGTAGGTCAAGCATGTGGTATCTGTCCTGCAAGCCAGCAGCCTTTTCCCATAAGGGTCCAGCAAAAGGCTGATCATCAGGCTGGATACCCTGCGCGATGAAATATTCTGCAGCGGCATGATTACCATGCTGTATGGCTTGCGCTAACAGAGACTGGTTATAGGCAGGATCGTTTTGATCGAGCGGATACATATCCTGCAGAATCTGCAGGCAGCATGGATCGGCCTGATGCAGAATTGCCCAGTTAAAAAGCTGGTTTTTTGACGGGATATTTCTTGCACTATGGTTGAAATGTCCAAGAAGAATGCGCAGCATCTGGTGGTCGCTGTTTTTTAAAGCCAGCAGTAAAGGATGGACAGCGCTTATGTAGATAGTTTCGTTATAGGAAATGAATAACTTCACCATCTCGTGATTTCCCTGTGCAACGGCAATTAGCAGCGGCGTAATATTGTCGCCGGAGAGGTTGTAGGTATCTCCGAAAATTTCACCAAGCTGATTTTGTGGCAGACCCACCGTCATCGTATTCAGATCGGCGCCATGATCTATCAGCATTCTGGCCGTTTCCAGGTGCTTGTTTTTGACGGCGTAATGCAGGGCGGTCATGCCATATACATCGGAAGCATTCACGGTCAAGCCGGCTTTTTCAATTAGTGCTGCCCCGATATCGGTCTGGCCGTTGACTGCAGTGTGCATGAGCAGATCAAATTCATCATGCCTGATTTGCGGTAGAAAAGCGTTTTTTGCTAACAGATATTTAAATACACGAATTTTATTGTGGATGACGGCCAGTTCTAAGACGCCATGGCCGTTATGATTGACCGCATGAATATTTGCACCATTTTCCAGTGATTTTTCTATCAGGGTCGTTGCGTCTGCTTCATCAGCATATTGAATGGCGCTAAATAAATCTTCATTCGCACTATGTTGAGCATGTGGATCTGCCCGATGTAAAACCGCAGTTTGATACGAAGAAGAGCTGAAGGCTTGCATGATTTTCCCCGGTTTTCATGATTGGATTGAAATGAAAAATAAATAAATAGGAATGCATGGGCTTGTGATAACGGGCATGCCTATTTCGGGGATTTGGTGGCGGGGCAGGCGTAACTGTTCCTGCAGGCGATGCATATTGCACGAAAATTATCGCAGATTAAAAACTAAGGATGAAAAGGGAACCGGCGCCTGCAATCTGCACAGTCATGCGATGTGGTCACGCATGGTGACTGATGTCAGGCAAATACATTCAAGCGGAGCTATAAGTACAGTAAATGTTTAGATGCTATTTTTTTCCAGTGCTTCCTGCAATTCAATCCACTCATTTTCCAGCTCGGCGAGCTCTTTGCCGCAATATGCTTGATCCGAGAGTAATTGTTGCAGCTCAGTTTTGCGCGCAGCTTCGTAGATATCTGGTGCGGCCAGGCTAGCTTCAATACCGGTTTTCCTGGCATTGATTTTTTCGATTTGCTCTTCTAAGCGTTTGATCCGTGATTCGATGGGTTTGCGCTGGGCGGCACTCTTCTGCCTTTGCTCTGCTTCTGCACGCTTCTGGTCGCGTCGGTCTGACATGTTTTGTCTGACCACTGGTGCCGGAGCCGGTGCGATAGTCTGCGGCGATGACTTGTTATCGAGTTTGGTTTTAAACAGCCAGTCGCGATAATCATCCAGGTCGCCATCAAATGGCGATAACTTGCCTTCTGCCACGATCATGAATTGATCCGTGGTTGCGCGCAGCAAATGCCGGTCATGCGAGACCAATACCAGCGTACCTTCGAATTGCGCCAGTGCTTCTGTTAATGCCTCGCGCGTTTCCAGGTCAAGATGATTGGTCGGCTCATCCAGTAAGAGCAGGTTAGGGCGTTGCCACACGATCAAAGCCAGTGCAAGCCGCGCTTTTTCGCCGCCGGAAAAAGGCGCGATAGGGCTGGTGACCATTTCGCCGGGAAAGTTGAAGCTGCCCAGAAAATTGCGCAGTTCCTGCTCTCTGGTCGTCGGTGCCAGTTTGGCCAGATGCCATAATGGTGATTCATCATGACGCAGCATTTCCAGCTGGTGCTGCGCGAAATAACCAATGACCAGACCTTTGCCGAATTGTGTCTCGCCCTGTAACGCAGCAAGTTCACCGGCAATGGTTTTAATGAAAGTGGATTTGCCGGCACCATTTATGCCCAACAGGCCAAAGCGCTGGCCACTTTGCAGAGAAAAATGAATGTTCGTTGCAATTGGTTTTTCTGCGCCCTCATCACTGCGATAACCGATGGTGACCCGATCAAGGGTTAACAACGGATTGGGTGCGCGCAGCGGTTCCCGAAATTCAAAAGAAAATTCTGCTGCTGCACGTAGCGGTGCCAGCTCTTCCATGCGCGCCAATGCCTTGATGCGGCTTTGCGCCTGACGGGCTTTGGTGGCCTGTGCTTTGAAGCGGTCGATAAATGATTGCAGATGCGCTTGTTTGCGCTGCTGCTTTTCCAGCATGCTGGCCGCCAGTGTCAGCTGCGCTGCGCGCTGTCGTTCGAAACCAGAGTAATTGCCGGAATAGCGCTTGATTTTTTGCTCATCAATATGGGCGATCACATTGACGACACCATCGAGAAAATCACGGTCATGTGAAATCACCAATAGCGTGCCTTCATAGCGCTTGAGCCAGTCTTCCAGCCAGAGTATGGCATCGAGATCCAAATGGTTGGTCGGTTCATCGAGCAGCAACAAGTCTGACGGGCACATCAGTGCCTGCGCAAGATTGAGGCGCATGCGCCAGCCACCGGAAAAACTGGCGACCGACTGGCGCATTTGCGCTGCAGAGAATCCCAGTCCGGTCAGTAATTGCTCTGCGCGTGATTGTACGGTGTAGGCATCGGCATCTGCCAGTTGCGCATGCAATTCGGCGATGCGATTGCCGTTGGCATCGCTCTCTGGCTGATTTTCGAGTTCTGCCAGTTCCTGTTCCAGTTTTCTGAGCGTGCTATCACCATCGATCGCATAGTCAATTGCAGCGCGCTCTAGCCCCGGCGTTTCCTGTGCAACGTGAGCGACTTGCCAGTTGCGCGGGAAATCTATGCTGCCCTGATCCGGATGAATGTCATCCAGCAGCATGGCAAATAAAGTGGACTTGCCTGTGCCATTGGCACCAATCAGTCCGATCTTGTCGCCCGGATTTAAGGTGAGTTCAGCGTTAATAAATAACGGCTTGGTGCCTCGCATGAGGCTTAACTGTTGCAGGCGGATCATGAATGCTGGTTACGGTTATGCCGGTGCAAACAGTTGCAATCAGCGTTCAAGGCAATTGTTCGGCATGAAGCAGGAATACGGATTCATCACCGGCGCTGGTCGATAGCCAGGTCAATTCATACTCGGCAAAGGCAGCGATCGTATTTTCATATTCATTGCCGATTTCTACGATCAGCATGCCGTGTGCTTGTAGTCGCGCTTTTGCACCGGCGATAATATTGCGCACGATATCCATGCCATCGGGTCCGCCGGCCAGCGCCAGCTGCGGCTCATGCTTGTACTCGTCTGGCAGCATTGCCATGGAGCTGCTGTTGACATACGGCGGATTGGTAATGATGAGATCGTATTTTTTATTCGGCAATTTGGTGTACAGGTCCGATTCAATCAGTGTAATGCGCTCTTCCATCAAATACACACTGCGGTTATGTGCTGCGACTTGCAGTGCATCCGCTGAAATATCCACGGCATCAATATGCGCATTCGGAAATGCATCCGCCAGCATGATGGCCAGGCAGCCTGAACCAGTACACAGTTCCAGAATGTTGAGTACGGCATCCGGATGCTGTACCCATGGTGCAAACTGGTCAGGAATCAGTTCGGCGATGAATGAGCGCGGCACGATCACACGTTCATCGACAAAGAAACGATAGTCGCCCAGCCATGCTTCATTGGTCAGATAAGCGGCCGGTACGCGATCTCGGGCACGGCGCTCTATGATATCGAGACATTTTTGTATTTCGTCGGGCAACAGCTTCGCATCCAGAAACGGATCGAGTTTGTCCAGCGGCAGGTTCAGTGTATGCAATAGCAGATACGCCGCTTCATCAAACGCATTGTTGCTGCCATGGCCGAAACTCAACAGTTCGGAGTTGAAGCGCGTGACGGCATGGCGCAGCAGATCGCGCAGCGTGGTGTAGGGCGTGTTCATGCGAGCAGGTTTTCCAGAGTGCGGCGGTAGATATTTTTCAGTGGCTCGATTTCAGTAACCGCAATGTGCTCATCAATCTTGTGAATACTGGCATTGGTGGGCCCGAACTCGACAACCTGCGGGCAGATCTGCGCGATGAAACGCCCATCGGAGGTGCCGCCAGAAGTCGATAGTTCAGTGGTAATGCCGGTCTCGGCGCTGATCGCCTCGCTGATCGCATTGCTCAATGCACCGCGTGGCGTGAGGAACGGTAGTCCGCCGACTGTCCACTTCAGTTCATATTGCAAGCCATGTTTATCAAGCACGGCCTGTACTTGCTGCTGCAGGCCTTCGACTGTGCTGGCGGTGGAAAAGCGGAAATTGAAATCGACGACGCATTCGCCGGGTATCACATTCGATGCGCCGGTGCCGGCATGAATATTCGACATTTGCCACGAGGTCGGCGAGTAATATTCGTTGCCTTCATCCCATGTGATCGATGCCAGTTCGGCCAGTGCAGGCATGGCCATGTGGATAGGATTTTTTGCCATGTGCGGATAGGCGATGTGGCCCTGTACGCCCTTGATGACCAGCTTGCCTGACATGGTGCCACGACGGCCGTTCTTGATCATGTCGCCGATCTGTTTGACGGAAGTCGGCTCGCCGACGATGCAATAATCAAGTTGTTCGCCGCGTGCCTTCAGTTTGTCGCAGACGATGACTGTGCCATCGGTAGCGGGGCCTTCTTCATCGCTGGTGATCAGAAAGCCGATCGAGCCTTTGTGATCGGGATGCGCGCCTGTAAATTCCTCCACGGCGACGATCATTGCCGCCAGCGAGGTCTTCATATCAGCTTCGCCACGGCCATACAGCTTGCCGTCACGTTGCGTGGGCTTGAATGGATCAGAAGTCCATTTCTCCAGTGGCCCAGTAGGTACCACATCGGTATGTCCGGCAAATACCAGTAAAGGCTGTGCCGTGCCACGCCGTGCCCACAGATTGGTCACTTCACCCGATTGTATGGTCTCGCAGCTAAAGCCCAGTGGCGTTAACAACTCGGCCATGCGCTGCTGGCATCCTTTGTCTTCCGGTGTAACGGAAGACAGCGTGATCAGTTCTTCGGTGAGCGCAAGTGTTCTGCTCATGATACGGCTTTCAGTTGTTGCTGCTACAAATCTGGCGTAAAGCCGAGCAATACTGCATTGTCAGTGCACAGCACAGGGCGCTTGATCACACTGGTAGCGTCAAGCATCAGCGCAATTGCACTGGCTTCATCTATAACGGACGCTTTTTTTGCATCCGGCAGATTACGCCAGGTCATGCCTTTTTTATTGATCAGCGCTTCCCATGGAACGGCCTTGAGCCAGTGCCGGATAGCGTCAGTGGTGAGGCCGGCTTTTTTGAAATCATGGAACGTGTAGCCGACCTGATGATCATCCAGCCAGGTGCGGGCTTTTTTGACGGTGTCGCAGTTAGGTATGCCGTAGAGAGTGTAGGACATGATGAATGCCTGTTGATCTATCAGATATAAAAGTCGCCGTGATCCATGCGGTACACGGCGACTCGCCTGCGTAGTCGATAATCAGTAATTAATCACGCAGTAATTCATTAATGCCGGTCTTGGCGCGCGTCTTGGCGTCAACACGCTTGACGATGACGGCGCAATACAGGCTGTATTTACCATCGGCCGAAGGCAGGTTGCCGGATACGACCACGGATCCCGCAGGAATACGGCCATAGGTGACTTCGCCGGTGGCGCGGTCATAGATCTTGGTGGATTGACCGATATACACGCCCATCGAGATGACGGAGTTTTCTTCCACGATGACGCCTTCGACGACTTCTGAGCGCGCACCAATAAAGCAGTTGTCTTCAATGATGGTCGGATTGGCCTGCATCGGTTCCAGTACGCCACCGATGCCAACGCCACCCGAAAGGTGTACGTTCTTGCCGATCTGTGCGCAGGAGCCGACGGTGGCCCAGGTATCAACCATAGTGCCTTCATCAACATAGGCGCCGATGTTCACATAAGAAGGCATCAGTACGACATTTTTGCCTATGAAGCTGCCACGGCGGGCGACGGCGGGCGGCACGACGCGAAAGCCGCCCTTGGCAAAGTCTGCTTCGGTGTAGTTGGCGAATTTTGTCGGCACTTTGTCATAGAACTGCATGTTTGCACCGGCAGGCATGGGCATGTTGTCTTCCAGACGGAAGGACAACAGCACGGCTTTTTTCACCCATTGGTTGACCACCCAGCTGCCGCTGTCTTTTTGTGCTACGCGCAGTGTGCCCATATTGAGTTGTTCGAGCACGGCGGCAACGGCGTCACGAACGTCTGCAGGTGCGGATTTAGGCGAGAAGCTGGTGCGTTCTTCCCAGGCGTTGTCGATGATGGTTTGTAATTGTTGGGTCATGATGAAATGTTGTTATAAAAAGAGAGAAAAATAAAAATCAGGCTTTGATCAGTTTGCGCGTAAATTCAACAATACGATTTGCCGCTTCCAGGCATTCTTCTACTTCTGCCACCAATGCCATGCGTATGCGATTGGCGCCGGGATTGATGCCATGCGCTTCACGCGCAACATAGCTGCCGGGCAGCACTGTTACGTTATATTGTGCATAAAGCTGCCGGGCGTATTCAATATCCGTAATGTTGATGTGTTGATCGACTTTTGCCCACAAATAGAAGCCGGCATCCGGCAATGCAACGTCCAGTACTTCAGCCAGCATAGGCGTGATTTGCTGGAATTTTTTCAGGTACTTCGCGCGATTTTCTGCGACATGTGTTTCGTCTTTCCATGCAGCGACTGATGCTGACTGTATCGACGGGCTCATCGCGCTGCCATGATAGGTGCGATAGAGCAGGAATTTTTGCAGGATGGCCCTGTCACCGGCGACAAAGCCTGAGCGCATGCCCGGTACATTAGAGCGCTTGGACAAGCTGGAAAAAACTACTAGTCGATCATAGCGCGCGCGTCCTAACTTGTGCGCTGCTTCCATCGCACCCAAGGGGCGCTCGTTGCCGAAATAAATCTCCGAATAGCATTCATCGGCAGCGATCACGAAGCCATGTTTGTCTGACAGCGCAAACAGTTCGCGCCAGTCATCGAGTGTCAGCACAGCACCGGTCGGATTGCCCGGCGAGCAGATGAACAGCAATTGCACGCGCGGCCAGACTTCTTGTGGCACAGACGAGAAATCCGGCGCGAAATTGCGCGCAGGATCGGAATTGACGAACCAGGGTTCGGCGCCAGCCAGAAAGGCCGCACCTTCATAAATTTGATAAAACGGATTCGGGCAGATGACGATGGATTGTGCTTGCGGGTCGATCACTGCCTGCGCAATGGCGAACAAGGCCTCGCGCGATCCATTGACCGGCAACACCTGACTGGCCGGATCAAGACTGGGCAGGCGGTAGCGCTGCTCCAGCCAGCTGCAGATCGCTGAGCGCAGCGCATCGCTGCCTATGGTGGTCGGATAACTTGCCAATCCCGCAAGATTTTGTGCCAGTGCCTGTTGAATGAATGGCGGTGTTGGATGTTTCGGTTCGCCGATGCCCAGGCTAATCGGTGAATAATTCCTGTCGGGCGTGACGTCGGCAAACAGGCGGCGCAGTTTTTCAAAGGGATAGGGCTGCAGTTTGTCGAGAAGGGGATTCACAGTGATCAGGCAAAGGGCGTTTAGTCAGAGGGTATTTCTGGTGCAGCGCGATTATACCTGTCGCAACCATAAGGCGGTGTCCTGCTGCTTGAGGCGGAAGTTGAAATCTGGCCGCTGATAGTCTCTGGTCTGACGCGTTTGGGATGATATGATTGCGCAGTTTGATCGGAATCCGGGCTGCAGTTTGCCCGGTTTATCTTTTTATAAGAGTCCCTGATGAAAAGGTTGTGCCCTCATGAAATGCGGGCTGCCTGCCGGATTGCGTGTTCATGCGTAATCTGATGTTTCAGGTCCTCTGTGTAGGTGAAAACGAATCGTGCGGTTAACTTCCATAAAACTCTCGGGCTTCAAGTCCTTCGTAGATCCGACAAATTTCCAGGTGCCTGGTCAGCTGGTCGGCGTGGTCGGCCCCAATGGCTGCGGCAAGTCGAACATTA
>JACCDX011660393.1_pt1 | contig 13758 bp, 14 predicted proteins | sample 7449681 | NCBI WGS metagenome assembly JACCDX01 (sample SAMN15323450, study PRJNA562643) | freshwater metagenome | isolation source: river surface water | place: USA:Blue River Watershed | collected 2017-08-18
ATGAGTTTCCATGGGATGCCATTCTCGGTGCCGAGATCGCTGGAGACTACAAGCCCAAGCCTCGCGTGTATCTTGCCGCTGCAGAGGCGCTTGGCATCGAGCCCCATGAGTGCATGATGGTGGCGGCACACAGCAATGACCTTGAGGCGGCAGCCAAGGTGGGGTTGCGAACCGGTTTCGTGGCGCAGCCAGATGAGTTCGGGCCAAACACGGGCGAGGCGACACCAACCCTCAAGGTCGACATAGCTGCCTCCTCTTTCCAGGAATTTGCGTCGCGCATGGTGCCCTGAGCTGGCTGAGCTTGCTCAAACGGTTGCTGGAACTAAAGCTTAAACCCCACAGAAGTCACATCGTCTCTTACGGCGTTGGTACTCTGCCATGTGGCAAAGTCTTTGGTCAACCGCCTGGGAGATGTCTTCTGCGCTGGTTGTGCAGTTCGCCTTGAGAGCTTCCCTCAATTGCCCGTAGCTACATGATGCCCTGCCATTGGCGCCGCTACCTGGTCAGTTTCAGCAAGGCTTGCCAATAAAAGCATCGGTCGCTGTCGTAATACCCAGAAAAATAAAACCTTTGGCGGCGAGCTGCCTGAGCAAACTCGGTTTCATGGAAATGGATGCTGGGTTAGTTCAAGGATTGATTTATGTCCGACGTGCACACCTTCTAACGGCACAACAAAAATCCCCCGCAACCCCCGCCCGAACAAAGCTTGTTCCGGTGGGTGTTGCGGGGGAATAAATACAAATCCCGCTACTGCGTGCCGCAAAGCGGCCCGGGAATTAGTTCGCGCTAACGTTGTTCGACATTGCAAGGCGCTTGTCGCAAGCGGTATTCGCAACATTGCGATCGATGTCCAGCTTCGGTGTGTAGAAGCTGAGGTCGTCGTATGACGAAACGGCCATGGGGCCTGCCGGGGCGTTTTCAGATGATTTCAGTACCGAGAAACCAGCCAGTGCGACCGATTTATTGGCGCAGTTCACCACGTAATCGATTTGCTGGACGCCCGCAACGCCCATATCAAAAAACTTGCGAACTTTCGACATCTCGCGCTTGCTTTCCATCGAGATGACAGTCCAGCTGTTGGCGGAGGTGGCGAGCAGCATGACCGGCTCGTTGTCCGAAATCGTTGCCTGGTTGTCGCTGGCATTCGCCATGGTGGCGTTCGAGGCGATGAGGACTGTCAGTGCGAGGATGTGACGGAACATGGTGAACTCCTTTAGGTTTTGCAAATATAGTGTTTTAAATGACAGGCGGATAGTAGCACCAGATTATGTGTTGAACATATTAAGTTGATTTAAATCCGTAATAAATCAAAACAATCATGAAAATAATGAGTTTTATATAAACAATATATAAAATAATCAGCTTGAGATTTATCAAAGAAATATTATTTGACCGATTTCGGCTACGAAAGCTGAGGTGACGGAAGAGAGTTCCGAGCGGGGAAGGGGAGCCGCTTGCTGCGGGTTAAACGCGGCTCAAATCATGCCGGTGTCGCCCATGGTGAGCCGGATTGCGGACGACTCAGGGTCGAGAGAGGCTGCTGAGGTTGATGAGCGCGTCAGGTTTTGGGCAATCTCAGGACAAAGCAGGCGCCGTCATCAGGGCGGTTTTCGAGAGCGATCGATCCCCGATGGCGCTGTTCAATAATGTGCCGGCACAGCCACAATCCGAACCCCATGCCGGAAGATTTCTGGCTTTTGAATAGCTCGAAAATATGATCCTGATGCGCCTCAGGGATGCCCGGTCCATTGTCCGAGATGCGAACTACTGCCGAACCGCCATCTTCGTCCAATTCGATCAGGATATTTTTATTGGCTGATTCAACAGACTCGAGTGCGTCAATGGCATTGTTGACAATATTTACCATCACCTGCTGGAATTCAGAAAAATTAAGCAGGCAAGCGATATCGCTGTGTTTTGAAAAAATGTCGAGCCTGATATTGTTCTTTTTAGTGTGAGGTTCAAGAACGGGACGCAGCCGTTCAATCACCTGAACCAGATTTTCTTGCCTGAGTTCGGTGTGGTTATTAGTGAAAATATCCTTCAAAGTCAGTAGCAGATTCGAGGCGCGTAAATTTTCTCGGGTGATCGTGTCGGCGATTTTGCGCAGTTCCAGGGTGTTGACGGGCTCCTCAAGCTGCCGGAGCAACACGCTGCTGTTGAGCATACTGGCTGACAACGGCTGACTCAGCTCGTGTGCCAATGCAGCAGACAACGCGCCGACGGATGCTGCGCGATTTGCCATGACCAGTGACGCAATCATGGATTCTCTTTCGGTCAGTAGATTCTCGATTACATCTTTTTCTTTGCTGATTTTCTTTTCATTGATTACCATCTTTTGATACAAATAGCCGCCAATAAAAACATAAATGATCACATGCAGTGTAATCGCTATCCAGAAACCGATATTGGATTCAGATCGATTTTCTGCGACATTGGATATATTTGCCGACGGATTCAGGTTGGCGAAAATGACAGTCAAGCTACTGAAAACAATTTGAAAAAGAATGACGACAAATACCCATTTCAGTACCGTATTATTTTCACTGCGAATTTTCTTCGCCAGCTCGCTCAACTCCCAGATTGAAATCAGGATACTTGCCGAACCAATCAGCATTGCGCGTAAATGAAAGTTTTGCCCGATTTGGCGTAGAAGCTCGCAAACTATTCCGACAATCAAAACAGCGACTGCAACCCCGATAATTAATTGCGGTGTGACCGCAGAGCGCCATGATCTGAAAAGCAAGCCCAGAGCGGCAGCGGAGGCAATGAAGAGAAAGCTGGCCAGGGATGCGAATGCAGGATTGAGTAGCGACACCAGCGACCAGATCAGAAAAGCAGCGGCTTTAAGGGCGACCGACAGCAGCCAGAAAATTTTGGTTTGGGATTCTGCCCGCTCGGAATAAATGCCGGCGGTGCTCAGGAAAAGACTGACGAGTATCAGTGCGTTCAACGCCAGGAAGAGTTGATTCAGCGTTTGCATTTGAATATATCGAGCCCGGATCTGCTGTGAGCCATGTGTTTTATTTTGAGTCTGGCCCGTTAATATGTCCTCTTACTGAGTAATCCATGCAATCAGTACTGCAAAGATCATCAGATAAAGCGGAGCAAATATTTTCGCAGTTTTTTTAATTTGCTCGGACGTGGTCCTGCCTCGGCGCCAGAGATAATACTGATAAAGCGGTGGGGCACACAGAACAAGGGTCAGCTCTACGATCAGTTCGAGCTTGATTAAATCCATTCCTGCTTACCAGCGCAGTTTGCTGACGGCCTTGCTCAGGCCTGCAGCGTTGGCACCGGTTTTTTCGTGATCCGCATCTGATGATTTTGAGGGCGATTCCTGCGGTATGAATTTGCCGTTGATTTCTGCTGTCGGGTCGACCTGAAGCGTGTCGTAATACATGTCGCCCAGCACTTTCGCGCCGGCATGCAATTCCAGCGATTGTGCGCGTATGTCGCCCAGAACCGTGCCCGCCACGACGGCATTGGTGCAAATGATATTGCCGTTGATTTTTCCGCGAGAGCTGACGACGGCGGTGGTCTGCTCATAGGGCTTGCCCTTGAGGTCGCCATTGAGAATGCCGTCCAGAACGAAAGTACCTTTAAATTCGATTTTCCCCTCGAGCGTTGTTTCAAAATCGATGCGAGAGTCTGCGGTCTGGCGATAAGTGATTATTTGTTTTTGGGTTGATGGCATCGTCATTCTCCTCGGTTCCGCAGAAATGCTGGTACGGCATGATCTGCTGGTTTGAGATCACCTGATTTTTTTACACCATCAATCGACTGAATCTCAGTCGGATCCAGTTCAAGCTGGATTTTACGCGCATATAACATCAGCAAGCGGGTCAGAAGATTTCTGTCCGTAAGATAAGCGCCATGGTCATCGCTTTCCAGGGCGACGATCTGCTTGTCAAACATGCCTGTCTGGCGCGCAATATCCTGGACTGTCAGTCCTAGCGCCTCCCGTCGTTGTCTCAGTTTTGCGCCGATCATTTTCTTATTTTTTATTTGTTTAAACACTCTCTCACATGACACGCTCGGGCATTTGTTTTCTCTTGTCAATGATGATTATTTGCCAATTTTTTGGCTTATCGCGCACATCGCTTTAAGTAACGATCCTAAGCCGTTGATTAAGAGAGTTTCTTTTAAGGGTGTTCGGCCAGTGAGTTGCTGTTTATAGAACTTTCTATCAGGCAAACATCCTTTGCGGATGCAAACTTGTTATTTTTCTTCGGGCCGCGCATACTGCCTTCAAAGGACAGCGACTGTTTCATGAAAATAGTGCGTCTGATGAAAGCGACATTACCGCTTTGTTTTTTTAACGATTTACTGATGCTGGAGTTTTGATGGCTGATACGTCCTATGGCAACCTCGCAGTGGGCGAGGGCGTTCGAATGCAGGGAAATTTGTCGGTGCCGGGTGAGGCAGTGATTGATGGTCAGGTGCAGGGCGTTCTGACCGCGCAATCTGTATTTATTACCGATAATGGTGCAGTTCAGGGAACGACCACCGCAGATCATGTGCGCGTTGCAGGCAGGGTTTCCGAAAGCACGATTGCTAACAAAACACTGCTCATCGAATCCACCGGTGTGGCCACCGGCGATATTGCCTATGCCGATCTTGAGATCAAAAAGGGTGGCGATATTCAGGGCAATATTCGCATCATTCATCGCCAGGCGCTCTGATAATCACGCCTGGCGCTTTCTGAGAGACTTCAGTGCGTCACGCGGCTTGCCAGGCAAGCCTCTAGCCGAGTTTGATGGATTCCGCCTCGATGATGTAATGCAGGCAGTCTTCCATAATCGCCCGGGCAGTCTGGCTGGATTTCTGTAATAACCGGTGGGTTTTGACGTCAGCGGGATTGCGATTGCTGCATTCGGCACTATATGACTCGAACGCCGAAATACGGGTGACGATTTCCGCGAGATGGTTCAGGCATTCGCAGGCAATATTATTTTTTGCGACGGCGAGGTAGGCCAATTGTTCATCGGTGAACTGCCGCTCGTGAGCCGGTGCACTCCCAGTAACGCGGAATGAGGGCAGGTCCGCGACGCTGGCGCAGGCGCGCCGGATATCGGAAAAACTTGCTGGAAACTTCAGGCACAGCACGCCGTTTTCTTCAAAGTAGGCCACCGTCGTTCTGGACGCGATATTAAAAACCACGACAGCACCGATAGCGCCGCTGGTTTCCAGCGATTCTTTCAGACTCCCGAGTAAATCCTCGTGCAGCGTTGGGTGATAGAGAACGAGCACATCCGGTTTCTCCGAATTATCCCGGTTCTGGTAATCGGAAACCGAAGGATGGCAGCCGAGCAGAACAAACTCGTCGGCGGATGTGGAGTGATCATCAACTACGGACTGGAGCACGCTACCGATGAACAGGACCTTCACTGGCGCTTTATCCAGAAGCGCGGCGCCTTTTGTTTTGAGTAACTTGCCCGCCAGTCGCTCCTTCAGTTTTTCAACCGGGACGCTGGCCAGACCGCTGGGTGGATAACCCTGATCCACCAGCTGTTTCACCAGAGAGAGACGGTAAAGATCCTCATCGGAGTACACGCGTCGTCCGGTGTCGGTGCGCGTGGGCACCACCAACTGGTATCTCTTTTCCCAGACCCTGAGCGTCTCCGGATGTATGCCTGTCTGGCGAGATACGACGCCAATCGTGTGATAGCCGGACAAATCGCGTATTGCACTAGACATGGTGTTCCCTGATAAGTCTGTAATCTGCAAACAGTACCCAAAACTACAGAATTAGTTTATCACCAGTTTATTTTGTGTCTATATTAATTTAAACAATATGAGAAGATTTTCAGCATATCGTGGGGAATGAAGGGGTGAATATATAAACAAAAATTAAAAATATCGCCTGTCTCAGGCCGGATGCGATGGTGGCAAGCCGTTCTGCGTTGCAACGAAGTCGGCGAGCATGGGAACGTAGCGTTGAGATTGCCCTGCGGCCTCCATGCCTGCGAAGGAGTTTTTGACCAGGGATTGAATGGGATGCAGCGCGCCGATTTCGTTGGCCAGACTGCTCAGGTAGCGCATGTCTTTGTGGGCATTGCTGATGGTGAAGCGGTGAGCATTCTCGTTGCCTTCCATCGTCCATTTCATGAAGGTATCGTAGAAACCATTCCGCATCCGGCTGCTGCCAATCACTGAATGAAACTGCTCCGTACTGAGGCCTGCTTTGCGCGCGATGCTCAGTGCTTCCGAAAACAGGGCGGCGTATCCCATCGCAATAAAATTATTAATCAGCTTCATTTTGTGACCCAGTCCCACCGGACCCAGATGAACGACATTGCCGGCCCAGCAGTCGAGCACGGGCTTGATGGTGTCGAAGATCGCCTGATCCGCGCCGACCATGGTGTCCAGGGTGCCGGCCTCGGCTTCCGCGGGTGTGCGGCCCAGCGGTGCGTCAACGAAATGCATGCCGCGATCGGCAGCCGCTTGTGCCAGAGCAAGCGTGGCGACGGGATTCGAGGTCGAGCTGTCGATGACGATCAGGCCCGGTTTGCCTGCGGCGAGAATGCCCTCCGGCCCGAGCATCAGCGCCTCGACCTCAGGTGAGCCAGTGACGCACAGCTGCACGATGTCGCATTGCGCCGCCAGTTCACGGACCGTGCCAGCTTCCTTTGCGCCCAGCTGTTTCAGGCGCTCGACGGGTTCGCGATTACGGTGACCCATGATCACCAGCGGATAACCTTTGGTGACGATATTTTTGGCCATGCCGGCACCCATGAGTCCGACACCAATAAATCCGATCACAGGCTGGGTCATTGCTTTCTCCTCGTTGTATGAATTGTAGGGATGGCTAAAGAGCGGAGCCGCAGGCAAGTGTGACATAGTTGTGTAGCGCCGCCTGACCGGCGCGGACCCGCTAAAATGTCCGTTATAACAAACGTGCTGTAGCAAAAAGCCGAATTCAGGGGGAAGACAATGCAGCAAAAGAAAAGCAAGTTGCGCTCGCGCGCATGGTTCGACAATGCCGACAACCCGGGCATGACGGCGCTTTATCTCGAGCGCTGCATGAACTACGGGCTGACCCTCGAAGAGCTGCGTGACAGCGGCAAACCCATTATCGGTATCGCTCAGACCGGCAGCGATCTGTCACCTTGCAATCGTCACCATATTGATCTCGCTGTGCGCGTGAAAGAAGGCATACGCGATGCGGGCGGCATACCGATCGAGTTCCCGGTGCATCCAATACAGGAAACGACCAAGCGTCCCACAGCAGCGTTGGACCGCAACCTCACTTATCTGGGCCTGGTTGAAGTGCTGTTTGGTTATCCGCTGGATGGCGTGGTGCTGACGACCGGCTGTGACAAGACCACGCCGGCCATGCTGATGGGCGCAGCCAGTGTTGATCTTCCGGCGATCGTGCTCTCGGGTGGTCCCATGCTCAATGGTTATTACAAGAACGCGCGTGCGGGCTCGGGCACCGTGATCTGGCATGCACGCGAGGAAATGGCCGCCGGAAAAATCAATTACGACGAGTTTCTTGAAATGGTGGCCAGCTCGGCGCCGTCGATTGGTCATTGCAACAGTATGGGCACCGCCTTGTCGATGAATGGTCTGGCCGAGGCGCTGGGCATGTCCTTGCCCGGCTGTGCAGCGATCCCGGCACCGTATCGCGAAAGACCGCAAATGGCGTATCGCACCGGTCGGCGTATTGTCGATATGGTGCATGAAGATTTGCGCCCTTCGAAAATACTCACCCGCGAAGCGTTTGAAAATGCGATTGTTGCAGCGAGTGCGCTGGGCGGATCGTCCAACTGCCCGCCGCATATCAATGCGATTGCAAGGCACATGGGTGTGCCGCTCGAACTCCGGGACTGGGACACCATTGGCTACAAGATCCCTTTGCTGGTCAACTGCATGCCTGCAGGCGAGTACCTGGGCGAAGAATTCCATCGCGCCGGTGGGGTACCGGCCGTCATGCATGAACTGCTGAAGGCAGGCAAGCTGCATGCGCAGACCCTGACCGTATCGGGCCAGACGACGGGTGAGTGCTATGCAGACACACCATCGACCAACACAGAAGTCATACGACCCTATGACCAGCCGCTGCAGCAGGAAGCCGGTTTCGCGGTCTTGTCCGGTAATCTGTTTGACGCCGCGGTAATGAAGACCTCGGTGATTTCGCCCGCTTTCCGCAAGCGCTATCTTGAAAAGCCCGATGACCCCGGCGCTTTCGAGGGGCGTGCGATTGTGTTCGAGGGTACCGAGGATTATCACGCGCGCATCAACGATCCTTCATTGGGTATTGATGCCGATTCCGTGCTCTTCATGCGTGGCGTCGGTCCGGTCGGTTATCCCGGTGCTGCGGAGGTGGTCAACATGCTTCCGCCGGATTCGCTGGTTCGCGAGGGCATCAATCTGCTGCCCTGTGTCGGCGATGGTCGCCAGTCGGGTACCTCAGGCAGTCCGTCCGTGTTGAATGCTTCACCCGAGTCCGCCGTGGGCGGTGGTCTGGCGTATTTGCAGACGGGCGACCGCGTGCGCTTCGATCTGAATCGCCGCACTGCCAATGCGCTGGTGAGCGAAGAAGAATGGGCGGCACGCAAGGCCGCCTGGAAGCCACCGGCACTCGTCAGCCAGACACCCTGGCAGGCATTGCATCGTCAATTCGTCGGTCAGCTCGATACCGGTGGCTGTCTGGATTTTGCAGTCGACTATCAGCGGATCGCCACGACCTTTGGCGTGCCGCGAGATAATCACTGACAATCATTGCGATATTTTTCTGCGGCGCGGCGCGCCATTTTGCGGGCCTTGTCCTGCGAACCCAAGGGTGCATCGCGCAAGTCTTCCTCGCGCCATTTGAGTTGCAGTGCAAGAGATTTGCACTTCCTCTCGCGTGCTGCTGCGCCACGGGCCGACAGATCGCGAATCTGTTTATCCTGGCGTTCCCGCTGCTCGCGCAAGGCTTGTAATCGCGCAGCTTCTTTTTTCTCGCGTAACAGAGATTTTTCCTCCGGTTCCCGTGCTGGCTCGGGCGGGGTAATCGATAGCTGCTGCCCATCACACGGAATGTCGGTGTAGGTAACAACGTTTGCCTGCTCGCATTTGTAAATCGCCGAGGCCGGGGGTGTAATCAGGTAAAGAGATAAAACGATGGCCGGCAGAGCGCTGGTATGCAATAACTTCATCAGGACCTCTCGAACAGAAATCCCGCAGCGAGTGTCAGAGAAGTACTCTAGATCACCTTGCCAGGATTCATCAGGTTAAGCGGATCGAGTGCCCGCTTGATTGCTACCATCATGTTCAGTTCTGTCCCGGATTTGTACCGCCTGATTTCTTCACGCTTCAAGGCACCCAGACCATGTTCGGCCGAGATCGATCCTTCATACTGATGCACCTTGTCATGCACCAGCTGATTGATCATTTGCTGCTGAAGAAGAAAATCATCGTCATTGTGCCCCACTGGTGCGGACACGTTGTAATGCAGGTTGCCGTCACCCAGATGACCAAAGGTCACCATACGACAAGCCGGAAATTTCTGTTGTAACAATGCGTCAGTCTCTGCGATGAAATCAGCGAGGCGTGAAACCGGAACGGCTATATCGTGTTTGATATTTTTGCCTTCAGCAGCCTGCGCCATCGAGATGTGTTCGCGTAGTTGCCACATCGTCTGCGATTGCGCGATCGAGCTTGCAACCACCGCATCCTGGATCAATCCGCGCTCCATCGCGTCACTCGCCAGTGCTTCTAGCAACGTCGTCGTATGAGCTTCGGACTCCGCATCGGACAACTCGAGTAACACATATTGCGCGTGGCGTTCGCTGAAAGGCGAGTGCAAATTTGGGAAATGCTTTTCAACCAGCTGAAGGCAGAACGCCGACATCAGTTCGAAGCCCGTCAGTGCGGCATCACAGCGTTGCTGTGCAATCGACAGCAGCGATAGCGCGTCACGCGGTGTTTTCAGTGCGAATAGAGCGGTTAAGCGTGCAGCGGGCTGTGCATGCAGTTTCAACACAGCCGCAGTAATGATGCCCAGAGTCCCCTCGGCGCCGATGAACAAATCTCTGAGGTCATAGCCGGTATTGTCTTTGCGCAGGCCGCGCAGGCCATCCCAGATGTCACCTTGCGGGGTCACGACTTCCAGCCCCAGCGTCAGTTCGCGCATCGTGCCATAGCGCAGCACGGCAGTGCCACCGGCATTGGTCGACAAGTTACCGCCTATCGTGCAACTGCCTTCAGACGCCAGCGAAAGAGGGAACAGACGCTGCTCTGCGGCGGCCGCGTCCTGTACCTGCTGCAGCAGGCAGCCCGCTTCGGCAGTGAGGGTGTTGTTGATGGCATCAATACGGCGCACCCGGTTCATCCGTACCAGAGACAGCACGATGGCGTTGCCGCTTGCGTCAGGCACGCTGCCCAGCACCAGACCGGTATTGCCGCCCTGCGGCACGAGGGGTACCTGATGTAAAGCACACAGCCTGACAATCGCCGCTACTTCGTTCGTGTCAGCCGGCCTGACCACTGCTTGCGCTCGACCGGTGAAACGACCGCGCCAGTCTGTCAGAAAGCGCGACATGTCCTCGCCGGTCAGTACATTCGGGCGACCGACCGTTTCAATGCAGCGTGCGATGAAATCAGGATTCATCCGTGGCTGCTGCCTTTTGTATCGCTTCGTTGGCCATTTGTTTGGCTGCACGCTTGTAAGGTCGGAGGAAGAAAATCGCACAAAAGAAGAAAACGGTCGAGAGCAGGATTTCCACCGAGGCGAGCAGCTGAGACATGCCGCGCTCACTCCACGCACGCACCACACCTTCAGTGAAATACAGCAGGATCATCATCGAGGCCCACTGCATCGTGTAGATGTTACGGCGTATCGTTCCCGATAACGGCAGCAGAAGCGGCAGCGCCTTGATGACCATCCATGAGCCGCCCGGACGCAGCGGTGCGAGCACCAGCTCCCAGAGCGCGCAGAGCACGATCAGGCCGATCAGGCTGGCTACCGCCATACGATGCAGCAGGTCCGGTGTATCGAGTTTGTTCATTTGTGAAGTTTCCGTGCCGTGCTTGCCAGTCGTTTGCCCAGCGCGATGGCGAGCGCGCGACTGTCTTCGCTGACAGGTTTGTCGCCCGCGATGCCGGACCAGTGCGTAGCGCCATAAGGTGATCCGCCACTCTCGGTGGCCATCAGTGCCGGTTCGCTGTAGGGCAGTCCCAGTACCAGCATTCCATGGTGAAGCAGTGGCAGCATCATCGACAGTAGTGTCGATTCCTGCCCGCCATGCAGGCTGCCGGTCGAGGTAAACACGCATGCGGGCTTACCTGCGAGGGCGCCGGATAGCCATTGGGCGCTGCTGCCATCAATGAAATATTTGAGGGGTGCAGCCATGTTGCCAAAGCGGGTCGGTGAGCCCAGCGCCAGACCGGCGCAGTTCTTGAGATCTTCCAGTTCCACATACGGAGCACCGGAGGCTGGTATCGCTGGCTCGCTGGCTTCGCTCAATGCGGATACGGCAGGGACGGTACGAAGCACCGCCTCACAGCCGGGCACGCTTTCAATACCTTGTGCAATCAGCTCGGCCAGTTTGCGCGTTGCGCCCTGACGCGAGTAATAAAGGACCAGAATGGGCAGAAGATCTGAGTTCATGCTTGGTATTATAGGGCGCTTTAGTTTCTTCTTTTTCGCATGCATCCATCCTCTCTGTCTGGTTCCGGCCGCTGGTCCCGCGTGCAAATGCGGGATTTGCTGCGATTCGTGCTTCGCCGTCTGAGGGAAGAGCGTTTGCCCGAAGTTGCTGGCAGCCTGACGTTTACCACAGTGCTGGCCGTGGTGCCGGTGCTGACGATTGCCTTTGCGATCTTCACCACCTTCCCGCTGTTCACAACGTTTCGCGAATCCCTCGAAACCTATTTTGTGCAGACGCTGATGCCCAAGGGCATAGCCAACACTATTCTCGACTACCTTAGCCAGTTTTCGGCGAAGGCCAGCCGCTTGTCGGCGATGGGTGCAATTTTTCTGATCGTGACGGCTGTTCTGATGTTCGGGACGGTGGATCGCACGCTGAATCGTATCTGGCGTGTGCGCACCAGCCGGCCTTTCGCGCAGAGAATGATCGTTTACTGGGCGATCATGACACTCGCGCCTTTGCTGATTGGCGCTTCCATTTCATTCGCCAGCGAGCTCTCGCCCCTGACGCGCGGCCTGTCGCGAGAGTTACCGGTCCTGCGCACTGCCATTACCTTGTTGGTATCGATGACCCTGTCGACACTGGCGTTCTCGCTACTCTATCTCGGTGTGCCCAATCGCATGGTGGAGTGGCGTGACGCGGTCATTGGCGGGCTGGTGGCTGCAGTGGCCTTTGAAATAAACCGGCGACTGTTTACTTTTTTCATTGTGCAGGGACCGAGCTACCGGGTGGTGTACGGTGCACTGGCGGCACTGCCGATTTTTCTGATCTGGGTGTATCTTTTCTGGATGATTACCTTGCTGGGTGCGGTGGTCGCTGCAGCACTTCCGGTGGTCAAGTATGAAAGGTGGTGGCATCGGTCAGCGCCAGGCAGTGAATTTCTGGATGCGATGGCGGTGCTCAAGGTGCTGGTGGATGCCCGGGGCGACAACGCGGCGGTGGATGTGCTGCGCATTCGCGAGCTGACACAGCTGGGTTTTGAGGAATCCGAAGGCTTGTTGCAGCGCATGCTGGACTCAGGCTGGGTGGGTCGTGTACGGCCCGAAACCGGTCGGCGCACCCGATCAGACAAGTCCTCATCTCAGCATCAGGATCGCTGGGCGCTGCTGGTCAATCCGGCAAAACTGACCCTGACTGATGTGTATCAGCGATTTGCTTTTGCGCCTGCACCGCATTCGGCGCTGGCGACCAAGATAGAAAACGTGGTTGATCAGGGTCTGGCGATTTCCCTGACCGATTATCTCGCCGAGGCGCAGGCAAACCGGAACAGCGCATCGAGCACCTGATCTGGCTGTTCGGCCATCAGTGCATGACCGCACGCATCAATCTGCACGACCTCAGCCGAGGGCAGTTTATCAATCAGACTGCCTGCTGCCTTCGCCGGCGTCATCATGTCTTTCTTACCCAGCACAAACATCGCAGGGCACTGCAGCGCGGAGGCGGCCTGTTCGCCATGTGTGTAGGCATTGCAGGCAGAAAAATCGGTAAAGAAGACTTTTGCCGGATTACCTCGCGCTATGTGCTGCATCAGCCGGCGACTACCCCCTTGCACATAAAACCCCGGACCCGGTGCCGACGGCTTTTGTGCAATACCCGAGTGTGACCAGATATTGACCATGTCGATCGCGTCTTGCTCCCGATCGCGTGCGGCATCGAGCAGCGCCGGTGAAACCTTCATCGGATAAGCCGTACCCACCAGCGCGACTGCGCTGATTTTTTCTGGCGAGCGAGCGGCAGTTTCCAGCGCAATCAACGAGCCCATGCTGTGACCGATCAAAATTGCTTTGCTCACGCCTGCCGCATCCAGCAGCGCCAGCAGCCAGTCGGACAGTGCCTCGACTGTAGCCAGCGGCTCACCCTCGCTGCGGCCGTGACCGGGCAAATCAACGGCCAGCACCGAAAATCCATGATGCGCAAAATACCGGGTTTGCAGCGCCCAGACCGAATGATCATTTTGTGCGCCGTGAATGAAGACGGCGGTGGGCAATGCAGCGTTGAAAGCTTTGCCGCCGGTGTAGGCGTAGGCCAGGTGGCCATTAACGAGTTGTCGCATAGCTTACGCTCCCTTCTGAGCGGCTTTGAGTCCGCGCTTCAGATCATCGATCAGATCATCCGCATC
>JACCDX010858629.1_pt1 | contig 13745 bp, 9 predicted proteins | sample 7449681 | NCBI WGS metagenome assembly JACCDX01 (sample SAMN15323450, study PRJNA562643) | freshwater metagenome | isolation source: river surface water | place: USA:Blue River Watershed | collected 2017-08-18
ATTTACTAAAGGCTTACCACAACAAGTACAAATTTTTTCTTCAGGTAAAAGTAGAGTATATATATTGGGATTACTGACCATTTGTAAGGTATTACCAATATGACCTATTTGACCGCCTTTAGTCTTTTTCTCATCATCCGTTTTTGAGAATGCTGGTTGTGGTTTTGGTGGCTTGTATATATCGCTACTTGGTGGCTTATGACTATTGCTGCTATTTTGTTTTAAGAGACTTCGTAATTCTTGATTTTCTAACTGTAAACGCTTGATTTCTACACCTTGTTCCTCTATTATTTTAATTAACTCGTTATAACTACGATTTTTAGCATTACTATCTTTTAGACTTTTTCTAAAAATATTGATTTTTAGCAAAATTAATGCACTTATTTTATTAAAAAAATATTGTTAAAAAATGATTTAAATAATTTATTTTTAAACAATTCACATTTTGTTTTAATAAATTAGTAAATTTGGGGCTAAATAGTTACAAAAGAAGTTTATGTAACATTAACAAGTTACAATATAGCAAGGTCAATCATACAAAAGTCCGTTGAAAAAACGGACTTTCCCCCCCAAAAGAATATCGTTGAAGCAATCTATACAATTAATAACCCTATACATATTGACAAGTCCGGTAGAATATATCACCATTGGTCTAGTGGAAGAAAAAGAAAATTTATATCAGAAAATTCTAAAACACAAAATAATACAAAGACCTAACAGACAATACCCGAGAAAAATCAAAATGGGCAAATATAAAAAATATAAATAAATGCTTAAATTAGTGCCATTAATTTTTTAAGGGGGCAGGGGGATTTTTTATATGAATTTCATGCTGAAAATATTCTCAACTAACCAAAATAAAATAATCTGCATCCCGAATTGCTCGGGACCGTTAAATCTGCGTAATCGTGGTTCAGAAAATGTCTGTCAGAACCGGGATTTCGCCGATTATTATGATTAGCAAGATTTTGATTTCCTGATTGAATATAATCCCCCTTAAAAAAGGGGGTCAGGGGGATTTTATTTTTTTTATTTCCTGCTAAAAATTTCCCCAAAAATCCAAACTAACATAATCTGCATCCCGAATTGCTCGGGACCGTCTAATCTGCAAAATCGTGGTTCAGAAATAATAATTCGAGATCGTATTTTTTGTTAATTCTATTTTACAAAATTTCTTGTAATATAGGAACAGATTTTAAATTGTTTAAAGGCTTGCCTTGTAAAAAATAAAAATGATGCAAATATTGTAAAAGGGCTTGTCGGTCCTTTCTGCCAATTTGCTTAAAATCAATATCCATTATATCGTTCAACTTTAAGTACACATTCAAAAAACTTACTAATCGAGCAGGAATAATAGATTCAGAATCTTGAAAATCGTAAGAATATTGCATTTCGCTAAGGTGTAAATGCGGATTGTTTAAGTCGGTATTCAGCGGTAAAGAAATACCTAAATGGTGGGCAAGTTGTAATAGAAAAAGAATGGGCGTATGAGCCACTATTTCGGCTGGATATGTATCTAAGCCTTTTATAAAATTTTCTAAAAAATCAAAAAAACGGGGATTGGGTTCTGGTTGAAAAATGACTTTATTCAAAACCTCTACTATATAAATTAAGACAGCCGATTTTATTACATTATTAAACAAATTATGATAAACACAGTGCCATTGTATATTGGAAAGATATTGTAAATTTCGTACGGAATTATAATTAAATTCTATATGTAACAATGCACCCGGTTGAAAATAAATATGTTTTTTAGATTTGGCGTTACAACTTTGTCGAGCACCTTTAACTATAAAACTTTGCAAGCCCAATTCTGGCGTTAATATTTTGGTAATAATACTAGTTTCTTGAAAAGGCAAAACGTGTAAAACGAGTCCTTTGGTTGCAAAAACCATAATTAATGGGCAGCAAAATGTCTTAAAAACCGGACATCATTTTGAGAATATAAGCGTAAATCGTTGATTTGATATTTTAATTGGGCAATTCGTTCTAAACCCATGCCAAAAGCAAACCCGCTATATTCTTCAGGGTCAATATTAAAATTCATCAACACTTTAGGATGGACCATTCCACTGCCTAAAATTTCTACCCAACCTGTGTGTTTACAAACATTACAGCCCTTTTCTTGACAAATAAAACAACTAATATCCATTTCGGCACTGGGTTCGGTAAAAGGAAAAAAACTGGGACGGAAGCGAATTTTAACTTGTTCGCCAAAATATATTTTTACAAAATGATATAGGGTATGTTTTAAATCGGAAAAACTAACATTTTTATCAACGTACAAACCTTCAATTTGATGAAAGAAGCAGTGGGCACGGGCGCTAATGGTCTCGTTTCTGTAAACTCGACCTGGACAAACCACTCTAACGGGCGGCTTGGTTTTTTCTAAAACTCGAGCTTGGGTATTACTGGTATGGGTTCTCAACAACATATTGTTATTATGATCTGGGGCTTGGCTGATATAGAACGTATCTTGCATATCGCGAGCAGGATGGTGTTCCGGCAAATTCATGGCACCAAAATTATGCCAATCGTCTTCTATTTCAGGACCGTATTCTATGGCAAAACCAATCTGTGTAAAAATGTTTAAAATATCTTCCAGAACAATTCTGAGCGGGTGTTTAGCACCAATATTAAGTGGAATTCCGGGCAAGCTAAAATCAAAATTGAGGGTAGATTCTTCTTTTTTTTCTAACGAATTTTTATGAGCTGAATAAACCTCGTCTAAAAAAAGTTTGAGCTCGTTCAAAACTTGACCTGCTTTTGGTTTGTCTTGAATGGAAATGGTTTTTATCAATTCCATCATTTTCTTCAACTTACCTTTTGCTCCCAAATATTTTATCCTAAAAATTTCTAATTGGCTTGGGCTTTCAACGATTTCTAATGAAACCTCGTTTTTTAATTGCTCTACTTCGTTTAACAATAATTCCATCTTAACTAAAAATTTTATGTAAGAGGATTATATTAACATCAAACATGGTTGCTCTAAATATTTTTTCAAGGTTTGTAAGAAAGCTGCCCCACTAGCTCCATCTACTACACGATGGTCGCAACTTAAAGTGAGTTTCATAACATTGCCTATTTTTATTTGATTATCAACAATAATCGCTTCTTCGCTAATGGCTCCAACAGCAAGAATACAAGCGTCTGGTGGGTTGATAATTGCGGTAAATTCGTCAATTCCAAACATTCCTAAATTAGAAATGGTAAAGGTATTTCCTTCCCAATCTTTGGGTTGTAATTTTCGGTCTTTGGCTTTTTTAGCAAAATCACGAATTTGGTTGCTAATGCTATTTAAACCTAATAAATTTGTATTGCGAACGACGGGTACTAATAAACCATCTTCTACAGCAATTGCAATACCAATATGAACTTCATGGTTTTGACGAATAAAATCTCCCCGCCAACTGGAATTAATGGTTGGGTGTTGGGTTAATGCCAAAGCGGTGGCTTTAACAATAAAATCGTTAAAACTAATTTTGGTATTGGGGTGAGAATTAATTTGGGTGCGGGCTTCAATGAGGGCATCCATATTAACCTTTGACGTTAAATAAAAATGGGGTGCGGTAGATTTACTTTCGCACAAACGTTGGGCAATTATTTTGCGCATCTGGCTAATAGGAGTATCGGTATAAGGTGTGCCAGAACTGTTGGTAGTTACGGATGGTGGCACAAAAGCTGGTGCTGGTTTTTGTTGAATAAATTTTTCCACGTCTTGTTTTATAATACGTCCATTATCGCCACTTCCAGAAATTTGATGTAAGTTAATATTATTATTATCGGCAATTTTTTTGGCTAATGGCGATGCAAAAATTCTTTCAGAAGGATTAACCACAGCCAAATTTGAAGGTGTTGAGGGAGTAGGTATTTGAACTGTCGGCGGTGGTGGTGGTGGTGGTGGTGGAGTTTTTTCTTCTTTCACAGTTTCAGGAACGGGAGCAATAGCGGTTGCGGGTGCTGGATGTTTAGAACCATTCAATTGATTGATGAGGGTTTTATAATCAAAACCTTGATTAGCAATTACGCATAAAAGGTCGTTAACATCTATTTTGCTACCGTTCGAAGCGCCTTGATACAAAAGGATTCCGCTTTTGTAGCTTTCCAAATCCATCGTCGCTTTATCTGTTTCTATTTCGGCTAAAATATCTCCCTTAGAAACTTGGTCGCCAACATTTTTATGCCATTTTGAAATCACTCCTTCGGTCATGGTATCACTCAAACGAGGCATCAAAATCAATTCAGGATGTTTTTCAGGATCAAAACTTTGGGTAGTTTCAGTAGATGGGCTTGGAAGCGGGCTTCCAGAAACAGGTTGGCTCTCTACTACGGGGTTAGCTTCAACGGTTGAGGCAGGAGTATTAGCCTCCTGATTATTTAATAGTTTGCGAATGTCTTCACCTTGATCTCCAATAATGCAAAGGAGTTCGTTAACGGCAATTTTTTGACCTTTTTCAGCTCCAATATAAAGTAAATAGCCATTTTGATAGCTTTCTAATTCTTGGACTGCCTTATCTGTCTCAATTTCTGCCAATAAATCACCTTTGGCAATTTTGTCTCCCACGTTTTTATTCCACGAAGCAATCACTCCTTCAGTCATGGTATCGCTTAAGCGAGGCATTTTTATAATTTCAGCCATATAAAATTTTAATTTGCTCAAAATTACTATTTTTAAACAAAAAAAATGAACTTTTTTTAATATTTTTTAAATTATAACCTATAATTTCTTTTTTAAAGCCATGTTTTTAATATAAATTAGGATGAGTAGCGTCCAATACAAACCGATAACTGTAGCCAATGACAGTTGAATTCCATCTATCATGATATAGGGTAATTTTTGAAAATTTAATATGATTGAATTGAGAAGATGAATTAATTTTTTAATGATAAGTCCAATAAAATTCGCTACAATAGGTATAAAACTTAGAAAAACTAAGGCAAATTCGCCATATAAAACAATACTCGATAAAAACACCGCTACGAGGTTGGTGAAGATAAATAAGGAAGGAAATTGGTTGAAATAAAAAATGGTTAAGGGGGTAGTGGTTATTTGAGCCCCAATACAAATGGCAATAGAGTGCCATATTCCTTTTAGAATAAGGTTTTTGAAATAAAATATACTAACAATCATAGGCGTAAAAATTTGAATTCCTAAAACAGCTAAAAAGCTTAATTGAAATCCTAAGTCAAAGATATGAAGGGGTTGAAGCCACAAAATAAGTAGGGCAGCACAGGCAAGATTGTTGTAAGAGGGGGCGTTTTTATTTCGATGTTCGCCTAAAAGAACGATGCTAAAAACAATGGTAGCTCTTAAAATAGAAGGGGCAAAACCAGATAGATTGGCAAAAAACCAAATTCCGGCAGTAAATAAAAGGAGTTTTAAGTAATGAAAAAATCTATTCTTGAAAAATCGAGCAAGAAAATTCCATAAAAAAAACATAATGGAATAAACCAAACTAACGTGCATACCGCTTACGGCAATAATATGAATGATTCCAGCTTGAGAATAAGCGTTGATTAAAGATTTGTCAATATCTTTACGATAACCATAGAGCAAGGCTTTGGCTAAACCAACGGCATTTTTATCTTGAATATATTGTTGAAAAATGTTGTTGATTTTAGCTTGAGTTTGTTCAATAAAATCGTTCCAAGTAAATTTTTCTGGAGGATAAAAAATAGTGTCTAAAGACTGGGGATAAATGACGGCTTTGAAATGAATATTTTTGTGTTTTAAAAAGGTATAAAACGAATTGGAAGTAGTTAGGTTATCAATACATTGAAAAGAAGATTTTACCGCAATGATACAATGGGGTTTTAATAAACGATTGTATTGGGTGTCGGAAAAACTAATAAAGCATGGATGCGAAAAAACCTGTTCTTGATGGTTGACCTGATATGCTAAGATGGTGGCGTACCAAGTTTTAGGATTAGAACTTCTTTCGTTGAGTTGAAGGTATTTAATGCTGTTTTTATGATGAATTTGAGCTAGGTCGGAGGGTTTGAATTGGGGTAGATTTTCTTGGTATCTGATAAAACCAAGTGTCATTAATATTGCCCACAACAGCGTACATTTTAGGTAAAAATAAAATTCTCCAATCAAACTATTTCGTTTATAAAACAAAATATAAAAGAATATAGACAAAATAAATCCACCCATAATCAACCAATGAGGATTTATATAGAAATAGTTTGCTAAAACCATCCCCAAAATGATTGGAATGGTTAATTTGATTAGGGTATTTTTAGCCCAAAAAACTTGCTCCATAAAATTTTTGGTAATATTACGGCAAAAATTTTATTTTTTGGTTAGGTATTATCCGCAGAAAAAATCAAGTAAAAATACCTAATCAATAAAGTTTGAAACGATATTTTTGATAGAGGTTAGTCTGTAAAATAAATTTAATTTAACAGATAAAAATTTGCCTTTAAGAAGAAATTAAAAATGAGGATTAACCTAGCTTATTTTTTAAATTCAAAGGGAATTCTTTTTACCTGTTCAGAATTAGAGCCAATCATAATTTCGCCGGTGCCAGCTTCTGAAACTAATTTTAATTGTTGGTTGTAAAACCTCAATTGTTGTTCCGTAAGTTCAAATTCCACCATTTTAGTTTCACCTTTTTTTATCCATACTTTTTGAAAATCTTTGAGTTCTTTAACCGCTGGCGTAATGCTTCGGTATTTTTGATGTATATATAATTGTACGGTTTCGTAACCATCGTAATTACTGTTATTTTTAACTGGAATTTTGACCACAATTTTATTTTGGGGTGTAAGAATAGCCGTGCTTAAAACAGGTTCTCCATATTCAAACTGGGCATAACTTAATCCATAACCAAAAGGAAATAAAGGACTATTTTCAATATCGAGGTAGTTTGCTTGAAATTTTTGAAACCATTTACCAGTTAAAGGTCTGCCTGTATTTTTATGGGCATAATAAATGGGTATTTGACCCACATTTCTTGGAAAGGTCATAGTTAGTTTTCCGCTGGGGTTAACCTGGCCAGATAAAACGTCTGCTATAGCTAAACCAGCTTCTGTTCCGGGGAACCACACGTTTAAAATGGCGTCGAGGTTTTGGTTTTCCCAAGCAAGGGTAAGAGGTCGTCCGGTAAACAAAACCAACACAATGGGTTTTCCTAAGCTTTTTAATTTTTTAAGGGTTTCTTGTTGAATGGCAGGCAAGTTTAATTCTGAGCGGCTACTACTTTCGCCCGACATTTCAGCACTTTCACCGCCAACAAAAAGAATCACATCCGATTTGGCAGCAATTTCTAAAGCTTCATTTAAAATTTGTTCTGTAGGGCGGTTATCTCTATTAAAAGTTTTGCCAAAAGGGGTAACTCGGTTTTCCATTAATTCTGTTTCAAAAATATTACATCCTAAGGCGTATAAAAAATTATTAGAAGTTCCCATAACTTGTTTTAATCCGTCTAACACTGCAATAGAGGCATCGTGTTTGCAAGCAACGCTCCAAGTACCCGGCATATTCACTTTATTATTAGCCAAAGGACCAATAACAGCAATGGTAGTATTGGGTTTAAGCGGTAAGGTATTACGGTCATTTTTAAGGAGCACAAAAGTTTGGGCGGCGGCGGCACGAGCGAAGGCGCGATGTTCAGGCGTAAAAATGTCTTTATTACGGCGAGTTTCATCGCAATATTTATACGGATTGTGGAATAATCCAAGGTCGTATTTAGCTTCAAGAATACGTTTGCAGGCTTGGTTAATGGTTTCTAAAGAGATTTTTTTTTCTTTAAGAAGTTGTTCTCCGTTATTAACGAAAATTTCACTTACCATATCCATATCTACCCCGGCATTTAGGGCTAATTCCCCGCAACGAGCAGCATCTCCCATGCCATGGTTTTGTAATTCTGAAACGCCGGTATAGTCAGAAACAACGAATCCTTTAAAATGCCATTGACCACGCAAAACGTCGGTTAATAGCCATTTATTTGCGGTCGCTGGAATGCCGTTTATATCGTTAAAAGAAGCCATAACACTTCCTGCACCGGCATTAACGGCTGCTAAATAGGGCGGGAAATATTCGTTATACATACGTTGTTCGCTCATATCTGTGGTATTATAATCTAAGCCAGATTCAGAAGCTCCATAAAGGGCAAAATGTTTAACGCAACTCATAATTTGGTTCGGGTTTTGGAGGTTACCTTGATACCCTTCCACCATTGCTTTAGCAATTAGACTACCTAAATAGGGGTCTTCACCACTACCTTCTGCCACTCTACCCCAGCGAGGGTCTCTGCTAATATCCACCATCGGCGAGTAGGTCCAAGAAATTCCATCTGCACTGGCTTCTTTGGCAGCAATTTCAGCCGTTTTTTTAATTAATGCCATATCCCACGAAGCGCTCAATCCTAAGGGAATCGGAAACTCGGTTTCGTAACCATGAATAACGTCCATACCAATAATTAAAGGAATTTTAAGACGGGAACTTTCAACGGCTAATTTTTGGACGGCTTTAATTTTATCTACACCTTTAATGTTGAATAGTCCACCTACTAAACCTTCAGAAATTTTGGCGACAACACCGGTGTTCTGAGAAATGCCAGAGACCACATCACCAGAAATTACTGGTAAGTTTAATTGTCCAAGTTTTTCTTTGAGGGTCATTTTAGACATTAACTGGTTAATAAATTGGTCTTTAGTTTGATTTTGTAATGGTTGGCTATAAATGTTGGTACAGCAGAATAAAACGAGACCTATTAACAATAGTTTTATGTATTTCATAATAAAAAATTTTAAAGTTCAAAGTTAAGTAATTTTTACATAAGTTCAAAAAAAAATTTTATTTATTAAAAAGTAATGCAATTTTTGCCTGAATTTGAATTACGCTGATTTGTAAGATTATCAGTATTTTGAGGTTGTCTGAATTTGTCCCGAACCTTCAGGAGGTGGGGATTTTTAGGATTAATTGGATTTGAGGTTGTCTGAACCGGGATTACACAGATTTTTAGGATTAGCAGGATTTTAATTTTCCTGATTGAATAAAACTCCGAAGGAGTGAAATGATTATAGAGGGCAGGGGGGATTTTTTGTAACATTTGGTTTTTAAATCCGTAGGGACAGATAATTATCTGTCCCTACATTAGGATATTATTTATTTGTATTCTTTATTACAAATTTTATTAAACCTATCTTTAACAAACAAAAATAAAATAATCTGTGTCCCGAATTACTCGGGACCGTCTAATCTGCGTAATCGTGGTTCAGAAAAGGTCTGAATTTGTCCCTAACCTTCAGGAGGTGGGGATTTTTAGGATTAATTAGATTTTAGGTTGTCTGAACCGGGATTACGCTGATTTTTAGGATTAGCAGGATTTTATTTTTTCTGATTGAATATAATCCCCCTTTTTAAGGGGGCAGGGGGATTTTTTTTGAATTTCATACTGAAAATATTCCCAACTAACCAAAATAAATAATCTGCATAATCTGTCTAATCTGCGTAATCGTGGTTCAGAAAATGTCTGAATTTGGATTGGTGGGAATTTTTCTAAATTTCATGCTGAAAATATTCCCTACTAACCAAAATCAATAATCTGCGTCCCGAGCAATTCGGGACTGTTTAATCTACATAATCGTGGTTCAGAAAAATGTTTATATAGATGTTAAAGAACACCAACAAATTTATGGGCTTTAACGGCAAAGCGAGCTCGGGCTATTTTTGGGTCGTGTTGAAAATAAAGCCAGGTTTTTGAAGGATCAAAACTTTGATATACAATTTCTTTTTCCTGATAAGTTAAACTTACATTAGCATCGTAAGCCATTGAATATAGTATTGTAATATGTGCAAAAGAAGGAATTAAATCGCTACAAAAAAGATGGTCTTCACCGTCCAAATGTAGCCAAGGAACTAACAAACCTTTTGAATGACCGTTCACTTCAATAAACTTTAATTCTGGTAAAAAATCATGCACGATAAGAGTATCTTTAAGTAATTGCGATGGATTATCAATAAGATTCCAAAAATTTTGTTTATTACTGGGAAATATATTTTCTTTTAAGATAGAATTTTTTTCATTAACATTTGGTTTCAAGGCATTCTCCCATTGACTTAAAGAACAATGGTACTGGGCATTAGGAAAGGTTGGAACGAGATTTTTGTGTTGGTCGTAACTAAGGGCACCTCCACAGTGGTCAAAATGAAAATGGGTTAAAATAAGATCGGTAAAATCGGTTTCTTTAAACCCTAAGGCATGAATTTCTTTTTGTAAATTTGTATTATGATCGCGGTAGTAATGTTTGAAAAAATCGGTACTTTGTTTATCGCCTAAACCACAATCTATTAACAGTAAACGATTTGCATCTTCAATTATCCAACAGCGAGATTCCCAGTTAACCATATTATTTTCATCGGCTGGGTTTAGTTTATTCCAAATTGTTTTAGGAACAATACCAAACATTGCACCACCGTCTAATTTAAATAATCCTGTATTTATAGTATATAATTTCATAAAACACGACATTTAGAAGTTCTAATTAAAGATAATAAACTTAAAATAAAAATTAAAGTAAAAAATATGATACTAATTCGTTGAGAAGAAGCTAATTCGTTCATAATGCTATATAATAACATTCCTACAATGAGAGCAATTTTTTCTTGAAAATCGTAAAAACTAAAATAAGTAGTAATATCTTCTCCCACGGGCACAAGTTTGGAGTAAGTACTTCTGCCAAGCGATTGAATACCCCCCATAACAAATCCAACCAATACACCTTCTAAGGCAAATAAAAGCGGTTGTTTTGGCGGAATAAAATAGGCGCAAACACAAATGACAATCCAAATCATAACACAAAAAATTAAGGCTTTAATATTTCCCAGTTTTTTTGATAAAAATGCAATGAAATAGGCACCTGGGATGGCAATGAGCTGAATGATTAAAATTAGAAGTATTAAGAAACTTTCGTCTAAAAGTAATTCACTTTTACCATAAATGGTGGCAGCTAACATAATGGTTTGTACTCCTGTACTAAAAAGAAAAGCCGAAAATAAATAGTTTTTAAAAATGGGAATTTTTTTAATTTGATTAAAAACATAATGTACTTCTTTAAAGCCATTTAAAAAAATAGATTTAAAATTATTTTTATTTTGATTTTGGTGTATAGGTAAATAGTGAATAGCGTATTCACCCCACAACATCCACCATAAACCTACGGCTAAAAAACTCCAACGACAGCCTTCGCCACTATCTATTCCAAACCAATCACTTTTTATAATGAAAACAAAAGAAATTAATTGCAAAATTACGCTACCTATGTAGCCGAAAGAATAACCTTTGGCACTTAATAAGTCGCGTTTTTCTTTTGGTGCCAGCTCTACTAAATAGGCATTATAGAACACGTTTCCAAGCCAAAAAGAAATACAAGCAATTGCCATAGTAATAAAGCCAATTTCAATTTGGGTTGATTTAAAAAAATACATGGTTATGCAAGAAAGGCTACCTACATAAGTAAAAAAACGTAAAAATTGTCTTTTATTTCCAGTAAGGTCGCCTAAGGAAGACATCACAGGTAAACATAAAGCAACAATCATAAAAGCAAAAGCCAATATGAAGGTGTACCAAGAAGTATTTAACAAAGTTAATCCAAATACAGAAATAGGTGTGGGCGTATTATTGATAGTAGTAACCGAGATAAAATAAGCTGGAAAAACTGTGGAAGTTATTACTAAATTATAGGCACTACTTGCCCAATCGTACATAGCCCACCGCCTTTGTACATTAACCATTTTAAAAATAAATAAGGTTCTAAAACCTAAGTAAAAAGCTTATTTTGCTTTTTCTTCAGCTTCGGCTTCTTTTTTACAACAAGCGGCAATTTTTTCTTTCTTAGGATCTTTCATACATTCTTCCTTACATTCTTTTGAACAAAAACCAATGGTTTTTCCTTCGTAAGAACAAGTGTCGGCACATTTACCGTTTAGTTCCATTCCACAACCAGGACAAGTTTTGTTTGAACAAGTCATAGATGGGGTTGCTGCTGAAGCCGTAGTGTCGGTTGCTACTGTTGTTTCAGGAGTTGCAGAAGCATCGGTTTTTGTTTCTGAATTTGATCCACAAGCAATAATAAATAATGCTGCAGCAAAAAATAATACATATTTCATATAAAAAATTTGTCAAATTTACAAATTATTATTTAATTGATTAATAATTTTTTCGGCTGCCTTCAAGTTCTCCCATTTTCCAGCGTCAATAAACTCAAACACTGAAGCATCTATACCTTTAATAATTGATTTTTTTTGAGTACATAACTGCATGTATACATCTATTAAACTACATTTTCCACTAAAGTTTAGTAAATCGAAAATCGCACGGTTAATAATATGAATTCCATTAAATGCTTTCATAGAAGCTAAACCAGTTGGTATATTACCTTTGGTTTCATTCGTTTTAAAATTTTTCCAGCCTGTTAAATCGTCATTTTCGTCAAAAACCAATAAGCGCGAAGAGGTTCTATTACTAACACAAAGGCTGGCGATAGGTTTATTTTCAAGGTGTTTTTGAATGAAGGTTGATAGAGGGTAATTGGTAATAATATCGGAATTTAATACCAAAATATCTTCCGAATCATTAAAAAATTCTTGAGCTTTCCACAGACCGCCACCGGTTTCAAGTAATTCACCTCTTTCGTCTGAAATTTGAATTGAGGCACCAAATTGATGATTATTTTTTATATAGGTTTCTATTTGGTCGGCAAAATGATGAACATTTATGACTATGTTATTGATACCATACTGCTGTAAATATTGGATATTATGTTGTAATAAAGTTGAATGGCTAATAGGCAACAACGCTTTAGGGTGCTTATCGGTAAAAGGTTTTAAGCGAGTTCCTAAACCAGCAGCAAAAAGCATTGCTTTCATAACCAATTTTGGATTTTAAAAATATTATAAATAAGTTTCAATAGGGGCACAGATACAAATTAAGTTTCGGTCTCCAAAAGCATTATTTATTCGTCCAACTTGGGGCCACACTTTAGTTTTTTTAAGATAGTCCATAGGAAAAGCCGCTATGGTTCTGGAATAGCCATGATTCCATTCATCACCGCATACGACTGCTTGGGTATGGGGGGCGTTTTTTAGTGGGTTATCTTTCTTATCCCAAGTACCATTTTCAATATTTTTTATCTCGCTATGAATTTGCAACAGTGCGGAACAAAATCTATCTAATTCAGCTTTATCTTCGCTTTCCGTAGGTTCTATCATTAAAGTGCCTGGAACAGGAAAACTTAAGGTAGGGGCATGAAATCCGTAATCCATCAGTCTTTTAGCAATATCTTCAACCTCTATTTCGGCTGTTTTTTTAAAGTTGCGACAATCTAAAATAAATTCGTGGGCGCAATAGCCATTTTTATTGGTATAATGAATATCGAATTTTTGTTTCAATATTTTCTGCATATAATTGGCATTTAAAATGGCTATGGAGGTCGCTTTTTTCAAGCCGGCACCGCCTAACATTTTAATATACAAATAGCTGATAATGAGAATGCTTGCCGAGCCGTAAGGAGCAGCCGATACAGCATAATCGAGAGTGCCCTGTAAAAAATGTTGGGGAAGATAAGGGGTTAAAAAATCTCGGACACAAATAGGACCCATTCCAGGTCCACCACCACCATGAGGAATAGCAAAGGTTTTATGTAAATTCAAATGGCAAACATCGGCACCTACCATTGCTGGAGAGGTTAGTCCTACTTGGGCATTCATATTGGCACCATCTAAATAAACGTAC
>JACCDX010373874.1_pt1 | contig 13743 bp, 15 predicted proteins | sample 7449681 | NCBI WGS metagenome assembly JACCDX01 (sample SAMN15323450, study PRJNA562643) | freshwater metagenome | isolation source: river surface water | place: USA:Blue River Watershed | collected 2017-08-18
CAGCAGCAACACGATACTGTTTGCCACCGGTTTTTATGACCGCGTACATGTGAGACCTTTAGATAAGAATCTAGTGGATATCTACGGACGGATTTCCGCAGAGCCCGAAATTATAGCAGTGAAAGGCTCAGCTCTGCCAATCCCTATAATCCGACAGCGTTTCGGCGCGTTTCGTCCCATTTTTCCTAGTCACGCTTTGTCCACTACACCCGCCAACCCCTTAGCCCTGATTGCTGCCGACATGGCCGAAGTTGACCGCGTCATCGCGCAACGCTTAGATTCAGGTGTACCACTGGTGGGCACCGTGTCTCAGTACATCATCTCTGCCGGCGGCAAGCGCATTCGCCCCGCACTGCTCTTGCTCATGGCAGGCGCCTTGGGCTACACCGATGTCCAGCGCCACAACTTGGCCGCTGTGGTGGAGTTCATCCACACCGCCACCTTGCTGCACGACGATGTGGTGGACGAATCCACTTTGCGCCGTGGCCGCCCTACCGCTAATGAGTCGTTTGGCAACCCAGCCAGCGTCTTGGTGGGTGACTTCTTGTATTCGCGCGCCTTCCAAATGATGGTCGACGCCCGCGAAATGCGCGTCATGGAAGTGTTGGCTGAGGCCACCAATGTGATCGCAGAAGGCGAAGTGTTGCAGCTGATGAACATGCACGATGCCTCGCTCGATGAGGCAGGGTATTTGCGTGTCATTCGCTCTAAAACAGCCAAACTCTTCGAAGCCAGCACCCGCTTGGCCGCTATCTTGGCCAAAAGCTCACCGGACGTTGAAACCGCTTGCGCGGACTACGGCCAAGCCTTGGGTACCGCCTTCCAAGTGATTGACGATGTGCTCGATTACGACGGCGACGCCAAAGAACTCGGTAAAAACTTGGGCGACGATTTGCGCGAAGGTAAAAATACCTTGCCACTCATCATCGCCATGCAACGCGGCACGCCGGCACAACGCCAAACCATCCAAAGCGCCATTGAAAACGGGGAAATGGACGCCTTGACAGAAATTATTGAGATTGTTCGCAACACAGGCGCGCTGGAGGCCACCCGTGCCGCAGCCAGCGCGGAGGCTGAACGAGCCATTGCCGCTTTGAATATCTTGCCAGCCAGCGCTTATCGCGATGCCATGCATGCTTTGGCTGCGCAGCTGCTAGATCGCCGCAATTAATCTTTTCATACAGCCCATCGAATGCACGATTTAGACAAACCCTACACCGACAGCATTCAGCAATGGGACATTGCATGCGATTGTTTCAAAGCAGAATTTAAATTCGACCCGAATGAAATTGTCACGATCGATACGATTCATGAAATGTTTGCTGAACTCGTGGATAACCACGAGCTGTCACAAAACGCCTCTATTTCTTTGATGTTCGCCTTGTATTTCCTAGGCTACGTGACGCTGCTAGAAATTATGAAAGCCAAAGACGAGGCTTTTGAAATTGGCAACATGAACGATTTTTATTTAATATTAGATCGTGCTGACCAATGGGCGCATCAGTCATTGGATCCGACCAAGCTGGCAGCATCTGCAGCACCGATTATTCAAGCCACCCAGCAGATCATGCGGAAGCTAAATTTGGTGCGCTAAATACAGCGCACCAAATGCTCAAATTACTCTTCCACTAATTTACAAGGCATTTTGATGCCCTTCTCTGCACGCTTTTCCTCGCAATAGCGCATAGCACGACGCTCGCCTTCGGCTGACATTTTGATGTGAATTGAGCAGCGAAATGCCATTTTTTCCCCATCAGAGTGGCTATCAAAGGCGGCCGCACAGTGGCTCATTTCATTCATTTCGGGCTTGAGTTCTTTCCATACTGAGCGCAGAGGGTCAGGTAATTCACTGACGTGCATAGAGGGATAAGGACCAATTGGTTTTGCCAAAGCAGCAAAACCAACCCATGCCAAGGCATAAACCAAATATTTAAAACGATTCATGATTCAGTCTCGGCAATCTGTGAATTAAGCGGCTGCAGTCTGAGTAATCAGTGCTGAATCCAAAGTGCCAGCCGCTTTCAACGCTTGGACCCATGTTGGGGAAACACCACGGCCTGTCCAAGTTTGTTCAGGATTGGTTGGATTGCGATATTTAGGAGCCACTTTTTTACCAGCCAAAGCGCCCTTTTTGGCAGCCTTAGGGGCTTTACCCGCCTTGGCTGGCTTGCCAGAGCTCAAAGCTTTGGTGATATCGGCCGCGGTTAAGCCAGCCTCTTTCGCCAACGCAACGATTTTTGACAAAACTTTGTCATGCGATTTAGATTTCAAAGCTTGCTCTTTTTTGTCCAACATTTCGCGCTGTTTACGAATAGCGGCGAGTTGATTTGCAACAGTGGTACGTGCCATGAGATATTCCTATTCAATATGTTTTAAATGATGCAGTTATTTTAAACATAACTTTCAGAAAATAAAAAGCCCGCATAAAGCGGGCTTTTATTAAATTGATTTGAATATTAATTCAAAGCATCTTTCAAACCTTTACCAGGCTTGAAACGTGGCACCTTAGCCGCTTTGATTTTCAAAGCAGCGCCAGTGCGTGGGTTACGGCCTGTACGTGCAGCACGCTTGCTGACGCTGAAAGTACCAAAACCAACCAAAGTCACGGTGTCGCCTTTTTTGAGTGTCTTCTTGACAGCATCAATGATAGAAGCGAGTGCGCGTGTAGCGGCAGCTTTAGAAATATCAGATTTACCTGCGATGTGTTCAATGAGTTCAGTCTTGTTCACGTTAGTTGTTCCTATTGTTGATTTTTATCAGCGATGCTGATTTGCGAAGTTTACTTAAATTTATCTCTTTGGAAATACGCCAATTGGCGTATTCAGGCACTTAGTAGCCATATCAACGCCAACTGCATTTTTTTGTAACGACAACCCACCACCCAATCTCGGGAAAGCGGCGAAGAATTTCCATCCCAAAAATAAGGAGCCGCATGATCACGCCCCCTGACACAGCCACCAAAACGCTAGATGGCTTGCTGCACCAAGCCTTGGCCCAAGGCGCATCCGATGTGCACTTTGAAAGCGGCGAAGATTTTTTCCGTGCACGATTTCGCATCGATGGGTTGTTACGCATCGCAGCAATGCCCGCATTGTCTTTGCGAGATGCTGTGATGTCTCGCATTAAGGTGTTGGCACGCATGGACATTGCCGAAAAACGCCTGCCGCAAGACGGACGCATTCAATACCCACATCTTGAACAACCCATTGACTTGCGCGTGAGCTCAATGCCCACCCTGTATGGCGAAAAAATCGTGATTCGTATTTTGAATTTCAGCCGTGAGCGCCCAGGTTTGGCAGCCCTGGGGTATGAACCAGATGACAGAACCAAATTGGTGCAGGCTCTAGGTCAACCCCATGGTTTGATTTTGATGACCGGCCCAACCGGTTCGGGCAAAACGCTCTCGCTGTACAGCTGCCTTGAGTTGCTTAACCGCACCGAGGTGAATATCTCAACCGTCGAAGACCCTTCTGAAATTCATCTTCCCGGCGCCAATCAAGTCAATATCAATGACCGAGCAGGTTTGACCTTTGCCACCGCGCTGCGTGCGCTGCTGCGGCAAGACCCAGACGTCATCATGGTGGGAGAAATTCGCGATTTAGCAACAGCAGAGATTGCAATTCAAGCTGCACAGACCGGCCACTTGGTGTTGTCTACCCTGCATACCAATGATGCGCCTGGTACCTTGGCTCGCTTGCGTCACATGGGGGTGGCCGCGTTCAACGTAGCCGCGAGTGTGAGCTTGATTACTGCGCAGCGTTTGGTGCGACGGTTATGCGAACAGTGCAAACACCCATTGGATGAAACGCAAGTTGCTTTCTTCTTCAAACAACTCAGCGAACAAGACAATCAAACCATTCCCCCGCGCATACGTGCACACCCCACACTTTACAAAGCCGTTGGTTGTGAGGCATGTAACAAGGGCTACAAAGGACGCACCGGTTTGTACCAAGTCATGCCCATCAGCGATGCGATGCAAGCGCTGATCATGCGCGACAGCGATGTTCAGGCACTGGCTGCACAGGCCGCACTGGAAGGCATACGCACTTTGCGCCAAGCAGGATGGCTTAAGGTTTTACAAGGCATCACATCGACAGAAGAAGTCTTGGCGTTGACTCAACATGGCTAAGCAACGTTACGCATGGCGCGGTGTTGACCGCCAAGGCCAAGTCGTCACAGGCGAAACAAACGCTGCACATCAAGAAGAAGTGATCCTGTTGCTGCGTGAGCAACGCATCCGAGCCACACGCATACGTCGACAGTTTGAACTCACCACTGGGTTTCAATACAAAATCAAGCAGCGCACATCGGCACGCGACATCACTCAATTCACACGCCAGCTAGCGACGTTGCTGCATGCAGGCGTGCCTCTGCTCCAAGCCTTTGGCATTCTGGATCGCGGCGAAGCAAACGCGACGTTAAAGGCGATCATCCGTGAACTGCACGCGCACATCGAAGGTGGCATGGCACTGAACCAAGCTTTGCGACAACATGCGGAATTTGATGCGCTGTACTGCAACCTGGTCGCCGTGGGAGAGTTGACAGGCATGCTCGACACCATGCTGGAGCGCTTGGCCCATCACCTTGAAAAATCAGAGGCCTTGCGCATCACCATTCGCTCCGCGTTGGTCTATCCCAGTGCGGTCCTAGGCATTGCCAGCATCGTGCTGATTTTAATTTTGGTATTTGTGGTGCCTGCTTTTCAAAACATTTTTGCATCTTTCGGTGCCGAACTGCCTTGGCTAACGCGTTGGGTGATTGCGTTGAGTGAAGGCATTCAGCGCTACGGACTTGGGCTGATACTGGTCTTGTTCACCGGCACGTGGCGGCTGAGACAGCTGATCAAACAACGTATTCACTGGCAGCGTTATTTACACAGTTGGCTGCTGCGCATCCCGATTGCAGGCCCACTTACCCGCCACGCGTGCACAGCACGGTGGACCCGCACCTTGGCCACCTTGTTTGCGGCTGGCGTACCACTCACTGAAGCACTGGAAGCCGTGCAAGGCGTGACGGGTCATCTGTTGTTTCAAGACGCCACGCAAACGATTCAAGCACAGCTCACCCAAGGTCACGCTTTGTCTCAAGCCCTGGAAAGCACGCAAGGTTTGTTTCCCTACATGGTGGTGCAAATGTGCGCAATTGGCGAAGAGTCTGGGGCACTTGATCAGATGCTTGAAAAGACCGCAGAACACTACGAACGTGAAGTCGAGAGCACCGTCTCGCGACTGTCTACACTCTTAGAACCTTTCATCATGGTGGTGTTGGGTGTATTAATTGGCGGCTTGGTCATGGCTTTGTATCTTCCGATTTTCCAACTGGGGCAAGTGGTATGACGTGGGACATGACACTCGCCTTTGGGTTAGGCTTGGTTGCGGGCAGCTTTGTCAATGTGTTGATCCATCGCTTGCCACGCATGATCCTGGGCAGCACCCATGTCAGCGATGCACCGCCCTACAACCTGTGCTGGCCCGCCTCGCATTGCCCGCAATGCCAATCACCACTCAAAGCATGGCACAACATCCCTGTACTCAGCTATGTGTGGCTCAAAGGCCACTGCGGCTTTTGTGGATGCAACATCGGCATGCAATACCCCGTCATCGAGCTCACCACCGGTTTGATTTGGCTCAGCAGTACTTGGTACTGGGGATTCAGCGCCACAGGTTTTTGCTGGGCTGGTTTTATCACCATGCTGTTGGCGCTGTCTGTGATTGACTGGCAAACCACCTTGCTGCCAGATGACCTCACGCAAGCCTTGGTCTGGGGAGGATTGATGGCCTGTGTCTTGGGTTGGTTACCATTGCCTCTCTCTCAATCCGTCTTGGGTGCGGTGATTGGGTATGCCTCGCTATGGTCCATCGCAACAGTGTTTGAACGCCTCACAGGCAAGCAAGGCATGGGTGCTGGTGACTTCAAGTTCCTCGCAGGCCTAGGCGCTTGGTTAGGTCCAATGGCATTGCTACCCGTGGTCATGCTGGCCAGCCTCAGCGGTGCGAGTGTGGGCTTGATTTTGAAATGGACCCATCGGTTGCGCAGCGATGGGTATGTGCCCTTTGGACCTTTCTTAGCAATGGCGGGTTTAGCGGTTGCAGTCATCGGCATAGATGTAATCACCCACTGGATAGGTTGGTGATTTTTTACATAGACTCTGCACCATGACATCTAGCCCCATCCCACTTCGCATCGGCTTAACTGGCGGCATTGGTAGCGGCAAAAGCACGGTCGGCCAAATGCTGCAAGCGCGTGGCGCGGCTGTGATTGACGCCGATGCCATTGCACGCCAAGTGACCGCAGCCCACGGCGTGGCCATGCCTGCCATTGCACAAACATTTGGGCCTGAGTTCATCACCGCAGACGGCGCACTGGACCGCGAACGCATGCGTGCCCATGTGTTCACCCAGCCACAAGCCAAACAAGCACTGGAAGCCATCATCCACCCCTTGGTTGCACAAGAATCCCAGCGACAAGCGCAAGAAGCCCTGACCAAAGGCCACAACACTTTGGTGTTTGACGTACCTCTGTTGGTTGAATCAGGCGCGCGTTGGCGCACAGAGGTGGACCGGGTTTTGGTCGTGGACTGCTCAGAAGCAACTCAGATTCAACGGGTCATGGCTCGCAACGGTTTGAGTCGCGAAACTGTTCAAAGCATTATTGCGGCGCAAGCATCGCGTGCTCAAAAATTAGCAGCAGCGGACTGGGTCATTGACAATGATGGCATCAGCCTAGAAGCCTTGCGTGCCCATGTTGAAAACCTACCAATTCCTACGACTTAGATCAAAAGAAAACACCTTGTGAACGGGTATGATCCTCACAATTACTAAAGTCCATCCTGACCCGTTTTCCGCGTGATTCTGTACGAACATCCCTTCAACGAACGTGTGCGCACTTACCTGCGCCTGGAACACCTGTTTCAGCGTTTTGAGGAGCTCACCCAACGCGATCACCCGGTGGACAACCACTTTGCGCTCACCACCTTGTTTGAGTTGGTCGAAGCCGGTGGACGCACAGACCTCAAGTCCGATGTGCTCAAAGACTTAGAGCGCCACAAACAACAGTTCAATTCACTACGCGGCAACCCTTCGGTGTCTGAAACCGCACTGCAACAGTTGCTCGACAACATCGACCATTGCTACGGTGGTCTCAACGGCGCTGTAGGCAAGATTGGTCAAAACATCACCGAGAACGAATGGTTGTCTGCCTTGCGTAACCGCGTAGCTATTCCTGGTGGCACCTGCTGTTTTGACTTGCCTGCGTACCACGCATGGCAACAACAAAGTCCCGATGTACGTCGCGCGGATATCTTGCGTTGGTTTGAAGTGTTTCAGCCCATGAAAGATTCGGTGAACCTGTTGCTCTCGCTGATGCGCGACACCGGCACCACTCAAAAAATGATGGCCATGGGCGGCCAGTTCCAACAATCATTGGCACAAGGCAAGTTTCAACTCATGCGCGTGGCGATTGACCCCGCGCTGGGTTTTATCCCAGAAATCAGCGGCAACCGCTTGATGATTTGGGTGCGCATGATGCGTCAAGACGGCGATGGCCGTTTGCAGCACAGCACCGACGACGTTCCTTTTGAAATGGCTCTTTGCGTTTAAGCCATGGGTGACGTTGAGGTCCGCATCGTTGTGTGCCCGCAGTGCGGCGGTCCTAGCCGCTACGAAACGGCCAATCTGTATCGCCCTTTTTGCGGTGAGCGCTGCCGCAACATTGACCTAGGCGCTTGGGCCAACGAAGAACACCGCTTGCCCGACCAAACACCGCAAGACGACGCTGACTTCGAAAACACACCTTTGCAATAAAAAAGCGCCTACTCAACGGCGCTTTTTAATGATTACAAATTCATGCTCAGGCTTAGTTGTTGTGTGTGTCGCCCACAAACTCGCGCTCTTGCGCAAACCACTGCAACACAGGCAGTGTCCCCGGCAGCACAGGCTTGACCTGAACCGGCAGCTGCTGCCAAGCAAACGACTGTGATTCCAACATTTGCAACTCGCCCGTCCATTGCGTAACTTTGCAAAAGTTCAGTTGCACCAAGGCATGTGGGTAGTCGATACGCTCAGTCCTCCACAGGGTGCAGTCTTGAATGGTGAGACCAATCTCTTCTTGCAGCTCGCGACGCAAAGCTTGCTCAACTGTCTCACCAGCTTCTAGCTTGCCGCCCGGAAACTCCCAGTAACCCGCATACGCTTTGCCTTCGGGACGACTGGTGAGCAAGAAAGCATGGTCTGCACGCACCAACACGCCCACCGCCACTTGGACCAAACTACGGTCAGTTGAACGCGGTTGGTCTGCATCGACCACGCGCACGAAATTTTCAGTCATGTGCTTAAGCGTGTTTGCCGGCGTAGTCGCGTGCGAACTGATAGGCCACGCGACCACTACGCGAAGCACGCTCCAAAGCCCACACCAAAGCTTCAGGCTTGGCCGCCTCAATCTCGGCGGGTTTGACACCAAATGAGGCCAACCATTGCGCGGCAATGGTCAGGTACTCGTCTTGGCTGAACGGATAAAAACTTACCCACAAGCCAAAACGTTCGGACAAAGAAATCTTTTCTTCCACGCCTTCCCCCGGATGCACTTCACCGTCTTCGGTGTGCGTGTACGTGAGGTTCTCCTTCATGTACTCGGGCAACAAATGGCGACGGTTGCTGGTGGCGTAAATCAACACATTAGGCGTGGCCGCTGCAATCGAACCATCCAAGATGGACTTCAATGCTTTGTAGCCGGGCTCGCCATCTTCAAAGCTCAAGTCATCGCAAAAAATCATGAACTTCTCAGGCCGCTCAGACACCAACTCAATGATGTCAGGCAAGTCGGTCAGATCGTCTTTGTCGACCTCAATCAAACGCAAACCTTGTGGACCGTATTCATTCAAGCAGGCTTTGATGAGCGATGACTTACCCGTGCCACGCGCCCCCGTGAGCAGCACGTTGTTGGCAGGCAAGCCTTTGACAAACTGCTCGGTGTTGCGCTGGATTTTTTCTTTTTGACCGTCGATCTCTTGCAAGTCAGCCAAGCCGAGTTTGGCTACATGGCGCACTGGCTCTAAACCACCGCGACCGTTGTTGCGCTTGCGATAACGAAAAGCCACGCTGGCTGACCAGTCGGGCTCAGTCATGGGTTGGGGTAGCACTTGCTCAATGCGTGCCATCAACAACTCGGCGCGTTGCACCAAGCGTTCAAAGGAGTGGAGTGCGTCTGTCATCAGCTGCGGTAGTCGGCGTTGATGCTGACGTAGTCGTGGCTCAAATCACACGTCCACACAGTGTCGCTGGCCGTGCCACGACCCAAGACCACGCGCACGGTGATTTCAGATTGCTTCATCACGCGTTGACCATCTTCTTCACGGTACTCGGGGTGACGGCCGCCTTGAATGGCCACATGCACATCGTCTAAATACAAATCAATGCCGGTTTGATCGAGGTCGGTGATGCCTGCATAGCCCACCGCCGCCAAGATGCGGCCCAAGTTGGGATCGCTGGCAAAGAAGGCTGTTTTCACCAAAGGTGAATGTGCAATAGCGTAGGCCACTTGACGGCACTCGGCGCTGGTGTTGCCCCCTTCCACACGAACCGTGATGAACTTGGTGGCACCTTCACCATCGCGCACGATGGCTTGCGCCAGTTGACGCGCCACTTGCAACATGGCTTGCAGCAAGGCTTGACCTTCTGCGCTTTGCAAACTGGTGATGGGTGCGTGGTTGGCTTTGTTGGTGGCAATCACCACAAACGAGTCATTGGTCGAGGTGTCACCATCTACCGTGATGCGGTTAAATGAACCTTCGGCCAAAGCCAAAGACAACTCTTTCATCAACACCGGTGCCACGCATGCGTCGGTGGCTACATAACCCAACATGGTGGCCATATTGGGGCGAATCATGCCCGCGCCTTTGCTGATACCGGTGACACTTACTGTTGCACCGTCAATTTGCACTTGTGTACTGGCAGCTTTGGGCACTGTGTCGGTGGTCATGATGCCTTCGGCCGCATCAGCCCACTGCTGTGCAGAACCTGTTTTACCTGCTGCTGCAATTGCCGCTGGCATGCCCGCGATGATGCGGTCGTGCGGCAACGGCTCCATGATGACGCCTGTAGAAAACGGCAGCACTTGATTCGGAGAAATGTGCAAGGCTTCGGCCAATGCCACGCAGGTTTCGCGCGCGCGCTTGAGGCCTTCTTCGCCTGTGCCCGCATTGGCATTACCCGTGTTCACCACCATGGCACGGATGCCTTGGCCTGAATCCAAATGTTCACGACACACTTGCACAGGTGCTGCGCAAAAACGGTTTTGCGTGAACACGCCGCTGACCGATGCGCCTTCGTCAATCAAGACAACCGTCAAATCTTTGCGGCCCGCTTTGCGAACACCTGCTTGCGTGACACCAATGCGCACGCCTGCAATGGCGTGCAAATCTGCGGGATTGGGAGGAATGAGATGAACGGACATGTGTTTAAGCCAACTTACCGTGGCATTGCTTGTATTTCTTACCGCTGCCACATGGGCAGGGTTCGTTACGACCAACAGGTGGCATTTGCGCCGCAAACGTCGCCTCATCGGCAGTGGTCACCGCTTGGCCTGATTCGTCGGGCGCGGTGTAAGTGACGTTGTGCAAAGTTTCGGCGCGGTCTTCCAATTCAGTCGCAGCTTGTTCGATTTGCTCGTTCGATTCAATCTTGACCGTCATCAACACGCGTGTGACTTCGTTCTTCACCAAGTCGAGCAACTGGCCAAACAACTCAAACGCTTCACGCTTGTACTCTTGCTTGGGTTGCTTCTGGGCATAGCCGCGCAAGTGAATGCCTTGGCGCAAATAATCCAGGGCCGCCAAATGTTCGCGCCAATGGCTATCGATGTTTTGCAGCAAAACCACGCGCATGAAAGGCGTGAACTGTTCAATACCCACGCGGTCAAGCTTGACCTGGAATGCAGCATGCGCAGCATCAATCACTTGTTCAAGAATTTCATCGTCCGTGATGGCTGAAGCCTGCTGAACGGTTTCTTGCAGTGGCAGCTCAATAAGCCACTCGTTCAACAGAGCACGCTCTAAGCCAGCAATATCCCATTGCTCTTCCACGGATTCTTCGGGCACGTATTGGCGCACCAAGTCGGTGAAGCTGCCTTCGCGCAAGCTGGCGATTTGAGCAGTCAAATCGGTGGCATCCAAGATGTCGTTGCGTTGCTGGTAAATCACACGACGTTGGTCGTTGGACACATCGTCGTATTCCAACAGTTGTTTGCGGATGTCAAAGTTGCGCGCTTCGACTTTACGCTGCGCGCTCTCGATGCTGCGTGTGACGATGCCCGCTTCGATGGCTTCGCCCTCTGGCATCTTCAAACGGTCCATGATGGCTTTGACACGTTCACCAGCAAAGATGCGCATGAGCGAGTCATCCAAGCTCAAGTAAAAACGTGACGAGCCTGGATCACCTTGACGGCCTGAGCGTCCGCGCAATTGGTTGTCAATGCGGCGTGACTCGTGACGCTCGGTCGCGATGATGCGCAAACCACCGAGTGACTTGACGTAGTCGTGGTCTTTGGTCCATTGCACACGCAACGCGTCAATTTGCTTTTGTTTTTCTGCAGCATCCAAAGCCTCGCTGGCTTCGACCTCTGCAATCGCTTTTTCAACGTTGCCACCCAACACAATGTCGGTGCCACGACCTGCCATATTGGTGGCAATCGTGATCATCTTGGCGCGCCCCGCCTGCGCAATGATGGTGGCTTCACTGGCATGCTGTTTGGCGTTGAGCACTTGGTGAGGCAACTTGGCCTTGTCCAACATCTCAGCAATCAGCTCTGAGTTTTCAATCGAAGTAGTGCCCACCAACACGGGCTGCCCACGCTCGTAACACTCGCGAATGTCGTCAATAGCAGCGGTGTATTTTTCGGCCGTCGTTTTGTAAACACGATCCAATTGATCATCGCGTTTGCTGACGCGGTTGGGTGGAATTACCACGGTTTCCAAACCGTAAATCTCTTGGAACTCGTAGGCTTCGGTATCAGCCGTACCGGTCATGCCACCGAGCTTGTTGTACAAGCGGAAATAGTTTTGAAACGTGATGGAAGCGAGTGTTTGGTTCTCGGCTTGAATCTCCACGCCTTCTTTGGCTTCCACCGCTTGGTGCAAACCATCGCTCCAACGGCGACCCGACATCAAGCGGCCTGTGAACTCATCCACGATGGTGATTTCACCGTTTTGCACCACGTAGTGCTGGTCACGGTGATACAGGTGGTTGGCACGCAAAGCAGCGTACAGGTGATGCATCAAACTGATGTTGGCGGGGTCGTACAAGGACGCGCCTTCTGGCAACAAACCATTAGCTGTCAAGATGCGTTCTGCGTTCTCATGACCTTGTTCGGTCATGAACACTTGGTGCGATTTTTCATCGACCGTGAAATCGCCTGCTTCGATGATACCTTCGCCCGTGCGTGGATCTTCTTCGCCAATTTGACGCTTGAGCAAAGGCACGATGCGGTTGATGGCCACGTACTGTGCGGTGTGGTCTTCGGCTTGGCCGCTGATGATGAGTGGCGTGCGCGCCTCATCAATCAAGATGGAGTCCACCTCATCCACGATGGCGTAGTTGAGTTTGCGTTGCACACGGTCTACCGCATCGTAGACCATGTTGTCGCGCAGGTAGTCAAAGCCGTATTCGTTATTCGTGCCGTAAGTGATGTCGGCGCGGTAGGCCGCTTGCTTCTCATCGCGTGGCATCTGCGGCAAGTTGATGCCCACAGACAAGCCAAGCCAGTTGTACAAGCGAGACATCCACTGTGCATCTCGGCTAGCTAAGTAGTCGTTCACGGTCACCACATGCACGCCGTTGCCTGTGAGTGCATTCAGGTACACCGGCAAGGTGGCGGTGAGGGTTTTGCCTTCACCAGTACGCATTTCAGAAATCTTGCCTTGGTGCAAGGCAATGCCGCCCAACAACTGCACATCAAAGTGGCGCATTTTCATGACACGCTTAGACGCTTCACGCACCACAGCGTAAGCCTCAGGCAACAACGCGTCTAAGGTTTCACCGTTGGCCACACGTGATTTGAATTCGTCGGTTTTGGCACGCAGAGCCTCGTCGCTGAGCTTCTCTAACGTAGGCTCCAACGCATTGATTTGCGCGACGGTTTTGCGGTATTGCTTGAGTAGGCGCTCATTGCGGCTACCAAAAATATGAGTCAGGAAAGATAGAGCCATGCGAGCACTGCGGGGGTCTTGTTTTCACTTGAAAACAAGGGTCGCAAAATCCTTTGTGAAAGGCTTATAGAAGCTTCGAATTTTAACCGTCCATAGCCCGATAATTGCCGCATGGCTACCCGTTCAACGCCTCATCCCGACACACTTGCCGCTTACCGTGCGTTGGGATACAACGCGCCCCCAAAGGCAAAGGTGTCCGTACGAGGTCGATCACAAACTTTGGCGCAAGTCGTCGACTCGGCCCCTTCATTAGCGCAGTTTTCAGCGATGGCCCACGACACCCAAAACCGGCTCAAAGCGATTGCCCCGCTACTACCCGCTTCACTGCGTACTTTGGTGCAGTCTGGCGGGGTTGAAGGCGACTCTTGGTGCCTACTGGTACCCAACAGCGCGGTGGCTGCCAAACTGCGCCAAACGCTCCCTGCCTTATGCGCCCACTTGCGCACCAAAGGTTGGGAGGTGAACACCATTCGTGTCAAAGTGAAATCACCCAGCTAAAAGAAAAACCCGCTACGCCAAAGGCGTAACGGGTTTTATTTTGGTGC
>JACCDX011567003.1_pt1 | contig 13742 bp, 14 predicted proteins | sample 7449681 | NCBI WGS metagenome assembly JACCDX01 (sample SAMN15323450, study PRJNA562643) | freshwater metagenome | isolation source: river surface water | place: USA:Blue River Watershed | collected 2017-08-18
ATTTTTCACTAAACCCTGATATTAAAACTACAGGTAGTTCACATGCCCAAGCCAACCAAGATAATCCCGATCCTAAACCAATAAAAAATTCACAAGTTGTTAAATCATTAATAACTTCTTGTAAATCCCCTCCTTTAAATATTGTAACCCCTTTTGGGTAATGGTTGTTCATATAACCGCTCCCTTCTCTTGAATAAACCATACACTCATACCCCAAAGCGTCGAGGTGGTCTACAACGGCCTGCCAACCATCGGGGTTATTCCAATATTTTGCTTGTGCGGTTGAATGTATGCCGATTCCGACCTTTTTTTTCTTTTTAACATTAGGTAAGTTTAGTTTAGGTCTTATTTCAGTATAATTTAAACCTAATATATCTGTTGCTGTTTTTTGCAATGGTTGTCTTCTGAAATCATTTGGTATTTTATTAAAATTTACATTACCGTTTTCATCATAAAACCAACCAAAATTATACTGTGCGTGAATGTTATTAACAACCTCACCAGGTTCAACAAATTCAAGTTCAGGGTATTGGTCAACAAATAGATAATTCATAAATGTTGAGGTAACCACATGACAATTGTGTTTTTTTCTGAATTCATCAATGTATGGAAACCAAGCTAACGTATCACCTAACGATTTAGAAGATAACGGAATAAAAACTCTTTTACCTGTTAAGTCTAAAACTTTGTTATAAATTAATTCATTATTTTCATACACTTCAGTTCTCCATTCTGTGTAGTATTCTCTATTTAATTTAACCCAAGAATTAATTGGTAAATTATTAAAATAAATTAATTCATTTTTTTGGTTATCATAAATTTTAATATCTAAGTTATTTTTAGTTTGACCTTGTATTTCAAAATACGGTTGGTTAATATTGTAATTAATAAAAGTATAGTCATTTTTTAATTCTTCATTCAAGGTTATAGGTTCACCCATCACTAAAGAATATATGGATAATAAATCATTACCAAAATTTTCATCAGGTACTATTTCATAAACATCATCATTACTAATAAGGTTAATTAATTGATTTGATATATTTTTCACATTACCTTCGATTGGTGTTATATAACCATCAAACATACCCATGTATTGTGGTAGGTTTCTTGTTAGAATTTTCATTCCGTGATTAATCGATTCTCTAACGACTAATGGATTACACTCCCAAGTTGAGTTAAACATTAAAACATCGCAAGCTCTCATGAATCTGTCAACATCATCTCTCTCTCCCCATACTTTAACATTTGAAGGTAAGTTCCCCATAACAGGACCCCAATAGTCTTCAAAGTTTGGTGCTTGATTCCCGACAAAATGGAATTGGATATTCGGATTAGAGTCGACTAAGTTTCTTGCAACTTCAATACCTTCCGATTGGTTTTTTCCGCTTGTCCACAAACCAACATTTAATACATGTGTCTTAAATGGGTCAATACCCAATTCTTCACAAACCATTAATTTTTCAATCATTGGGACTCTATTTAGAGTATCATATATCTGATGTTTTTCTAGTAATGGTTTTACTTTATTTTCAAATGGGTATGTTAATAAAAATTTCATTGGATTTTCATTTGAAAATGTTTCCTTTAAGTGATATGGGGTAACAAAACAATAAGCCTCAGGATTATACTTTTTACTTATCTCAGGTTTAAACCAAACATTATGACACGTCTCAACAATTCTCCAAGTCCTATCGTTTGAATATAATTTATTTAATAAATCTAAAGGAATCCTATTAAAACTTTCAAACGCTTCAGGTATCTCTTCTATGTGAACAATATCAATATTATTGTTTTTTATTATATTAATTAATTCGTATTTTTTATTAACCTCGTCCGTACCCCCAAGAGTAAAAAAATGACCATCACCCAATAAATTAATTATTTCATTTCGTTGGACAACATATGTGTCACTAAATTGAGAATACTCAACTAAAAATAAATCAACTTTATCTTTAAAGTTTTGTAAGGATTGTATTCTTTTTAATACAAATTGTGGCATACCTCCTGTTGAAAGATGGGGAGTTAAGCATAATAATCTTATTTTTTTCATATAACTAATAATAAAAAAAAATTTATAATTCTGTATTTTAATCGATACTTTAATTATTATTTTATTATGAAAAATGTTTGTATTGACGTATTAGGTTGTAGGGCTTTGGGAGATACTTTAGCCGTCACACCAACCTTAAGAAAACTTTATCAAACTTATGGCAAAAAAATATCAATAGCAACACATCATCCTGAGTTGTTTAAAAACAACCCCTATGTTGATAATGTATTTATGGATATAAATGATTTTATATTAAACGAATACGAAACATTTATTTCTTTTAATGTTGGGTACCACCCAAATGGTGTCTGTTATAAACATAACGCTATGGATATTAGACAATTCCATGCGGTCAATTTAGGGTTTATGTTAACCAAAGATGAGATGTCTATGGATTATTTTCCTGACGACATTGAACCTATTGAAAACCTACCTGAAAAATATGTTTTAATTCACCCCGTCCAAAATTGGAACTCAAGAACTTGGGATGCTAAAAAATGGCAAATGTTAACCAAAATATTAAATGAAAGGGGAATTGCCGTTGTGTTAGTGGGTAAAGATTCATCTGAGTTAGGGGGTTCAAATGTGGATAAACCTGTTTTTAATTTTAATATTGATTTAGGTTTAAATCTAATGAATAAAACTAGTTTATCTCAAACGTGGCATTTAATTAATAAGAGTATGTGTTTTATAACTATGGATTCGGGTCTGTTACATTTGGCTGGCACAACCGATGTAGAAATAATCCAACTTGGTAGTTCAATAAATCCTGAATTTAGGTCGCCAATTAGAAATGGTTTACAAGATTATAAATATCATTACGTTCTTGGTGGTTGTGGTTTACATTGTGCGTCAGATATGAAATATGGGGTTAGAGAATGGGGTACAATACAAGGTATACCATCTCTTGTTGATTGTTTAGAGAATAAACCAACATTTGAGTGTCATCCTTCATTAATTCAAGTATATAATAAGATTTTAGAAATTATTTAATAGGTATTTATCTATAAAAGAGTTAATGCCTAATACTATAAAATATTCTACAACGGGGGATACACTTTCATTAAAAAAGGGTAATTGGTATATTGGTGTTGGGGACACGCCAAAAGGACCAACATCAGATACAGGTCATTGGAATGGGATAACTCCAATCACAGGTGCCTATACAATTTACGAAAATAAATCCGCAAATGGACCATCAATTAGAGTTCCGGCAGATGACGCAACATTGATAAATTATGCAAATAATTTTTATAGTGGTTCAAACATAAGTTCTGTTTATAGTGCAATCACTTATTTAAATACAAACACAACTACTATGGTTGTGAATAGAGATTATGAAACTATAGTGACTAACGGACTTGTTTATAATTTAGATGCCGGTTTTGTACCATCGTATCCAAAATCGGGATCAACTTGGAACGATGTGAGTTTAAGTGCGAGAACAGCTACTTTAATTAATACACCTACATTTAATTCTTCAGGATATATTAATTTTTCAAAAGCAAGTTCACAATACGCAACAACTCCTAATATTGGGACTATTCAAGCATGGACCGTAGAAGCTTGGGTAAGATTTTCATCTTCATTAAATGGTCAGGTTGCTATGGTTGTGGGAAATCAATATAATGGATCAACAAGTATCAACTTTACCATTGGAACAAATGGTGCTCCGTCATCGTATAATATTCAAGTCGGGTTTTTTCAAAATGGATGGAATAATACAACAGGATTTGCGCCAGCACTTAATACTTGGTATCAAATTGTGGGAAGATACGGTGGCGGACAATTAAGTCAATTTGTAAATGGTGTTGCTTCAGGAGGAACAGTAAACGTTACCGCAACTTTAGCATCAGGAGGAGAAATAAGACTAATGAGAAGATGGGATGATGTTGTATCATCGACCAATTTAATAGATGGTGATTTGGGTATTGTTAGAATTTATAATAGATTTTTATCATCTACTGAAATACTACAAAACTTTAACGCACAAAAAGCAAGATTCGGATTATAATGCCAACGTCAAGACCATTTGCATATAATACAGGTTCTGTAATAAGTGGAACTCAACAGTTTGGAAGTTTAGCCGTTGGTACTCCAACATCGGGAGTTACAGGTTCACCTCAATGGTGGAACGGTCCTGATGAGGATTTAGGATATGTCATTGCCCAATCTGTATCCGGAAATACCCAACCAACACCTGTTAGTGGTGTAACTGCGTCTGTTGGGTTTTTTAGGTCAACATCACTTACCGAAAGTTCATTTATTCAAATCGCTCAAATAGTTTCAACAAATCAGACCTTTGCAACAGGAAATGATGCGTATCTATGGTTAACAGGAAATGGTTATTGGACATCTTTTGTTCCGGAACCAACTCCAACACCTACCCCTACACCAACACCTACCCCTACACCAACACCTACCCCTACACCAACACCTACACCAACACCTACCCCTACACCGGGTACGGGTGTTACATTCTCAAGAACATTTACTGGGGCTACCGCCGCAGGTACTACCATAGAAAACGCTTGGACAACATTTAGGACATCGTTGACAGGTTCTTATACGACATTTACGTGGTCGAGTACTAATGGAAATAGTATCACAGTAACTGACCTTACTAAAGTACAATTAATTGCAAATGCTTTACGTACAGGAACAACAGGGACAAATTTCACAACAACAATTGGAAGTAATACTTGGAGGGTAATTCAAAACTGTAGTGTAACCGTACCGACGCCAGCCCAAGCAATAGAATTTACAAATCAGGGTGGTTGTAGTTGTAATTCTGGATACACAATGAGACCATTCATACGTAATCAAAACTGGGGCGGAACCAATCAATCTGCATGTAATGCACCAACTCAAACTATAACAATAACATTTAGTTAAAAATGGAACAAAAATATAATGTATATGATATAACAGTTACACCATATGTTTTGGTACCTGAAACAATAAATTTCACACTGGACCAATGTATAGAATGGATAGATATAAATGGTAATGCTGTAACTTATACCATAATTGAACAGTCCTGAGGTTTAAAAAATACTCTTTCTTTACCACCAACCATTTGTTTATACCACAAACCTTTATCATCCATCCATACGTATGGGTCATTAGGGTCTTCATTCCAACCATGTTTTGAATAATACTCAGGATCCTTACGTAAAAGATTTGCTCTATGTGAAGAGTGGAATTCTTCGGTACCCAACCAATGTGGTAAAACAAACTCACCTTCAATATGTTCGTGAACCATTGTATTTTTGAAACCACGAGATACCCAAACATCGATACTATCGTTGTAGTATTGTTTAAGTGCGTTTACATAATCTTTCCACATTACAGAACAAGGGTGATTTAACCAACCTTTATATGGTTTACCATCTTTACGAGTACGACCTGTGATTGCTGAAATAATTTGATAAGCTTCAACACGTTGTTTACCAAGACGTTTGTTATCTAAACTTTCTAATGATTTTTTAAAATCTTCGTACGGGAGGAATGTTTGCATGTGTTTTTTATGTTGGTTATATATTTATTAAACAAAGATAATAAAATAAATAAAGTAATTAAAAAAAATTATGAAAAAAGTAATAAGACTTACAGAATCTGATTTAGCTCGTATCGTTAGACGAGTAATTAGCGAACAAGAAGAAGAAATGGATAGTGTTGAAATGGAAATTGAAAATGCCGATGAAAATGATGTTAAAGGTTTAGAGCGTATTATTGATAAACTTGGTGACGGAATTAAAAAAATGAAAAAACACAATAAGTTTATGAGAATGTTAAGAAAACACTCAATGAGAAGTCCTAAAATTAAAAACGCCCTTATGGATTGTGAAAAATACTAATAAGTAAATTAAAAAATAAACCCCTCCAAAAGAGGGGTTTTTTGTTTGGTGGAGGTGGAGGGACTCGAACCCTCGTCCAGCCTATCCTGTCAGATAAGGACTACACGTTTAGGTCAAGGTTTTTCATACCTTCCGAAATATCTAAGTTCTCACACCGCTCAGCGACGGTGGTAGTTCTTTAGGGGAACCACACCCTTTTTGTTTTCTTTTAGAGTGAAAACCAACTCATCTGCGACTTCTGTTGCTAGGTTATATGTCTGACCGACCCCCCGTTTCCGTGCCTAATTAGGCTACAGTAACTTGCTCAGTTGCAATTAAACCAACCACTGAAAGGTTATCAAGTACGTTGCCGTATAAAAATAGAATCAGTTTTTAAAGAGATTAATTCAGTCCCTACGTGCCCTTATTCCTCAGCCAATACCTGTCAAATCCAAAAACACCCCCATATTTTCAAAGAACTCTTTTTACAAATATAATACAAAGATTTGTATTAAACAATATATTTATAAATATATGAAAAAAATCTTAAATATTTTTGAGGAAGAAGAAGAGAAGGAATTAACCGACTACGAAAAGATTCTTGCCTTAAATAAAAGAAAGATTCACCCAGATGATACTGATTTTGATGGGTGCGATGGTACGGACTATTCTGATTATTATCATGTAGGGTACGATGGTATTACTTTCACTTTCCATGAAGGGTTAGAAGAATACCTAAGATTTTTTTTCAAAGAAACTTATGGTGATGAAGGTTCAGACGCTTGGTATGAAGCGGGATATCTTGATTCTATGTATAGGGGCCAATGGGAATGGGATACTTGGGATAGAGCAAGTGAAGATTGGGATGAAGGGTATACAATTGAATCAATAAACGGTGAGCCATTAAAACTTTTATATGAGATATTAAAAAAATATCAACCACACTTATTAAATTCTTTTGAAGTTATTGATAACAAAGTTCTATGGAAGAATGATAAAGAAACGGATAAACTATGTGATTTTATCGAATCTGTAAGTAAAACTGCTAAGGATGATTTAATAGACGCATATGCATATGCAAATGATAGGGCGACAGATGCGGAGGTGCCAAGTTATATTGATGACATATATTGTAATTGTTTATCTGTTATTGGTATTGAAAATCAATCAAAAAATTGTTATTGGAAATATTTTTTAAGTTGGGGTGATGCCGTTATGTTATTTGTAAGATATGGAACCCCTGAAGATTGCTTGATGGACATAATGTTTAAAGCAATAGAAAAAGAAGTAACAAAACATGTTCCAGAATATTATGAAATTCAATACGAAGCTTGGAACAGAGATGTATTTTACAATGAATTTAATAAAAGAAGTATTAGAGTTTTAGAAAGTTTAATGGAATATTTAGACGAAATGGTCGAAGAAGGTGGAGAAGAAAAAATGAAAAAATATTTTCAAATTTTAAACATACTAAATGAAAAAACAGGATTTAATACAAATAAAAAAATTCCAGGAGGGTATGAAATAAGAGTATTTGATGTTGATAAAGACACTTTAATGGTTAATTATGGTTTACGTAAAGGAAACCCATGGGGAGAACCATTTAAAAAAGGGTCCGCCCCATTGAGTCGTATCTTGAACATGTTGGTGACTCCACCACTTGTTCCTTATATTGGTTAATACTTTTTAATCAATCTTTCTTTAATAATTTCATAAAGACTTACTAAATCCTCATCGGGAATAAATAAAAATCCGTCATCATAAGCATCACTTAATGTGATACCATCTTTTTCTTCATAAACGTCGATAGTATCTAAACGGTGAAAAGTCTCGTCTTGAAAACCGAATACGTCTACGTCTTGGTCTAATTCTTCTACAAATGAGTTCATAATTGTTGTTGGTGTATAAGTGATTGGTTTGTATTCATATTGATATTTTTTAAGTCCTAATACAAAAACCATATTTTTTCCAGCCTCAATCGCACATTTTACATCTTCGATTGAAATAAATTCTTGTGTTGTGTGCATATTATAATACCCACAAGACATATTGATACAAGAAACATCAATTTTTTTCTTTAACTGCGAGATGTCGGTATATGGGTGAGATTGAACTAACATTTCATTACCAAAACTTTCAGTAATGACTTCTAATGTTTTTTCAAAAAATTCACTATCACGTTCAAATAAACGAACTCCCGAGCAAATCTCGGTAATTAAGTGATTACCTGGAGCATCGTATTGTGTAATATACCCAACATCTTGTAAGAAGTTTTCGTCACATTTTGATGAGCCATGACAACCTGTTTCTTCACTAACAAATAAACCAATTTTTACTTTGTCTAATTGTTTTAGTAATTCTAAACAAATAAAAATACCACATTTATCGTCACCACCAATACCCGTTGGTTTTCCATCTCTGTCGTATGCCTTTAATACATCAACAAGAGTATCGTCAAAAGTTTTACCGAAAGTATATGGTCGCTTTAGTTTTTCTTCTTTAACTACAATCTTATCAATTTTAGAGTGAACTGTATCTGTGTGTGCAATAAACATAGGGTAATATTCACCTTCTTCCAACACACCCTTTGTTGCATATACGTTCATCATTTCATCACGATAGAAAGTTACTCCTTCCATCTCACCCAACTCGTTACAAATAAACTCCACCATATCTTCTTCTTGATATGTTTTGGTTGGGACTGAAAGGAGTTCTTTAAATTTTTCTAAATTCATTTTTAGTTTTTTTACAAATGTACAAAAGTTTTTAACATTTGCAAAATTTATTTCTTTCTTTTTGTGGGTTTTTTTATTTTAACGTCAGTTTTTTTATCTTTTTCATTATACGTTAAAATAAACGTCGAGCCTTTATCGGGATTATCTGTTAAAATCTTTTCTGTAATAGCATCATCAACCCATTTTTGGACAGTTCGTTTTAGAATACGAGCCCCAAAACGAGTATCTGTACCAACTTCAATTAGATGTTTTTTCAAAGTATCATCAACTTCAACTTGGAATTCTAATTTACTGATTCTTTCATAAAATTTATTAAGCTCTAAATCAACAATCTTTAACAAATCATCTTGATTCAAATCTTTAAAATATACAATATCATCAAAACGATTAATAAATTCAGGTGCAAACTTTTTAAATAATTCTTTTTCTAAAACTGATTTAATTTCTTCTTCGGCTCTTTCAGTTTTAGTGTTTGTTGAAAATCCAACACCAGTGCCAAATTCTTGTACTACTCGAGTACCAACATTTGAGGTCATTAAGATAATACAATTTTTAAAGTTAATTTTTCTACCGTGACCGTCAGTTAAAAACCCTTCATCCAACATCTGTAAAAATACATTAAATATTTCAGGATGTGCCTTCTCAATCTCATCCAAAAGGATAACTGAATAAGGTTTGTTTTTAATCTTGTTTAAGAATGGTGAACCATCTTCATAACCAACATAACCTGGAGCAGTACCCGTAAGTTTTGATGTTGCAATTTTATCTGAGAATTCACTCATATCTAAACGAATAAGTGAGTCTTCACTATTAAACATATGTTTGGCTAATTGTTTAGCCAATTCAGTTTTACCTACACCTGAATTACCAATTAATAACCCACTAAATATTGGTTTTTTTGGGTCACTAAGACCTACTTTATTTCTTTGGATTGCTCTTGATATTTTTGCAACAGCATCGTCTTGACCGATAACTTTTGTGGATAAAGTATTTTTAAGTGTAATTAATTGTTGGGTTTCATCTGTTGTAATTTTATTAATTGGAATTTTAGTCATTAGTGATACAACGTCATAAACGATATCTTCCGTAACAACTCTTTTGTTTTGGTCACGATTTTTCTCAAAGTTTTCTTTTTCTTTTGCTAAATCTGATAATATTTTTCTTTCTTTATCTCTAAGATTTGCCGCCTCCTCATATTTTTGTTTATTAATTACTTCTAATTTTTCTTCTTTAATTAATTGGGCTTGTTTTTTAAGTTCCTCAATAATTTCAGGTAATTTTATTTCAACTTGAGAACGAGCACCTACCTCATCAATAATATCAAAAGCCTTATCTGGGAATTCACGATCGGTTATATATCTGTCAGCTAACTCAACACATAGTTTTAAAATATCATCACTATACGACACTTTGTGGTGATTTTCATATCTATCTTTTGATTGTTGTAAAATTTGTAATGTCTCTTCTTTTGTTGCTGGATCGACAATTACTTTTTGAAATCTTCTTTCTAACGCCCCATCCTTCTCAATATTTTTTCTGTATTCTTCTAATGTTGTTGCTCCTATACATTGTAACTCACCACGAGAAAGAGCTGGTTTAAATATGTTAGATGCGTCCATAGACCCTGAAGCGTTACCTGCACCAATCATTGTATGTATTTCATCGATAAAAATAATAATATCAGGATTGGCATATAACTCTTCAATGATAACTTTCATCCTTTCTTCAAACTGACCACGATATTTTGTTCCTGCAACTATAGATGTCATATCTAACGATACAATTCTTTTACTTGCCAAATTTTGTGGACAGTCCCCCTCAAATATTTTTTTTGCCAAACCTTCAACAATTGCAGTTTTACCACAACCTGGTTCACCTAATATAATCGGATTATTTTTCTTACGTCTTGAAAGAATTTGTGCAATTCTATTAATTTCATCATCTCTACCAATTACAGGGTCAAGTTTACCTTCTTCAGCCAACTTAATTAAATCCCTTGAAAAGTTATCTAAAACAGGTGTTTTTGTTGGTCCTTCTTGAGTTTTGTTTTTTGGTTTTTCCGTTCCGTCTGCTGAGTCTATCATATAATATTGTTTTTAGAAAATATTAAACATAACTAATTAAATAATCAATCTTTTACGTGTTTTGTCTTTTTGTCATATTAGTTATTTGACTTACTGACATTTTGTCATATATTTATGTTTGGCACCAAAATGGTCTGTAAAAGACAAAATAAACTTATAAAAAAATATAAAATGATTAATTGGGATGAATTTGATAAAATGTTTGACAGCATGTTCTCCTTCAAGTCTGATTTCTTTAATGATAATAATTGGACTAAAAGGACATATAAATCGCCAGATGGGAAGTATTCCTTTACATATATGAGTAAAGGGTTTAATTCTAATCAAAAAAGTGATGAGTTAAACATCTTAAAAAATGATTTAGAAAAAGCAGTTGCGGAGCAAGAATTTGAAAAAGCGGTTGAGTTACGAGACAAAATTAAAACATTAGAAAAGAACAAAGAAAATATTTCAGAGTTAGAGAAAAAACTAAGTGAGTGTGTTGAAAAACAAGATTATGAAAAGGCGATAGAATACCGTGACAAAATAAATGCTCTAAAATAAAAAAGTCCACCTTAGGGTGGATTTTTTTTTCGTATATTTATAGTTATGAAAGCTTGGAGAAAATTTGTAGATAGTTTGGAATTAACAAAAGAGTTAGAACAGGATTATTTTGACATGAGAAAAATATTCCAAAGAGAGGGATGGTCAGATAAAGATTTATTAAGCCCAAGATATTTTCCCCAAGATTTGTTGAAATTACATTCTAAATTTCAACCAAAAATGCGTGAGATTTTTCAAACAATTAAAGATTATGGTTTTGATGTTGACGGAGACGAAGTTCATTATTATATTATGGATAAACTTAGTCATATAGATGACATAACCCCATTAAGAGAACCAGATGGCAATAACGAGAACTGATATAGTAGGTACAAAAATTATTTGTGAGATTGAATCATCAAATTTAATAAAAACGGAATACGACTCTGAAACAAACAAACTAATCGCAACATTCAAAAATGGTATGATGTACGAGTACGAAGAGGTACCTCACAAAATTTATGCACAATTTAGAATAGCAGAATCACAAGGAAAATATTTTAATACTGAAATATCAAAAACATACAAATACAAAAAATTGGAAGAATTAGAATAACCAATGTATTTATAGGTATGGAAAGTGATAGTAAAATCATTAGTAGTTTTTATTTACAAGACGAATTAAACCCAGACATTTGGTATATACCAAATGAGAAGTATATGGGTGACCGTGAAGGTCAAAATTATAAACTTAGACCTGAAATCAGGGAGAGGTTATTAAAACTTAGCGAATTATTTATTGATTATTTAGACGTTGATTTTTTTATACATGACGTATTATTTATAGGGTCACTCGTTGGATATAACTGGTCTGAATTTTCAGATTTTGATATTCACGTCGTTATGGATATGTCTGAAGCAGGTAAAAATCAAGAATTATATGAAGAATTGTTTAGACTTAAAAAAACTGTTTTTAATGCTTCTCATGATATAAGAATAAAAGGTTACGAAACAGAACTTTATGTTGAGGATTTAAATAAAGGTAGGGTTAGTACTGGAGTATATTCTGTTATGAACAACAAATGGGTTAAGTCCCCTGAAAAAGAAAATTTTAAAATCGATACTAAAAAAATTAAAGACAAGGCGGAACAATGGATGGATATTATTGATGAGGCTATTGAAATGGCTAAAAACGAAGATTTAGATGATGCCATTAAAATAGTAAAAAAATATAAAGATAAATTAAGAAAATATCGAACTTGTGGTCTTAAAAAAGAAGGTGAGTTTTCTTATGAAAATTTAGTCTTTAAATTCTTAAGAAGAAACGGTTATATTTCTAAATTAGAAAATTTTAAAAATGAGATTGCTGATAAAAAATTATCATTAGAACAAGAAAATTTTGAATAAAAATAAAAATACAAACTATTAGTATATTTATATAATAAAAATATTATGCCGACATCAGCGTGTACTTCTTATTATACCACAACCGTTACTGGTTTTTTACCTGGTTCAGGGTCATCCGCAGGTAATGTAGTTACCTTTGCAACACCAACACCTGTTTGGTCAAATGTTACCGGTGGTACAATAAATCAATGTAGTGCTATAACTATTGGTGGATTCAACGGATTAAACAATTAAAATAAAAATAAAATGGGAGACTTGAGACCTTTAGGTAGTGAAAAATTAGAAGGATTAGATAAATTAAAACGTATTATGGAAATCGCCAAATACAATGATGTACCTAAACTTGAAAATAATGATTTATCAACTACAAATTATACTATCCGTCTTGCAGATGGAAACCTTTATGGTATTGTAAAAGAAAAATCTGGTTATATCATCAAAAAAGGTTTGAATGAATCTAATTTAGATTACTCCGAACCTATGAGGAGTAGAAAATATTATCGTTCATATTCAGACGCGATGAAAAAACTTAATTTAGTTGTTTCAGAAATTAATAGAAACGAAGGTAATGAATTTGAAATTCCACTATTAGGGGAACAAGGAAAAAAAAAATTCGTTCTAAAAACAAATAAGAAAACCCCTGAAGGTCCCGCAGGTGATGAAAATTTACCAGCACCTGATGCGGGAGCCTTACCACCGGCACCTGATGCGGGAGCATTACCACCAGCACCTGAAGGAGAAATGCCACCAGCACCTGAAGGAGAAATGCCACCAGCACCTGAAGGAGAAATGCCACCGGCACCTGAAGAAGAAATGCCACCGGCACCTGAAGGAGAAATGCCACCGGCACCTGATGAAGAAATGCCACCGGCACCTGAAGGTGAAGAGATGCCGACAATGGACGATGATGAAATGGGCCCATCAGGTCTAAAGATGATTCAAAAACTTACAGGAAAATTAAGTCAAAAAATTAGAGCTTTCGATCAAGATAAAGGGATGGATTCCCAAGATATTAAATATGTTATTAATTCAATAATCTCTGCAATTGATATTAAAAATTTAGACGACGACGATAGAGAAGAAATTGTCGATAAGATAGAAG
>JACCDX011437950.1_pt1 | contig 13737 bp, 16 predicted proteins | sample 7449681 | NCBI WGS metagenome assembly JACCDX01 (sample SAMN15323450, study PRJNA562643) | freshwater metagenome | isolation source: river surface water | place: USA:Blue River Watershed | collected 2017-08-18
GGTGGGACACATAGGGTTCGCCACTCTGACGGAACTGCCCGAGATGGGCCTCGTCGCTGAATCGATAGGCGGCGCGTAGGCGCTCGCAGTCTTCTTCTGGTAAGTAAGCCCGAGCGCGATCAATGAGCGGGCTTACGGAAACGGCCCGCAGAGCGGGACTGTTCACTTAAATCGGCACTTTCCGCAGCATCTCACGGCCCACGTGCTGACCGGCAATTTCACGCAGCGCCGTGACGGTGGGTTTGTCACGGGATTCAATTTTTGGCGATGCGCCTTGGGCCAACTGACGGGCACGATAAGCGGCCGCAAGGGCGAGCTCAAATCGATTGGGAATGAAGGGCAGGCAGTCGTCAACGGTAATGCGGGCCATGGCATGTCCTAGCGTGTGAGTGAACGGGCAACCTTCTGCGCGAAGTCTTCAAGTTTCTGTAAAGCAGCGCTAAAGTCTTGATTTATAATAACATAATCGAATTCGTTGCTGTGCGCCATCTCACTTTGAGCCGCGGCCACACGCCGCGCGATCACCGTGTCGCTGTCCTGGCCGCGGGCGCGCAAACGCCGTTCCAACTCTTCAATCGAGGGCGGCAGAATAAATACGCTTTTGCTGTCGGGGAATAACGCCCGGATCTGCTGGGCGCCCTGCCAATCGATTTCGAGCAGGATGTGGCGGGACAGGGCCAACTGGGATTCGATCCACGACCGCGACGTGCCATAGAAATTTCCGTGCACTTCGGCCCACTCCAGAAAGTCCCCGTGGTCACGGCGACGCTCGAACTCGGCCCGATCCGTAAAAAAATAGTGCTCTCCGTGGACTTCGCCGGGTCGGGGGGTTCGGGTTGTTGTGGAAATGGAGAGCACCCATTCGGGATGGCGCTCCAGAAACGCCGCGACAAGGGAGGACTTTCCTGCGCCCGAGGGTGCAGCAATCATCAGGAGTTGGCCGCTGCGTGAAACGGGAGACGGATTACTCAAGGTTTTGGGCCTGTTCCCGAATCTGTTCGATCAGCAGTTTGATCTCAATGGAGAGGGTGCTGAGCTCCGCAGAGGCGGATTTCGATCCCAGGGTATTGGCCTCGCGGTTCATTTCCTGGGTCAGGAAATCCAGGCGTTTACCGATACCGGCGGGGGCGCCGGAGCGCTGGGCAGTGCGGTGGCCAGAGAGTGTCTGGCGCGCGGACTCGAGATGCACACACAGTCGGTCGAGCTCCTCGGCCACATCAATTCGGAGTCCAAAGACGGCCGCCTCCTGACGAATGCGTTCACTCAATAGATCCGTCTGGGCCGTCGTGAACATCACGCCAGGGGCTGCCGTTGCGGTTGACACGGTCATGCGTAGGGCATCCTGCAGTTTTTCAGAGAGCTTTTGCTCTTGTGCGCGAATCGCCTGCGGCACGATTGATTGAGCGCGTTGCGCTAACCCCTCAATCTCATCGAGTCGTGTGCGAATGATCTCGATCAGTCGCGCGCCTTCGTGGTGACGACTGCGATGAAAGGGGACCAATGCCTCATCAAGCAGGCGTGACACCAGAGCGGACCAGTCATCGGGGCTGAGTTGTGACTCGATCGTGACCCCGGGTAGCCGGAGAAGATCATTCACCGAAAACGGTGTGATCTCCGGCGCATGTCCACGGATCTCATGGGCAAGACGGAGTGCCGAGGCGAGCCCGGCAGGATGAATCTGGGTTTTGGCCAGACTCGATTCGGTGCGGGTGAGCGTGATGCGGCACTCCACTTTTCCGCGATGCACGCTGGCCTGGATTTTGTCCCGGCACAGCCCTTCGAGCCACCGGAATTCGTCCGGCATGCGACCGGTGAACTCAAAAAATCGATTGTTGACGCTTTTGAGTTCAAGGCTGAGGCGCCCGGCCGGGCAGTCGGCCTGAGCACTGCCGTATCCGGTCATGCTGGAAGGGGTCATAGAATGCATCTCACGCGGAATGGCCACCGAAAAGGTTGAGACACGGTATTGTAAAGGGCAACCATCACAAGGAATCGACATGACACAGCACTCGGCTTCAGGAACCTCCACCCATCACGCATCGGGTCGGCCCAGTGGGCGCACGCCGTCGCAACTGCGGCCGGTCAGCCTTCAGCGTCGTTACACCCGGCATGCCGAAGGATCGGTGTTGGTGTGCTTCGGAGAAACCAAGGTCTTGTGCACGGCGTCGGTGGAAGAGCGTGTACCGGGATTTCTGAAAGGGCAGGGCTCGGGTTGGGTCACGGCCGAGTACGGGATGCTGCCCCGATCGACCCATACCCGAAGTGATCGTGAGGCGGCCAAGGGCAAGCAGAGTGGCCGGACACTGGAGATCCAACGCTTGATCGGCCGCTCATTGCGGGCCGTGACGGACCTGACGCTTCTGGGCGAGCGGACCATCACGATGGATTGCGATGTCCTGCAGGCCGATGGTGGCACTCGAACCGCGAGCATCACCGGCGCTTGCGTTGCACTGGCCGATGCCTTTGCCGGATTACAGCGCGACGGTCTGATCAGCGTCAGCCCCCTCAAGGAATCGGTGGCCGCCATTTCGGTCGGTATATGGCGAGGGGTGCCCGTGCTGGATCTGGATTACCTGGAGGATTCCGCATGCGACACCGACATGAATGTGGTGATGACGGATTCCGGCGGTATTGTGGAAGTCCAAGGTACCGCCGAAGGAACGCCGTTTTCGCGCACGGAGTTGGATGATTTGCTGGCCTTGGCGGCGCAGGGCATTGAGCAGTTGCATGAATTTCAACAGTGTCTGATTCAGGATCCCGAACGGCTTTCCGTGACCGTGGAATGATCATGGGCGGTCGTTGGGTGTTGGCGTCGTCCAATCCCGGAAAGCTGCGGGAGTTTCGCCACGCGTTGAGTCCGATATTGACGGCGCAGGGGATCGCGTTGATCGCGCAGTCCGATCTGGGAATCGCCAGTGCCGATGAGCCACATGACACCTTTGAGGCCAATGCATTGGCCAAGGCGCGTCATGCAAGCCGCGCCAGTGGGGGCCCGGCGCTGGCCGATGACTCCGGTTTGTGTGTGAGCGCATTGGGCGGTGCACCGGGGGTGCGATCGGCACGCTACTGGGAGGACCATCGGGATTCCCAGGACGCGACGTTGCGCGCCCAACTCGATGCGGTGCCCGTGGAGGAGGCCAATTGGCGTTTCCTGCTTCGTCAGCTGAAAGCCCCTTCACCGGCGCAGTTTCGAGCGGTGATCGTGTGGGTGCGGTCCGCCGAGGATCCGTGTCCCATCGTTGCGCATGGCGTGTGGGACGGGGAGGTGACCGGTGAGGTGCGCGGCGGGCAGGGGTTTGGCTATGACCCGATATTTTTTGATCGTCATTGGAAAAAAATGGCGGCGGAGCTCCGCGTGGAAGAGAAACACCACGTGAGTCATCGTGGGGCCGCATTGCGTGGGTTCATGGATCAGTGGGCGCTGCGGCACAAGGCCTGAGCATGTGTAAGGTGACCCATGATGGCCTTTGATGCCCTGCCCGAGTTATCGCTCTATGTGCATCTGCCCTGGTGTGTGCGCAAGTGTCCGTATTGCGACTTCAATTCCCATGAGGCGCAGGGCGATCTTGCGCAGGCGGAGTACGTGCAGGCGTTGTTGTTGGATCTGGAGAGTGAACTTCCGCAGGTCTGGGGCCGGCCCATCATCAGTGTGTTCATTGGCGGTGGAACGCCGAGTCTGTTTGCACCGCAGGCCATCGCCGACCTGTTGTCGGGCATCCGCGCCCGCGTTCGGGTATTGCCGGGCGCAGAGATCACGATGGAGGCCAATCCTGGCACCTTCGAGGTCGCGCGTTTTGAGGGATTTCGGCAGGCCGGCGTGAACCGTTTGTCACTGGGCATACAGTCGTTTGATGATCGGCAATTGCGCGTCCTGGGTCGGGTGCACGATGCAGCGCAGGCGATGCATGCCGCGCGCAGTGCGGTCGAGATCTTTGATCGCGTGAATCTGGACCTGATGTTTGGTCTGCCTGACCAGACCTTGCCGGAACTGCAGCGGGAGTTGACACAGGCACTCGCGATCGGCGCGACCCACCTGTCCTGCTATCAACTGACGATGGAGCCCAACACGATGTTCGCCACACGGCCTCCTGCGGGGCTTCCGGACGATGATCAATTGGCCGACATGCAGGTGTTGGTGACCGACACACTGGGGCCGCACGGGTTTGAGCGCTATGAGATATCGGCGTTCTCTAAAACCGGTGCGCGATGTGTCCACAATGTGAATTACTGGACCTTTGGCGACTATCTGGGCATTGGCGCGGGAGCCCACGGCAAAATCTCGAGCGCCGATCGCATCGAGCGCACGCTTAAACGGCGACATCCGCAGGCCTATCAGGATGGCGTGCTCCGGGGGGAGGCCACCGTCAGCCGGGAACCGATCGGGGTGTCGAGTCTGCCGTTTGAGTTCATGCTCAATGGGCTGCGCCTGGTTCACGGCGTGCCCGTCGCCCGCTGGCGCCAGACCACGGGCATGGCCGTGGGGGACCACCCCTTTTTGTTGGAGCGCTTGTCGACTGCCCAAGAACAGGGCCTGCTTGCTCGGGATCCGGGCGTTTTTCGGGCCACACCACGCGGCCTCGAACTCTTGAACGACCTTCAAGCGATCTTTTTGAACTAATTTGGTGCATAAATCAGCTTTTTAGCTGAAACGCACCAATGTATGCCATTTTATGCACTAAACTAGTGCAAATTAAGGAATCCGTCCCGCAACAATCTGCCTAAGTCATTGATTTACCGCTGATTTTCGGTAGGCATGGTTTTCGCTAACGTTAGGACATCGATTTTATTTTTAAGGAGAGCCGTAATGCCCACCCCTCAAGACGTCATGAAGATGGTGACTGACAACGAAGTCAAGTTCGTGGATTTCCGTTTTACCGACACTCGCGGCAAGGAGCAGCACGTGTCGGTGCCCATCAGCCACTTTGATGAGGACAAGTTTGAGTCCGGCCATGCGTTTGACGGTTCATCGATCGCGGGATGGAAGGGCATTGAAGCGTCGGACATGTTGTTGATGCCCGATCCGAACACGGCCGTGCTGGATCCCTTCCGTGAGGAAACCACCCTGAGCCTGACCTGTGATGTGGTCGAGCCATCCGACGGTAAAGGCTATGACCGCGATCCGCGATCGATTGCCAAGCGCGCAGAGGCTTACCTCAAGGCCTCCGGCATCGGTGACACGGCGTACTTCGGTCCAGAGCCCGAGTTCTTCATCTTTGATGGCGTGACCTGGAATGTCGACATGTCGGGCTGCGGTGTAAAAATCAAATCCGAAGAGGCCAGCTGGTCCACTGGAATTGAGTACGAGGGCGGCAATATGGGCCATCGTCCGGCGGTGAAGGGCGGGTACTTTCCTGTGCCGCCGATTGATTCCTTCCAGGACATTCGTTCCGAGATGTGTCTGATTCTGGAGCAAATGGGCGTGCCCGTGGAAGTCCATCACCACGAAGTGGCCGGTGCCGGACAGTGCGAGATCGGCACCAAGTTCTCCACCCTGACCCAACGTGCGGACTGGACCCAGATCCTGAAATACGTGGTGCAAAACGTGGCCCACAGCTACGGCAAAACCGCCACCTTCATGCCCAAGCCCGTGGTGGGGGATAACGGTTCGGGCATGCACTGCCATCAGTCGGTATGGAAAGACGGTCAGAATCTGTTTGCGGGTAATGGTTACGCGGGACTCTCCGAGTTCGCACTCTATTACATCGGCGGCATCATCAAGCATGCCCGTGCATTGAATGCCATCACCAACCCCGGCACCAACAGCTACAAACGGCTGGTGCCCGGATTCGAAGCCCCCGTGAAGCTGGCCTATTCCGCGAAGAACCGTTCGGCCTCCATTCGTATTCCTCACGTGAGCAATCCGAAGGGCCGCCGCATCGAGGTGCGTTTCCCGGATCCCACGGCCAACCCTTACATGGCGTTTGCCGCGTTACTGATGGCCGGACTCGATGGCGTGATGAACAAAATCCATCCGGGCGAGCCCGCAGACAAAAACCTCTATGACCTGCCACCCGAGGAAGAGAAGAAGATCCCCACGGTCTGCTCGTCATTGGATCAGGCACTCGAGGCCCTGGACAAGGATCGTGAGTTCTTGACCCGCGGCGGTGTCTTCAGCGATGACATGATCAACGCCTACATCGATCTCAAGATGGAAGAGGTCACGCGATTCCGCATGACCACACACCCGGTCGAGTTCGATATGTACTACTCGCTTTAATGCCCACGCGCGGAATCGTGATCAGCGGTCGTTCAGTGTGACCCGACAGGATTTCCGCGGTTTTGATCTGTTAACCACGGCGGTGGTGATTCTGGATCGTGATCTGCGCGTAGTGCATTGCAATCCGGCGGCCGAGATCCTGTTTGGGGTCTCGAGCCGACTGCTCGAAGGTCAGCCACTGTTTGAGTCCATCGAACCCGTTGAAGAAGCGGAGCACATGCTGCAAGAAGCGGTGGAACAGCAGTTTGATGCGAAACGCCAGCACATTGCCTGGAGGCTTCCCATGCGGGGCGTCACCACGCTGGACACCACCGTGGCCGCGCAGACGGAGATGAACGATGTACTGGTCTGTCTTGAGTTGCGTGAGATTGATCAACAGCGCAAGGCCGATCGCGAGGAGCACCGGGCCGATCTGACCCAGGCGAACAAGGAACTCATGCGCAATCTCGCCCACGAGATCAAAAATCCCCTTGGTGGGGTCCGCGGTGCGGCCCAGCTGCTGGACCGGGAATTGCCCAGTGATGATCTGCGTGAATACACGCAAGTCATCATCAAGGAGGCGGATCGTTTACAGGAATTAGTGGATCAAATGCTTGCCCCGCACCGTAAGGCGCGGGTGCTCGAGCCCGTCAATATCCACGAGGTCTGTGAACGGGTGCGCAGCCTGATGCTCGCCGAGTTCACCGAGGGGCTGCGCATTCGACGGGATTACGACACGAGTCTGCCGCCCGTGCATGGCGACCGTGAGCAGCTCATACAAGTGGTGCTCAATGTGGTGCGAAACGCAGCCCAGGCACTGAACGGTGAAGGCGAGATCATTCTTCGATCCCGGGTGGCGCGTCAGGTCACCATCACCAAGCGTCGTCACAAACTGGCATTGGATTTACATGTGATCGATAACGGGCCGGGAATTCCCGAGGAGATCCGCGAGCGTGTTTTCTATCCTCTGGTATCCGGTCATCCGCAGGGACACGGCCTTGGGCTGACCTTGGCCCAGTCCTATGTTCATCAGCACGGCGGCATGATCGATGTGGAAAGCCGGCCCGGTCTGACGGATTTTCTGATTCGTTTGCCAATTGATCTGAAATGGAGCCAGTGATGAGACCAGTGTGGATTGTTGATGACGATCAGTCGATCCGTTGGGTGCTGGAAAAGGCGCTGAGTAAACAGCACATGCCGTGCCGCGTCTTTGAAGATGCGCAGGATGTGATGACGGCCTTGGAGTTGGATACGCCACAGGTGCTGGTCTCGGATATTCGTATGCCCGGCGACAGTGGCCTGGAACTTCTGGAGCGGGTGAAACACCGTTGCCCCCAGGTGCCGGTGATCGTGATGACGGCCTATTCCGATCTGGACAGTGCCGTCTCGGCGTTTCAGGGAGGGGCGTTCGAATATCTGCCTAAACCGTTTGATGTGGATGCGGCCGTGGCCTTGATCCGGCGCGCCGTTCAGGAGAGTTCGCCAGCGGCGTCGGCCGGCGATGCATCGGTCGAGGCCTTGCCCGAGTTGCTGGGTCAGGCGCCGGTGATGCAGGATGTGTTTCGTGCGATCGGCCGGTTGAGCCAATCGAGTGCAACCGTGCTCATCACGGGGGAATCGGGCACCGGCAAAGAGCTTGTGGCCAGTGCATTGCATCGTCACAGTCCTCGGGCCCGTATGCCGTTTGTGGCCCTGAATACGGCGGCCATTCCACGGGATCTGCTGGAGTCCGAGCTCTTTGGTCATGAGCGTGGGGCGTTTACCGGGGCGCAGTCGATGCGTCGGGGGCGTTTTGAGCAGGCCGAAGGCGGCACGCTCTTTCTGGATGAGATCGGGGATATGCCCTTGGATTTGCAGACGCGGTTACTGCGCGTCCTGTCCGATGGCCACTACTATCGTGTGGGCGGACATCAGCCGCTGAAGTCTAACGTGCGGGTCATCGCGGCCACGCATCAGGATCTGGAGGCGCGCGTGCGCTCTGGACAGTTCCGTGAGGATCTCTTTCATCGGCTCAATGTGATTCGGTTGAAGTTGCCGCCGTTGCGCGAGCGACAGGAAGACATCCCACTCTTGGTGAAACACTTCCTTCAGAAAAGTGCCAAGGATCTTAAGGTGGACACGAAGCAGATCGCCGCGGCGGCCATGGAGGTGCTCACCCAACTCCCGTTTCCCGGCAACGTGCGTCAGTTGGAAAACCTGTGCCACTGGATGACCGTGATGGCGCCGAGTCAATTGGTCCAGGTGGAGGATCTGCCTGCCGAATTGCGCCATCATGACCCGATCGCGCTCGAGGTGAAGGATGGAGGTCAGCCAGAGAGTCTGTCGACGACGATCTCCCCCTCCGCGCTTCCGACGATTGGTCTTACATGGCAGGAATCGTTACGCCAAGAGGTGACGCGGTCCCTGGCCAGTGATCCAACGGGACCGGCCGATGGCCGTATGAATCAGTGGTCGCGGGAGTTCGAGGCGGCGGTGTTGGGCGTTGCGCTGAAACACACGCGTGGCCGGCGCATGGAGGCCGCGCAGTTGCTGGGGATCGGGCGCAATACCATGACCCGCAAGATCGCGGAGCTGCACTTGGAGGATGACAGATAGCCCGTTTTTGATTATTCTCAATATTGGGACACCGCAGGGGGATAAAAACAATGCACAGTTCTTACCAGGGACTGAGCGGCGGGGCACCAATATCGATAGCGTCAATTTCGTCGAATTGCGCCGATTGCTCGATGCACGAGCTATGCCTACCCGCCGTCGTTAATAACGAGGATTTGGATCGGCTTGAGACCATCATGTCCAAGCGGGTGCGCGTGGAGCGGGGCGATTCCCTCTACCGGGTCGGTGACGTATTCACGTCCTTGTATGCGGTACGTCTGGGGCACTTCAAAACCGTTTACTCCGAAGGCCCAACCTCCAAGCAGATCATTGCGTTTCAGATGTCCGGCGAGATGCTGGGCATGGAGGGCATTGGCCAGTCACGGCATAAGTGCAGTGCGATTGCGCTGGAGGACAGCGAGGTCTGCGAGGTACCGTATTCACGCCTGGAGGAGCTGCTGACCCAGTTGCCCAGCCTGCAGGCCCATTTTCATCGCATGATGAGCCGCGAGATTGAGCGCGAGCACCAGGTGATGCTGTTACTCGGATCCATGAGTGCGGATCAGCGTGTGGCCGCGTTCCTATTGAACCTCTCCCGGCGCTATGAGGCGCGGGGGCTTTCCCCCAATCACTTTGTATTGCGCATGACCCGCGAAGACATTGGTAACTACCTGGGGCTCACCATCGAGAGCGTGAGCCGCGTGTTCAGTCGCTTCAAAAAGAACGACTGGATTGACGGTTCTCCGCGGGATGTGAAACTTCAGGATCGCAAGGCGCTCGAGGAGCTCTGCGGTGAGCACTGAACCCGCTTCGGCCCCCACCACGGGTCAAGGACACCTTCAGCACAGGGCTAGAGGGAGTAGGGCGATCGGCGCTCGATGGGTTCGGAGGTGGGTGGCTTCATCAGCGACCAGGTCATAAAACTTGAGATCGCCATGAACACAAAACACACGGCAAAACCGATCGCATAGGCGGCGAGTCGGTCCACGTCGACGGGCATGCCGTGCAGGGTCAGATCCGCGGGATCAAATAAGGAAAAAAACAGGGCATTGAGCGCCGCCGCGCCTAAAAAGGCGGGCCATAAGACCACCATGGCCACCTTGGCCTTACTGGACGGGACATTGGCCGGTGGGGGTGGTGCGTAAGGAACTCTCGCCATCGCTCACTCCAGAATTAGTTAACAGTCCAGGTGGCTTTGACCCGCCAGTGGGACTGGTCATCCTCCAATTGGGCATACCAACGGCCCGACGATAATCCCGGCACCTCGGATTGGTAGCTGCCATCGGCAGATTTTACAAGGGTCGCGGTGACGTCCATCTGGTTAAGCGTCGGGTGTGAGAGTCGCAAACGAATGGCGTCCGGCGCGGGCACTCCGGGATTGGCCTGAAAGATCACCTGGATGCGCTGTGCACCCGAGGATTGCGGCCGGATGGACGCCGTGAGCTGAATTCCTTGAGACTGGGCGGCCTGGTCTTTTTCGAGCCGCTGGTTGATGGCGCGGCCTTCCTTGTAATAGTCATCGGCCACCAGACTGTCGGCGGTTTTCACGGCGATGGTGATGGTAATCACGCCGGCAATCACCGCCGAGGCGGGGATGCCGATCAGGAACCATACCCAGCCGTGACGAAACCAGGGTGTGGTGGCGTTGGCCGGATCGCGGCGCGTGGAATGTGACGGGTCAGTGGACATGCGCATGATTATCGCGGAATAAAGAAGATGGCTTTCTCATCCACGCCCACACCGGGTGTGGTGAGCGAGTCGATTCGGATCTGGATTCTATGGGAGCCTTTCTCCAGGGCCTCGAGATCGGCGATGGGAGATTGCATCCGCACCACGAAGAGTTTGGTTGAGATCTTGGGCACTTCAAAGGTATCCCCACTGACCACGCGCAGTCCCGGAACGCCGGTGGCGGTGACCTTGTAGAGGTGGGCGCGTTCATCGGTATTGATGAACTGGAACTGAAAGGTGTTTTCAATATGGGTGCCTTCGACCTCGCGGGCCATCGCGCCGCGATCCCGCATGATGTCCACCTTGAGCGGGATGCGCAGAATCAGCGAGCCGAAGACGGCCGATACGATCACGGCCAGAATGGCGGCGTAGATCAGCACACGGGGGCGCAGAATATGGGCCCTCAGTTCCCGTTTGGTGTAGCGCTTGGCCATCGCGTTCTGTGTGGAATAGCGGATGAGATCCCGCGGATAGCCCATCTTGTCCATGATGGTGTTGCAGCCGTCCACGCACAGCCCGCAACCAATGCATTCGTACTGCAGGCCCATTCGGATATCAATCCCGGTGGGGCAGACATCCACACATACGCCGCAGTCAATGCAGTCGCCCTTGCCGGCCGCACGATGATCGATTTTTTTGGAGCGTGAGCCACGGGGTTCGCCACGGGTTTCATCGTAGGTCACGATCATCGTGTCCCGGTCAAACATCACGCTCTGGAATCGTGCGTAGGGGCACATGTACTTGCAGACCTGTTCGCGCATGAATCCCGCCTGCAAAATGGTGAACCCGGAATAAAACAGAATCCAGAAGGTCTGCCAGGGGCCCAGTTCGTTGGTCATCACCAGTTGGCCCAGCTCCCGAATCGGGGTGAAATAACCGGCGAACGTAAAACCGGTCCACAGGGCCACGATCAACCAGGCGGCATATTTCAAGGCGCGTCGCAACGCGCGTTCACCGGCGGGCCCCTTGGCATCCAGTCGCATGCGCTTGGCACGATCACCCTCTGTCCAACGCTCGATCTGAAGAAAAATCTCGGTGTAGACCGTTTGCGGACAGGCGTAGCCGCAAAATAATCGACCGGCCACGGCCGTGAACAAAAACAGACTGAAGGCACTGGTGACCAGCAGGGCGGTCAGGTAAATGAAGTCCTGGGGCCAGAGCACCAGACTGAAAATGTAGAACTTGCGCTCGACGAGGTTTAAGAGGATCGCCGGTCGGTCATCCCAGACGAGCCAGGGCAGTCCGTAATACAGGATCTGAGTGATGGCCACCAGCACCCAGCGCCAGGTATTAAAAACCCCGCGGACCTCACGTGGGTAGAGTTTTTTCCGCGGGGCGTAGAGCAGTACCGTTTGTTCTTGTGGGGCGGACCCGTCGGTACTCATGTGCTCGGTATGTCGGCGTCGTCGATTCGGCTTAACACATTATTTCTGTTGGGACAGGCTGTACACGTAGGCCGATACGATGTGGGATTTCTGTTCGCCCAGGAAATCCTTCCATGCGGGCATGACACCGTGGCGACCGTTATTGATCGTCTGCGTGATGCCCGCCACCGTGCCGCTGACCAACCAGACTTTATCCGTCAGGTTAGGCGCACCCATGGCGATATTGCCCTTGCCATCGGCCCCGTGACAGGCGGCGCACACGGCAAACATCGGTTTGCCCGCAGCGGCTTTACCCGCATCGTGGCCACTGCCCGAGAGACTCAACACATAGTTGGCCACGTTCTCGACCATCTCCGGATTGCCCAGTGCTGCACCCATCGGCGGCATGACGCCTTGGCGGCCTTCCAGCACCGAGGTTTTGATCGCCTGCGGTGTGCCGCCCCACAGCCAGTCGCTATCGGCCAGATTGGGAAAGCCTTTTGCACCGCGACCATCGGAGCCGTGACACTGGGCGCAGTTATTCAGAAACAGCCGTTGTCCGATGGCCAGACCGGCCGGATCCTTGGCCACGTCTTCCATGCTCATGGCCGCGTACTTGGCATAGATCGGGCCAAACTCCTTGTCGGCCTTCTCCATTTCCTTGGTGTGTTGACCCGTCGAGGACCAGCCCAGAACGCCTTTCACATTGCCCAGGCCCGGGTAGAGCACCAGGTAACCCACGCTGAAGAAGATGGTGATGTAGAACAGCATCATCCACCAGCGGGGCAGCGGGTTGTTGTATTCCTGAAGGTTTTCATCCCAGACGTGACCGGTGGTGCCCGGATCTTTTCCGGGAATCACTTTCTGGCGGGACAGTGCGTAAAGCAGCACGGCACAGGCCGCAATGGACAGCGCACTGAGCGCAATCACGTAGAGATTCCAAAATTCGCTTGTAAAGTCAGCCATGGCGTTCTCGCTTGTTCGTCGTATGGACTATCGTGTGTTTTTGTCAGAATCCAGAGGCGCATCGTCCTGCAATGGGATCATTGCATTACGGTCCATCTCTGATTTCTGTTTTTTTCCGAATACCCAAATGACCATGGCCACAAACGCCACGACACCCACCACAGTGAGTACGGAGTGAAAGCTGGTGATGGTCATTCGGGTCTCTCCCTGAAGTGCCTAAATCGGATTCGATTAACTGCGTTTATCTTTCAGAGCCAGGCCCAAGGACTGCAGGTAGGCGATCAACGCCTCCATCTCGGTCTTGCCCTTGACATCGTCGACCGATGATTTGATCTGCTCATCGGTGTAGGGGTGGCCGAGCGTGCGCAGCACGCTGAGCTTCTTGGGCATCACTTCGGCATCGACCAGATTTTTGGCCAGCCAAGGATAGGCGGGCATGTTGGACTCGGGCACGACATCGCGCGGGTTATTCAGGTGAACCCGGTGCCATTCATCGCTGTATCGGCCGCCGACGCGGTGCAGATCGGGTCCGGTGCGTTTACTGCCCCACTGGAAGGGACGATCGTAGACAAACTCACCGGCCACGGAGTAGTGACCATAGCGTTCGGTCTCGGCCCGGAAGGGGCGAATCATCTGCGAGTGGCAGTTGTAGCAGCCCTCGCGGACATAGACGTCCCGACCCGCCAGTTGCAGCGCCGTGTACGGCTGTAAGCCCTTCACCGGTTCGGTGGTGGATTTCTGGAAAAACAGCGGCACGATCTCCACCAGGCCACCGATCGCCATCGTAATGAGCACCAGCACGATCAGCAGTGCCGGGCTCTTCTCTATTCTTTCATGTGTTGCAGGCATTTGTATTCTCCCTTGTCTGCGCGTTCGGTTAGGCGTGCGCCA
>JACCDX011246000.1_pt1 | contig 13735 bp, 9 predicted proteins | sample 7449681 | NCBI WGS metagenome assembly JACCDX01 (sample SAMN15323450, study PRJNA562643) | freshwater metagenome | isolation source: river surface water | place: USA:Blue River Watershed | collected 2017-08-18
GTCAAGTTTTGAACTACCCAAAAATTTGTTTTCAGGGGCAGAAACTTGAACGAATGCCTTAAATTCTACAGGTGGATGGAACTTAATAGAATCTTTTGTAGTTTCCCCATAAACATCGTCGGTGTTTGTTTTGGTTCTATCAACCTTATATAAAACAAGAGTAAAATTCATGTCCCCTTCCAGCCATTCCCTTCCCTTTCCGAGATCTAAGTCAAAATCTTCAGCTCCAAAAAATTTATTTAATCTTGTAATTGGGACATTCCTCTGTGTCATATTGATAAATATCTAATTTTGAATTATAATTACTATAGTGCAAGAATCTGTTGACATTAGAAGTATTGAACAGAAAGCCCTACAAATTTTAGAAGAGTATAAGGGCTCAAATAACTATATCCTAAAGTTAAAACAACAGCATGCTGTAAATCCTAAATTTATTCCGACAAGAGCCCAATGCGATTATATAATTGGGTTTAATCAAGTCGAACCAAAAGTTGCCAAAAAATGGGTTGAAATTGATTCTTATTTTGCAAAGAAACTTGTTGACGATAACCCTTTCATTAAGGAGCCTGATAAAATCTATGTTGAAAAACTTCTTGTAGAAAAAGATAAATCATATCACATTTGGGGTAAGATTTTTAGTGGTGAGACTGTTCATGATTTTTGGATTCCTAAGACCGCGATTCATAAGGCAAAAACAAGAACTGCTGAAGTGGATTGGGATAAGTACTCTCACAGACCTCCTCTTAATCATCAAAAAGAATGTATTATTAAATTACTTGAGAATGACAAATACATTGTTGCCGATGATATGGGTCTTGGAAAGACAACCTCCACAGTTATTTCATCTATTGAAAGTGGGGCTAAAAAGATTTTAATTATTTGCCCTGCAACACTCAAGATAAATTGGAAGAGAGAAATTGCTCTTTATACTAGTGAATCAACTTACATTGTTGAAAGTAAAAAATGGGAAGAGGGACACAAGTATTATATTATAAATTATGATATAATGAAGAACTTCCACGAACCAAAATCAAAAGATTCTATTTTGATAAAAGAGAATTTTGATTTAGTTGTAATTGATGAAGCTCATTACATTTCAAACCCCCAAGCTCAAAGAACAAAAATTATAAATGATTTGGTTGCAAATTCTGAAAGACTTTGGCTCTTAACAGGAACTCCGATGACATCAAGGCCAATGAATTATTATAATCTTTTAAATTTAATTGAGAGCCCTGTTGCTGCAAATTGGATGGCATACGCCATTAGATATTGTGCGGGTTATCAGTTCTCAGTTGGGAAAAGGAAAGTTTGGAATGTTAATGGGGCATCAAATCTTGAGGAATTACGAGACAGAACTTCAAGACACGTTATACGTAGATTAAAGACCGAAGTATTAGATTTACCTGATAAAATTATTACCCCTCTTTACCAAAGACTAAGTTCAAGATTATATGAAGAACTTATGGGTGAATACTATGACTGGTACACAAACAAAAAAGAGGAGTCAAAATCCTTAACCATTCAGTTTTCAAAACTTACAAAAGTTAGACAGGTAATTGCTGAAGAAAAAATTGCAACCACAATTGAGGTTGCTGAAAACATTATTGAGCAAGGAAAGAAGGTAATCATATTTTCCAACTTTACAGAACCCCTTCAAAAAATCCATGAACATTTTAAAAAACAATCTGTTTATTTGGATGGGTCAACATCAAAACCTGCAAGACAAAAAGCCGTGGATGATTTCCAAGAGAATGATAAAGTAAAAGTTTTTTGTGGAAATATTAAAGCTGCTGGTGTTGGTATTACATTGACCGCAGCAGAAGCCGTTATTATGAATGACCTTTCATTTTTACCTTCAGACCACGCCCAAGCCGAGGACAGGTCATACAGATACGGACAAAAAAATAATGTTTTGGTTTATTATCCTATTTTTGAAAATACAATCGAGGGCGCAATCTATGATATTTTGTCAAGAAAGAAACAAATCATAGGAACCGTTATGGGTGACATCGAAGAATCTGAAACAGATATTGTTGAACAAATCTTAAAAGAAATCAGTAATAGATGAGTATTTATTATTGATGCGTAATTTAGAATTAATTTCAGAAAGTTTAGTAAATCAAATCTTAGGTAAAGAACCTAATCAGGTTGAATTTTTTATTAATGAGGCGAAGACTATTGGTATAGATAAATTATCATATTCTTATGCCGCCATTAGAAGATTCATTGACCCTGAGACAATGAAAATACATTACCAAAGACACTACAAAGGGTATGTTAAAAAGTTAAATTCCGCACTTAGAAAAAAAGATTACGGGGACGTTGAACTTGAAAACATCGTAAGACAAATATCAAAATACAATACCGTAATTAGAAATAATGCTGGCGGAGCGTTTAACCACGCATTATTTTGGAAGATGTTATCCCCAAAACCACAGGTTCCTTCAGGACCAATACTTGAAAAAATAAAATCACAATTTGGAACTTATAGAAATTTTAGGACAAAATTTGAAAAAGAAGCAAAGTCGAGATTTGGTTCAGGGTGGGTTTGGCTTGTTGTTAAGGATAATGGAAGTCTTAAAATTATGACAACCCCAAATCAAGATAACCCACTTATGAATATTTTTGAACAGGGGGGATTTCCAATACTCGGACTTGATTTATGGGAACACGCTTACTACCTGAAGTATCAAAACAAGAGAGATGAGTACATTCAAAATTTCTGGGAAGTTGTTAATTGGAAGTTTGTTAACGAACTTTATACTAAAAGAATTAAATCTGAAAAAAAATAAATGATTTGGTTTTGATATTTATATATTAAAACCAAAAACATGTCAGTTATTCCAGAACCTCAAAGAAGTCAACTTTATACAAAAGTTAGACACGTACTTGGAGCGCCTCTTCGTTCTGTTGAACTTGAAGATGAGCAGCTCGACACAATCTTAGAATTTTCTATTGGAGATTACTCTCAATATATTCAAGATTGGTTAATTGAATCTCAATGGACATCGCTTTACAATCTAAACATGGATACGCAATCTTTGTCTCAGGCATTTATTACAAGAAGTTTTGATTATGAATCAAGATATCAATATTCATATTCCAAAATTGTTGGTTTACAAAATAATGGTCCTTGGGTTCTAAAAAAAGATTACATAACATTAGAAAAAGACAAACAGATATATGAAATTCCTGCAAACAGAGAAGTTAATGAACTTCTTTGGTTTACACCAACTGCAATGACAAATATTCTCTTTGACCCTTGGAGTTTTGGAGCACTTGGAGGTTATGGATTAGGTGGACCAGCAGGTTATTCTCAAATGGGATACACTGGCTCATACTTTATGATGCCAGCTTTTGATATGATGTTACGTTTGCAAGAAATTAACATCCAAAAAAGAATTATAGCTGGAGATAAAACATACAGAATTACTGCACTTCCTGATGGTAAAAAGGCAATTCATTTAATGCAAACACCTGGTGGTAAATTTGACTTTGGTAATTCTTCACTTATGAGTGGACAAGTTTGGTATTGGTATTATGACACCGAAGGAAAAGATAGAGACGCTTGTTTAAAGGCAAACCCTGATATTATTAAACTTCCATCTGATGTTCCAATCGATTCTATGTCTTGGTCAGATTTGAATGAGCCATCAAAACAATGGGTAAGAAGATATTTTATAGCAAGTTGTAAAGAAACTTTATCAAAAGTAAGAGGAAAATACTCAGGAAACTTGAAAACTCCTGACTCTGAGCTTACTATGGATTATCAGTCTTTGGCAACCGAAGGAAAAGATGAGAAGACAAAACTTATTGAGGAGCTTATTGGGGCCGAAGGTAAATTAACAAGATTAAAACCTGAAAAGGTTATGGAAAGGGAAGCTTTAATTGCTGAAAACTTAAACAAACAATTGAAGTTTAGAGCCTTCCCAAGAAATTTATATGTAATATAATATGGCAATACAACGCTCAATACCAAGTCAAAGAATTATTTCAGGTCAAGTTATAAACACTTCTGAAATTACTTTTGTGTCAAACGCAAGTTATTCTACAGAAGGGGAAGCTTTGATTGTTACAAAAGAATCTGAAAGTGTTGAAATTATTTTAGATTCGTCAACAACAGACCATATCATAGTAAAGGCACTAACTAATACGAAAATTAAACCAATTTGGGGTTTAATTGATGAAGAATATTCTGAAATTAATATAGGCAAAGGTGCTTGTGTTGAATTATATTTTTCATTTGGAAATTGGTATGTCGTATCATCGGACGGAATAAAGATGGAAGAGTTACACTAACTCTTCCCATCCTTGTTCTGCGAGTTCATAAATGTACTCAGGGTCAATTCCTCTTTTTTCCCAATATATTTTTTCTTGGTCTGTAATAGTCAAAAGGTCGTCAATACTATCTTGGTCTGCGGGTTCAAAAGGAACACCATTAATTAATCTACATTGTTCTTTTGTAAAGATTCCTCTGTCCTCAGGTTTATCAACAATTAAATTATTTCTAACCTCTTCACCAAATACAATTAACAATGGCTCAATTCTTTTGTTAAACGTAACAACCGCCCTTGCCACATTATAGTCACCTAACATATCAGGATTAGATTCTAACTCACTTTGATTTAATCTGTAACAATTAAGTTGAATATGTGAGCCAAGAATAGGGTCTTTACCGTGAATTGACTTATATTCTTCTTTTTCTTTTTTGGTCATTTTATCATTAACCTTTTGAACATCTCCGTGTGATGCCTTTAATCCATTATTAACGTAATAAATTACATCTCCAAGATTAACCGCAATACCATCTCGGATTGCAAGTTCCATGTGGGCCATTCTTGACATTTCATTTCCTGCCTTGGTCTTTTCTTTTGAACGTTTTTTGTAATCGTCCATAGACAATTTAACCTTTGCCCTTTGGGCTATTTTCATAAGTGGAATTTGTTTGTCATAGATTTTTTGTAAGTATTCATAATACCACTCAACAAATTCTTGTCCATTACCGTCAAGTAACATCTTAATTCCCTTGTCCAAAAAGTCCTCGATGTAAAGTGGAAGTTTTTTACTCTTAATAGAATTACCTGTAAGTTTAATCTTACCATTGTGTTCCATTGTTGCATAATTCTTACGAGCAATATTCATACAAGATTTCCAAGTCCCGTCACAGTCAAGACCCATTGCGCCTTTCATAAACATATCATTAAATTCGGCAACATCTGCGTCGTACCCAGTATATTCTTTCCCCTCTTTAACTAACCAGTTATTACCCTTACCGATATATTTTCTATCATCAACACCACCTTCAGGAAGTGAAAAGTTCATACCATCCGTATCACACACAAGTGGAGTATAACCTCTCTTCATAAAGAAACGTAACATTTGACGCAAGTATTGTCGTCCTGTACAAGTAATCTGTTCACCCATATACATATCACCCCAGTGATATACCTGAGGGGCCGATAATGCTCCGAACATTGAGTTGATGAATATCTTAATCGGAAGTTGTTTTCTATCGAATGATAAAGATTGTTTCTTATCTATGGACGCATATTCCTTTGCAAGATTTTTATATTTAATACGGGTGTTTCGGAAATAGTTAAGCATTCCCTTCATTGCTCCTGTAATATCACAAGTTGGAAATACATCGTGAACAAGTTGAATTGACGGGTAAAGAGAAGAGAAGTCAAGTTTCAACACATCTGTTGAATATCCCACTTTAAGTAACCTTGACAATCCTCCTACAAATTCTGTCTTTTCATTTTTGGCAGGAATTGCAAGTTTGTGTTTATAAGACCAAGCTCTCATTTGGATTTCCCAAAGAGTTGCAGTTCCCATAGTTGAAACTCTTTCGTATGTTGTAGGTACAAGAGACGCAAGAAGGAATGAACCCTGATTGAATTCTTCATCAACCTTTAGTGTTTCCTCCAAGTCGTCATCCAAGTATCTCTCCACAATATCATCACCTGTGGTTTTAATATAAATGTCAGAGTGTTTTGAACAGGCCTCATCCACTTTTGGGTCAACACCGGCTTTCTTATATTTTCCGTTTTGAATGTTTAACCAATATTCCTCTTTGTTTGCATACATTGAGCCAATATCAGTGTGGTCAATATACACTCGGTCGGGAGATTCGGCTGAGATGTACTGGGTAATGTATTTCAAACCAGCCGATTTAATGTTTGAATTAATTGCTTGCGCTCTTCTAACTGCGTGAAGAGTATCTACAACATTATAACCCCACATCGATGTTTGATTAAACCTCTCGACCTCATTTGCCAGTTTTAGCATCGATTCAGATTGTTTAATTGGGTTCGCAGAATTTAAAGTTTTTGCAATTTTTTTAATATCAAGTTTTAACGCTTTTGCCCTTTCAAATATCCAATGCCAGTCGAAGTTGAATCCATTGTAGGAAGCAATGATACTTGGTTTTAATTCATCTATCTTGTTAAAGAATTTTACAATTCCTTCTCTTTCTTGGTCTTCATTCGCACATTCTATAACTTCACTAAAACCTTTATTGGTTTTCATACCTATCATGAATATACGACCGTCTTTTGGCTCTAATGCGGTCGTTTCTAAGTCGAATACAAACCTTGTTATACTATCGTATTCATCAAAACCTTTGAACATTCTCTTTTCTTTAACGACAAGAAACTGCTCAACTGGAGGTAATATCAAAACAAGACCTTTTGTTTTATCACCCCATGGCTCAAGCCCACCTTCACGGAAGAACTGAATAAGTGAGCGATAGCCATTTAAGGACTTAACCATATAAGTTAAACCCCTCTCAAGTCTATCATTACCATCTGTTCGTAGTTTTTCAATGACAATTTTATGTTTTGTCATCGCTTCTTTTTGAAGGGCCTTTGATGATTGGTAAAAGTTTAATCCACGCAAATCACCAACCCAAGCAAATGGAATGAAAGTGTCTTTTTTAATCTGTTTTCCGTGAATTGGGTGTTCTATAATTTTCCAAATACAATCCTTGACGTAATCGTATTCTACACCGATGATATATTTTTCATCGTCATTCCCCTGAAGGAATTGTTCAATTTCTTCGTTTGATATCATTATACTTAATTTTTTGGTGTATTAGCTGCCGAACAACATCGACATTGACCTTTTTTGATAAGTATAATCTATTTTGGTTTGGAAATCAAATTATGAATTTTTACTATTTTGCGTCACCAACAAAAGTCCAGTTATATGTGTCAATAATATATTGTCTATCCGATTGACCTGTCCCTGTCCCAAATGTAAGTCCTTGAACTCCAAATGTCACATTACTCTGTAATGTTAGATTTCTCCAAGAAGCCAACAGACTAATATAGTTCTGAGTAGATATTGCAGTATAATCAAGCATATTTGAAGCATCGGTTAGATTAGATACATTCCAAGTACTTAAATCTTGATTAAATGTTGTTGCACTGAGGAAAGTAAAGTTGAATACCGAAACATTTGATACATCCCATAAACTCAAATCTTGGTTAAACGAAGTGGCTTGTCTAAATGTTTGGACCATTTGAGTTACACCGGCAAGATTCCAATACATTGAGCCGTCACTATTAATTGGTTGGTCAAATGATGTTGCACCTCTAAACATGAAATCAATATCAGTTAAACTATCAGTCCTCCATAATGATATATCTGTAGAACTTCCATTATTAAATGATGTAGCGTTGTAGAACATACTATTCATACTAATAACAGAATTAGTGTCCCAGTTTCCAATATTTTGGTCAAAGAATATATTATTATAAAACATAGATGACATATCAGTAACACTTGAAACATTCCACCCTGAAATATCCCGATTAAATATGTTTGGGAATGCTGTATTTGCAGCCGCAAACATGAAACTCATATTGGTAACGTTTGAAGTATCCCAACTTGAGATATTACCGTCATTAAATGATAAACAAATATAAAACATGTAGGACATATCAACAACACTTGACATATCCCAAGTAGACACTCCTGCAATTGTTGATAATGAAGTACACCCTTGGAACATACTAGTTGTGGCCGTAATTCCAACCATATTAAGAGTATCTGAAACTGAAGATAAATCTAATACATCACATCCTCGGAACATTTGAGAATTATCATTATCTAATCCTCTTAGTTGACCCCAACTTGAAACACTTAAAATTTTATTTCTTTGAGCACTATTTTCAAAGAAATTATATCCTGTCACTTCTCCGTCTATTGATACCAAATAAACCCCGCTACTTGCATAAGTTTTAGTTCTATTAGCATAAGTGTTGGCTGAAGTTGTACCATCACCCCAATCAATTGTCCCTGTATACGTTCCACCAGTCACATATGGAAGTGTTATTGTATTACTATATGATGTACCGGCACTCCAAGTTGATGCAAATGGAAGAGTTGCAGGTGGGGATGGTGAAATTGTTGGGGTAATACTTGGTGTTGGTGTATTAGTCGGTGTTTCAGTATTGGTTGGAGTAATTGTAGGAGTATTAGTTGGAGTTTCAGTATTTGTGGGTGTAGGAGTCGATGTTTCAGTCATAGTTGGTGTAACGGTTTCTGTTGGAGTATTAGTAGGAGTTTCAGTCATAGTTGGAGTAATTGTAAGAGTATTTGTTGGAGTATTAGTAGGAGTTTCAGTCATTGTTGGAGTGACTGTTGGTGTAGGTGTCTCTGTCTCTGTAGGGGTGTTTGTTGGTGTGACTGTTTGTGTATTTGTAGGAGTTGGTGTAGTCGTTACTGCTCCACATAATAAATCATAACAATCAGTGACCAATGATAAGGAATCTAAATCGTAATCATATGATGGTCCTAAATCTATTCCTACAATTAAATAACATCTGTTAACATCAACATTATAAGTACCCGTTAATCCACCATTAATACTTCTTCCTACTCTATTGTTTGAATTATCACAATCTAATAAATTGTAGTAGTAGTAAAAAGATGAAGCGGTTGGAGTATTTGTTGGAGCTGGTGTTTTAGTATTAGTAGGTGTAATAGTTGTTGTAGAAGTAGGAGTAGTTGTTGGTGTTGGAGTAATACAAGGATTAATTTCAGAAATAATGTAATCACCTTCTTCAGTTAAAATAAAATTACCTAATTCATCAGTTATATATTGAACGCAAGGGTTAGTTGGTGTAACAGTTTGAGTTGGGGTAACACTCGGAGTTTGTGTATTTGTTACGGTATTACTTGGGGTGGATGTTTGAGTTTGAGTCGGAGTAGAAGTAGAAGTTTTTGTTGGGGTTGGAGTTTTAGTATTTGTTGGAGTATTTGTTGGAGTTACGCTTGAGGTAATTGTTGGGGTTGGGGTACTTGTGGGAATTGCAGTTCCAGTTGGCGTATTTGTTGGAGCGGCGGTAGGTGCCGGAGTATTAAATATTAGAGTTTCATCAAAATTAAATACTGTGTCTAAAACATTTTCATTTATTACAACGTTTTTTAAAAAACTTCTTTGAGTTAAATTTTCATAGTCGTAACCTTCAAATATTATTTGTGTAATTCCCCTTGTTTGTCCTGAACTTATTGTTACTCCAGTTGTAATTTCAATAGGTTCTCCCGTAAAAACTTCTAAAACATTTGTAAAATCAACTATGATATCTTGATTGTATATTTTAGTACTTGTTAATACGTAGTCGATAATTAATGAACCAGAATAGTAATAAGCATCTAAAGTAATACCATCAACATCAAAAGTTTCTTGGAATCCGCAGCAAGGTAAATTGGCTGAATATAATGTACCATACCCTAAGTTATCAACTGAGAATGATTCTAAAACGTTAACATAATATTTTTCTTGTAATGGTAATAAAATAACACCTTGGTCTGATAATATTGAAACTTGAACTTCATATCTACCAGTTTTTAAAGTGTCTTTGTTTGTAAATTGGTAATTTAAATAATATAAATCTTTACCCTCAAAATCAGAATACTCAGAAGTTACAAAACATTCTTTTGATGCAAATAAAAACTTACCATTTGATTTATCATAAATTGAGATTAAAAATGTGCTCGAACCACTTAAAAATGAATTAAGATTAAAGTCACTTCTTCCATCTTTAATAATCTCCATCTTTAATATTGGTAAAGTGGAGTTTTGTTTAATATAAAATTCCATTATACCCTTATAAAGTTTTCAACAATGTTTATATATAGTTTTTCTTTAATTGGTAAAATTAAAGTCCCGTCATCAGATATAAGACTAAATTCTCCTTCATACCTACCAACTTTATTTGTGTCAGTCAAACTAAATTTATAATATAAATAATATTCTACTTTAGCATTTGGTTCTGTAAATATTTTATTTGTAAAACCAGCCTTTCTGTTGATAATCTTTAAATTACCATTTTCGGCATTTTTCATAGAGAAGAAAATTGTAGAATTCTCTAATACGGAATTAAAGTCCTCTACAGAGGACTTTCCGTTAAAATCAAATTCCATTTTCAGAATAGGTAACGTAGAATTTTGGGCAATGAAAAATTCCATACCTATAAATATAGAATTAACACTCTTTTCTTAAAGAAGCATCATAATGTTCGAATCTATTATGTTCAGTTGGTGTCATTAAAAGAATACCGGGGTTCAAATTACCCTTAATAGTTTCCTGATAGTTGTGAGACATTAAAGTTTGTTCAAATGGAGAAGCATATTTTGTTTCCAAATAACACCTATGACTTCCTTTTTTTGTTAAAAGTATTGGCCAATTACATAAGTAAATTTCACCAGATGCATAAGGTACACCTTTATGGGATTTAACTTCTTTAAATTGTGTTCTTGGAGCATTTGGGTCAAGTCCTATTTTTGGAAGTTTTTTATTGTTTGGCCAATGTTGTTCTCTAAAAACTTGTGGAACGTTATACCAACTCCATTGTGTTGAATTGTCCCCAAAAAACTCGCTGAAATTAAGTTTCAAAAAATCAAAATTTTCTTTACCTACTATCTCCAAACTTTTTTGATATAAACTTTCTGAATATCTATTAAACCCATTTCTACAAACATCTCCTTTTTTCGTATAGAAAAACATATCATCCTCGAAGAAAAACATATAATCCATTCCAGATTCTTCAAAATGCTCAGCAATCCATTGTCTGCCTCCTGTGATACCTAAATTATCTTTCTTTATATGTTCAAATCCATGCTGTTGACATAGTTCCAAATACCTATCAGTGGTACTTAAATCAGTGGAGTTGTTTAACAAATATTTTTTAGGTTTATTAATAAAATCTTGGTCGTATAACAACATAGATTCTATTAAAGTTTCAAATTGTTTTGGACTATTAAAAGTTATAACATACAAAGAAGTTTTAGAAAAATCTCCTGAGGAAACCGGAATAGATACAAGTTTTGTTTGTTTAGCTTCTAACTTGTCGTTTTTAGTATCCTCAAAAAATTTACCAATTAAACCGTTGTTTTCAATTTCAAAGTACTGTATTAACTCAGGGTGTTTATACGTCATTATTGTAAAAATGGACTCCTCAGTACCCATATAACCATTGAGTAATGTCTCTAGAAGTAAATTATAGTAGATTGAATTTACATCACTTATTGAGTCTTTTGGTCCACCAAAAAATCCTCCTCTACAAACCATATTAACTTCAGAGTTTGAATACTCACACATTTTACCATATTCAAAACCGTGAATTTCTACTTTACCATCATATGGGAATGAAATAAAAGAAAATTTGTTAAATTTATCTTTTAACTTCGATAGTACCATGTCATGAGTAAAATAACCAATATGTACGGTATTAGTAATTCCACCATCAATCCAAACCAAGTGGGTTGAATCAAACTTATCCAAAATTTTTGCATCATGTAATAAAAACATTTTGGACATTACAAGTGGGTTATACATTTCTAATCTTGCCTGTGTTGAGTCGGGAAGCCATGAAGATTGTGCATACCACTCAGGAGTTGTTCTAATTTTTTGTATTGGTTTGAAAAATGTATTTTCTTTAAACCAAGATAAAGGTCGTCTTACAAACTGAGTGTTGTCACTTTTTCTATATTTTTTTACAAACTTCTCAAGTTCTTCGTCACCAAAAATTATCATATTGGCGTCGATAGTTAGTAATTGAGAAAATTTCTCTAAGTAGTGGTCAAATGACCTAGACCATCCCTCATTTAATTCACCCCTACCAATATCCCAAATACCAGTTACTAGCGTCACTGAACTTTTCATTTGTTCTTTTTTTCTTAAATCCTCAAGATTCCAAAAAGCGAGTACTTTTCTATTACCTTTATTGAAGTCCTCAACTTGAACATCTTCTTCGATTATAATTTCAGGCTCAGGGAAATTAAAAGGTGCTGACATTAAATTAACAGGATAGAATCTTCCGTAATCGGCACCTTTATTTATGTGTTTTTTATGGTACTGATTATCTATTACATTATACCAAGAAGTCGATAACAAATACTTACAATTAGAATTTAATATATTCTCAACTATCTTCTTACCGTCCTCAATAGGGTAGTGACCAATTACATCTCTAACAATTAACAAATCGCATTGAGGTATTTCACTTTGTATTAAATCAATAACAGAGAATGAAATTTTTTCCGACCCATATTTTTGTTTATTTTCATCAATACATTGATGAACGATGTCCCCACCGTGGTATAATTCAAATGAGTCTACAATTTCTTTCATCCAGTTAAAGTCTCCGCAAGGGATATCAACAACGGATTTAATTTCCTTGTACTTTACTAAATTTTTAATTTTTTCCCTAATCTTTTCAGTTTCTTCTAAAGTACTACCAGGACCTGAACGGCTTTCCTCACCACCAAATCCATAAGTGTCGTAAATTGTTGAAAATATATTTTTGTAATCCATATTTTTTTAGCTATAAATGTTTATCGAAAGGCTATTGTATCTGACAAATTTGTCTGTCAGATATTTTATTTTTATTTTATTAATGTTTGAAATCATATTACAATAATAACCGTCAGCACATCGTTCATGTATATGAGGTATTAAAGTATTTTTGATTGTTCCGTATTTAATTGCAAAAGAAGCAATGTCACAATAATTTAAATTCATATGACCTTCTTTTCCTAAAAGTCTTGTTTGTTCCGTTAAACCGTGTTTTTGAGAAAATAATAAAATGTCATAACCAAGATTTTCATAATTTAACGTTTCATTTATTAAGTCATGAGTTACTACGTTATCATCATCTAAAAAGTAACACCAATCATTATCATCTGCAGGAATATTTTGAATAAAATAGTTTCTTTGCTCGTGACCCCAAGTAAAGTGAGTTTTTATTTTATAATGAAAAACTCTGGTATCTGACAGTATATTTTCTAAAGACTCTTCCCCTAAAACATTATCACCCTCAATTAGGTGCCATTTGAATTCAGATACTTGATTAACTATGGTAGAATAAATAATTCTAACATTGTTATATCTATAAAGAGGTGTAATAAAATGAATCATTTTAAATTATATTAAGTTCTTTAAAAATTTTATTTTTTTAATTTATGTTTATTTAATTTAAAAAAATTCTCATAAGGATATTGTTTAATGTCATCAATAACTTTGACAACTGGGTATTGAAAATTTGATTTTATTCCTTCGTTATCCGGCCTATATTTTTGGTCCCTAAAATAACAATTAAAATCTGAATACTTGCCGTACCCATTTATACCTCTTATATTATCGTCGGCGAGTGATGAAATAACCGTAACAACACCTCCGACATAAACGTACTCAATATTAAATTGATATTTTTCAATGTATCTGTGA
>JACCDX010127690.1_pt1 | contig 13732 bp, 15 predicted proteins | sample 7449681 | NCBI WGS metagenome assembly JACCDX01 (sample SAMN15323450, study PRJNA562643) | freshwater metagenome | isolation source: river surface water | place: USA:Blue River Watershed | collected 2017-08-18
AGGGCTGAGTCCTGTGCAATACAGAACTCAGCCCTCTGTGGCCTAACTGGCCGATTCGACTGTCCAACTTATTGGGGTCAGTTCACTCGGGTGCCGTTTTTTCTGGCGACCGGGTTCGACCCGTGAGCCAGTGAGTGACAGCAACGATGCTCAGGCGTAACTGGCCAACTCAGATTTCATTTTCTTCATGGCCGCAACTTCGATCTGGCGCACGCGTTCGGCGCTGATGCCGTATTCGGCGGCCAATTCGTGCAGCGTCATGCCACCGGAGCCGTCGTCGTTGACTTTGGGCCAGCGTGCTTCGACTATGCGGCGGCTTCGCGCGTCCATCGCAGCCAGCGCATGGGACAGTCCATCGGTCACCATCACATCGCGCTGGCGCGATGCGAGCACGGCAGTGGGCTCGTGGTCAGCATCGGCCAAATAGGCGATGGGGCCAAAGGCTTCTTCGCCGTCATCGCGCGGGGCCGGGTCGAGCATGACATCGCCACCGGCCATGCGGGCTTCCATTTCCATCACCTCTTCGGGTTTGACATCGAGCTCGCGGGCAACCACGTCGATTTGGTCTGGCGTCAGGGTGTCTCGCCCGTTGCCGGCTTGCGCACGCAAGCTTTGCTTGAGGGAGCGCAGGTTGAAGAAGAGTTTGCGTTGGGCTTTGGTGGTGGCGACTTTGACCATGCGCCAGTTGCGCACAATGTATTCGTGGATCTCGGCTTTGATCCAGTGCATGGCGTAGCTGACCAGTCGCACGCCTTGGTCGGGGTCGAAGCGGCGCACGGCTTTCATCAGGCCGACGTTGCCTTCCTGGATCAGGTCGGCGTGCGGCAGGCCGTAGCCCAGGTACTGGCGCGACACCGACACCACCAGGCGCAGGTGCGACATCACCAATTTTCCGGCGGCTTCGAGGTCGTTGTCATTTTTCAGGGCGCGGGCGCAGGCTTGCTCTTCTTCCAACGTGAGCATGGGCATGCGGTTCACCGCAGAGATGTACGCATCGATGTGGCCCAGGGGAGGGATCAGGGACCACGGGTTGGCCACCAACGCGTGGGGGACAGCATTCAAAACCGTCATGTGGATCTCCTTTCGAATACCAATGGTTGAATATTAGCACTCAATGGGCCTGAGTGCCAAGTCCGACTTGGAATCAGGGTAATCCCTGCATTGTAGCGTTCAGCCCAGCAGGGCCTGGGCGAATTCGCGGGCGTCAAAGCGCTCCAGGTCTTGCAATTGTTCGCCCACGCCAATGAAATAGACATTGACGCCGCGTCCGCGAGTAAGTGCTCGCTCACGACTCCAGAGGGCGATGGCTGCCAGCACCCCACCCTTGGCGGTGCCGTCGAGTTTGGTGACGATCAAGCCGCTCAGGTCGAGGGCTTCGTCGAAGGCCTTGACTTGGGCCAGGGCGTTTTGACCGGTGTTGCCGTCGATCACCAACAGCACTTCATGCGGGGCGCTCGGGTCGGCCTTTTGCACCACGCGCTTGATTTTTTTCAACTCGTCCATCAGGTGCAATTGGGTCGGTAAGCGACCTGCAGTGTCGACCAGCACGACATCGCGACCGCGCGCTCGACCGGCGCTGACGGCGTCAAAGCTGACGGCGGCAGGGTCGCCGCCCTCTTGACTGACGATGTCGACTTGGGTGCGGTCGGCCCAGACGCCGAGTTGCTCGCGGGCAGCCGCGCGGAAGGTGTCGGCAGCCGCCAGCAACACGCTGGCGCCCTGATCGCAGAGGTGGCGGGTGAGTTTGCCGATCGATGTGGTTTTGCCGGCACCGTTGACGCCAGCGACCATGATCACGGTCGGGGTGTGCGCACCGATGACGAGTGGGGCTTGGAGGGGCTGGAGTAATTTAGCGATGGCCTCGGCCAGCAGGGCTTTGACCGCCTGGGGGTCTTGCGCACCGGTTTCTTTGACCTGGCGCTTGAGGTCTTGCAACAGGTGCTGGGTGGCGTGCACGCCAGTGTCGGCCATCAGCAGGGCGGTTTCGAGCTCTTCGTAGAGTGCTTCGTCGATGCGAGTCCCTGTGAAGACCTGGGCGATTTGGCTGCCCGTGCGCTGCAGACCGGCGCGCAAGCGACCCAGCCAGCTTTGGCGGGCAGCATCGGGGGGAGCGGCGACCGGGGTCAAATCGGGGGGCGACCGGGGTGCCGCCGCTGCCGGGGGAATCGAGCTGTCGCGAGCCGATTCCGGGGTCGGGGGTGGGTTTTTTTTCTTGAAAAAGCTGAACATGCAGTGGGGGGTTCCTAGAATGAAGGTCAGACGTGCCAAGGGGCACCCTTTCCTTCAAGCAAAACCACATTCTATGAAACGCCTGCGTCTGTTTGTCTTGGCCCTGTTCGGGGCCTGGCTGTTCGGGGCTTTGGCCGCCGAACAGGCTCCCCTGGTTCAGCACACCTTGCCCAACGGGATGCAAGTGATCGTCAAGGTCGACCGGCGTGCGCCCACGGCGGTGCACATGGTCTGGTTGCGGGTGGGTTCGATGGACGAGGTCGACGGCAAGTCGGGCATCGCCCATGTGCTCGAGCACATGCTGTTCAAAGGCACGGACACCCTGGCACCGGGCGAGTTCTCGCGCCGGGTGGCGGCTTTGGGCGGGCGCGAAAATGCCTTCACCAGCAAAGACTTCACGGGTTATTTCCAGATGATTCCGGCGGCGCGCGTGCCCGATGTGATGCGTCTGGAGGCCAATCGCTTTGCGAAAAACCGCTGGAGCGACGATGAGTTTGCCAAAGAGATCGAGGTGATCAAAGAAGAGCGCCGTTTGCGCACCGATGATGTGCCACGCGCCGCCTTGTACGAGCAGTTGGCGGCGGTGCAGTTCAGTGCGTCACCGTATCGGCGTCCGATCATCGGCTGGATGAATGACCTCGATCACTTGCGCCCCGACGAGGTGCGCGAGTTCTACAAACAGTGGTATGTGCCAGCCAACGCCACGGTGGTGGTGGTGGGCGATGTCAACCCGCAGCAGGTGCTGATGTGGGCGCAAGAGTTTTATGGTCCCATTGCGGCTGGCGCATTGCCCGAGCGCAAGCCGCGGGTTGAACCGCCGCAGGTTGGCCAACGGCGGTTGCAGTTCAAGGCACCGGCTGAGCAGAGCTACCTGATGATGTCGTGGAAGGTGCCGGGTCTGGAAACGCTCGAACCCGGCACCCTGACCCGGGATGCGCTGGCCCTGACCGTGCTCTCGGCGTTGCTCGATGGTTACAGCGGCGCCCGTTTGCATCGGCAACTGACGCAGGGGCCAGATCGGGTGGCCGACAGCGCCGGGGCCTACCATGACCTGAGTGGGCGTGGTCCCAAGGTGTTCATGCTCGAGGGCGTGCCGGCAGCGGGCAAGACGGTGGAGCAATTGGAGCAGGCCTTGCGGGCCGAGATCGACCGGGTGGCCCGCGAAGGGGTGAATGAGGCCGAATTGAGGCGGGTCAAGGCACAGTGGACGGCGTCTCAGGTGTATGGGCGCGACTCGCTCTTCAATCAGGCGCGCCAGATCGGCACCTGGTGGGTCACTGGTTTGCCCTTGGACACGTCGGATCGCCTGATCGAGATGCTCAACGCCGTCACCGCTGCACAGGTGCAGGCGGTGGCACAAAAGTACTTCAGCGACGACCAGTTGACGGTCGCACACCTCATTCCACAACCCATGGCCGCTGCCCCGCGTCGTGCCACCATTCCGCTTCGGCACTGAGAGTTTGACATGCGCAAGTTGTTTCAATGTCTGTTGAGTGGGGCGGCGTTGCTGGGGGCCGGTCTGGTGTCTGCGGCGTTGCCGATTCAAACCTTCACCACAGGGGCGGGCACCCGGGTGTATCTGGTGCAAAGCCCGACGTTGCCGATGGTCGATGTGCAAATCGATTTTGATGCCGGCGACCGGCGCGATCCGCCGGGCAAGGTGGGCCTGGCCTCGAATGTGGCGAGTCTGACCGCCAAAGGCGTGCGGGCTCAGGGCGGCCAACCCGCGCTGGACGAAAACCAATTGGGCGAGGCCTGGGCCGATCTCGGCGCATCTTTTGGCGGCAGCGCGTCGAATGATCGCATGAGTTTCAGATTGCGCAGCCTGACGCGTCCCGAGACATTGCGACAGGCTGCCGAGTTGGCGGCGCGCCAGATGGGGCAACCCGCCTATCGGCCTGAGCATTGGGATGAAGAGCGCGAGCGCGATGTGGCGGCGTTGCGCGAAGCTCGCACCCGACCGGCCACGGTGGCGCAAGAGCGGTTCATGGCCGCACTCTATCCGCAACACCCCTACGGTGCCGCCACGACCGAAGAGGGGCTGCGGGCCATTCGGGTCGAGGATTTGCATGCCTTTCACCGCCAACACTTGCAGGCTTGTCGCGCCAAGGTCAGCATCGTGGGGGCTCTGAACACTGCCCAGGCGCGTGAACTGGTAGAGCGCCTGATGGCTCATTTGCCCCGCCCCGCCACTTGTCCACCCTTGCCCGCCGTGGCTGAGGTGCAGCCCCTGACCCAGGCACAACAGATCCGCATTCCTTTTCAATCGGCACAGGCTCAGGTGTTGCTGGGTCAACCCGGTTTCAAGCGCAACGACCCCGATTTTTTCCCCCTGTTTGTCGGCAATCACATCCTGGGCGGCGGTGGCTTTGTGTCGCGACTGACCAACCAGGTGCGTGAACAGCGCGGCCTGAGTTACAGCGTCTACAGCTATTTCGCCCCCGGTTTGCACGAAGGACCCTTTGCGGCCGGTTTGCAGACCCGGCCCGATCAGGCCGAGCAGGCGCTGGCCCTGACACAAGAGATCATTCGCGAGTTTGTTCGAGTGGGGCCGACGGCAGAGGAACTCAAAGCGGCGCAAGACAACCTGATCGGCGGTTTTGCCCTGCGCCTGGACAGCAACAAGAAATGGCTGGATCAATTGGCCAACATCGCCTGGAATGGGTTGCCGCTGGATTACCTGGACCGCTGGACAGAGCAGGTGGCCGCTGTCACCGTCGAGGCTGTGCGGGCGGCGTTTCAGCGCAAGTTGCAGCCCGAGCGCATGGTCAGCGTGATCCTGGGACCCCAATGACGACGCCCTGGAGGGTTCATGGGTGAGGTGCGCATCATTGGCGGCCAATGGCGGCGCAGCAAGTTGGCGGTGCCCGACAAGCCGGGTTTGCGACCGACACCCGATCGGGTGCGCGAAACTTTGTTCAATTGGCTGGGGCAGGACTTGGGCGGTTGGCGGGTGTGCGACGCCTTTGCCGGGTCAGGTGCGCTGGGTTTTGAGGCGGCTTCGCGCGGTGCCGCTGAAGTCTGGCTGATCGAACAAGACGCCGCGCTGGTGCGTGCATTGGCGGAGAGCGCCCAACGTTTGCAGGCCAGCACGCTGCAGATTCGCCGTGGCGATGGAGTGGCGATGCTGCGCCAATGGGCGCCAGCAACGCTGGATCTGGTGTTTCTGGATCCGCCGTTCGCCGCTGACTTGTTTGTATCCGCCTTACAAGCCGCGCACCAAGCGGTGAAGCCCGGTGGCTGGGTGTATCTGGAAGCCCCACGAGCCTGGACCGAAGGCGAGTTGACGGCTTTGGGCTATGCCCCCTGGCGACAGCAGCGTGCGGGCCAAGTGTGGGCACACCTGTTGACCATTGCATAATGTTGAATCACCCACCGAGGTTCCCATGAGTTCATCTGTCATCGCGGTCTATCCTGGCACCTTCGACCCCATCACCTTGGGCCACGAAGACATCGTGCGCCGTGCCGCCCGCCTGTTTGGCACCGTGGTGGTGGGAGTGGCCATCGCTCACCACAAAAAAACCATGTTTACGCTGGATGAGCGCATCGCCATGGTGCAAGAAGCCCTGGCCGATTGCCCGAATGTGAAGGTGGCGTCTTTTCAGGGGTTGGTGCGCGATTTCGCCCGTGCCCAAGGGGCCAGCGCCATGGTGCGTGGGGTGCGTTCGATGACCGATTTCGATTACGAATTTCAACTCGCCGGCATGAACCGCCACTTGGCGCCTGAGGTCGAGACGGTGTTTCTCAACGCTTTGGACATTCATCAATGCGTTTCCAGCACCCTCGTGCGAGAAATCACGGTTCTGGGCGGCGAGGTCGAGCGTTTTGTATCTGCAGGTGTGCTGCGCCGGTTGCAAGCCCACCGGCCGGCTCGCTGAATCGTCCCGTGACCGAACTGCTGCTCATTCGGCATGGTGAGACCGATTGGAACCGTGATTTGCGCTTTCAGGGCCACATCGATGTGCCCTTGAATGACATCGGGCTGGTACAGGCGCAACGACTGGCAGGCCATTTGGCGTTTGGCGACTGGGCTCAGGCCCTGCACCTGCACAGCAGTGATTTGAGCCGCGCCTTGCAAACGGCACAACCTTTGGCGCACCAGGACCGGGTGTTGACGCCGCAGCCGGGTTTGCGTGAGCAGGGGTTTGGCATTTTTGAGGGCAAAAGCGTTGCCGAGCTTCAGGCCGAGATGCCCGAATTGTGGGCTCAGTGGCGCCGCTTCGAGGCTGACTTTGAGTTGCCGGGGGGCGAGAGCACGAGGCGTTTTCACGCCCGCATCATGGCCACGCTCGAAGATCTGGCGCAGCGCCATCGGGGGGAACGGATGGTGATCGTCACCCATGGTGGCGTGCTCGACATGGTGTGGCGCAGCGTGCACCAGTTGGACCTGAGCGGTTATCGCCAGTGCCCCATCCCGAACGCCGGCATCAACCATGTGGTTTGGCAAGACGGTCGTTGGCAGATTGCCGATTGGGCACGGGTCGACCACCTTCAAGGTCTGCCGCCGCAGCCGGTGTACCAGACCACCTCGGCCTGAAACCCGTGTCAGCGTCACGGATCCTCGCTCGGGCTATCATTTGGCCATGGCACTCATGATCACTGAGCAGTGCATCAATTGCGATGTCTGCGAGCCCGAATGTCCCAACCAGGCCATTTTCATGGGCGAAGAAATTTACCAAATCGACCCCGACCGCTGCACCGAATGCGTCGGGCACTTTGACGAGCCCCAGTGCGTCCAGGTCTGCCCCGTCGCTTGCATCCCCCTGAATCCACTACGTGTGGAAGACCGCGACACCTTACTCCAAAAATACCACCGCTTGCAGAAATTGGGGTCAGACCCCAATTAGTCTTGCTGTGTCATAAAGTCAGATCAATGGCGTCCTGATGTTTTCACATCAGAACTTTGTAAGTTAATGATTGACCGAGGTTTTTTGATGCTTCAGCCTGGTCTCGATTTGAACTTCATGAGTTCCAATTGAAGAAAGACATGATTTCATCGGTTTTTTGGCGCGCGTCCTTGCGCCCCAGGGCCATCAACTCTTGGGTGTACGCCGATTCAAACAACAGATAACTGATGAAGGCGCCCCCTTGGCGGGCGGTTTTCTTGGACGAGTTGCCCAGCACGCGCAATAAATTTTTGACCGTCACCGGCAATTGATGGGCATGGCGCACCGCAATGTCATCGAGACGTTCACTGGGTGAGATCACCAGCAAGTCGATGGGGCGCAATCGAGCTTGCTGGCGGTGTTCGGGGGCAATCAGTTCCAAAGTGTGGTTGATGCGTTGCAGTCGCTCGATGTCCACCGCCAAGGCGTCTAAAAAGATGCTAGATAAAGCGTGTCCAGCGATGCTGGCCATAGAGGGGTAATCGTTGTTTTGTGTGGATTGAGGCAGTCGAGGCTCATGCATGCGACCCGCCCCAATCACCAAAATCTTTTCGGCACCCAAATGAATGGCTGGTGAGATGGGGGCGGTTTGCCGCATCGCGCCGTCGCCATACCAAGCTTGGCCGTGGGGTCCTTCCAATTGGGCGGCCGGAAAGACGAAGGGAATGGCCGAACTGGCCAGCAGATGCCGGTGGCTGAGTTCGCAACGCATGGCCAACCTTTGGTTGCGCACCCAGGATTGCACTTCATTTTTGCTTTGGTAGAAGGTCACATGTTCGCCACCGCTGTAGCTTGATGCGGTGATGGCCAAGGCCGACAGATGGCCGGACTGCAACATCTGCGGTAAGCGGGCAAAGTCCACGTGAGATCGCAGCAAATCATGCAGCGGCGAGTTGTCCAACAGCGAGCGCGGTCGCATCCGGCGGTGGTGAATCATCCATCCCAGCAAGAGCACAGAAATCCAGCCCAACCCTGAGCGCAACATGTCCAGAATTTCAGATCGGTACACCTGACTTACCTGAAATTCGCTCCAGACTTGGATCAGGCGCTTGAGCGTTTCGTCAAACTGATCGGCCCCGCATGCCAGCACGCTGGCATTGATGGCACCGGAAGATGTCCCGCAGATGATGTGGAACGGATTGGTCTGATTGCGGTCACCGCCGCCGCGCATCGCCATGATCTCTTGCAACACACCCACTTGATAAGCGGCTCGGGCACCACCGCCCGTCAGGATCAGTCCGGTTTTGCGGGCATCTGTGAGTTCTTCCATGGGCCAATAGAGGTCATTGAAGTCATCACAATACCACCTGATTGAGGACTTTTTAACTCACTCGACAGAAACTCCATAAATTGGGGTCTGACCCCAATTTCCGCGCTGTTGCGAAAAAGCAACCATTAATTGGGGTCAGACCCCAATTTCCGAGACCCCAATTTCCGCGGGGGGTGCATTAATTGGGGTCAGACCCCAATTTCCGCGGAGGTTTGGGGCGCGGTGGTTTGGAGGTGTGGATTTTTTGCGTGGCACGGGTGGTGTCGCCGGCAATCAGATCGGGCCAGGCAGCGAGGGTGCGGCTGACGCAAGCTTCGATCTGTTCGCGTTGCTCGGTCGGGGGTTTGCGCAAGACCCAGCCGGAAACCTCATCTTTGTGACCCGGATGACCGATGCCGAGCCGTAGGCGCCAATAGTCGGGGGTTCCGAGTTGGGCGTGAATATCGCGCAAACCGTTGTGACCGGCATGTCCACCACTGAATTTGAGTTTGGCTTCTCCCGGGGGTAAATCGAGTTCGTCGTGGACGACCAGGATGCGGGCAGGCTCGATTTTGAAGAAGCGTGCGAGGGCGCCGACCGATTTACCCGAGAGGTTCATGAAGGTCTGGGGTTGGAGCAACCAGACGGGTTGGCCTTTGACTTGGGTGCGAGCGACTCGACCGAAGTAGCTGCGCTCGTCCATCCACTGGGCCTTGAGTTCGTGCGCCAGGGCTTGCACCCACCAGAACCCGACATTGTGCCGGGTGTCTTCGTATTCAGGGCCGGGGTTGCCCAGGCCAACAAACAGTTGAATCATGCGCGGGGTTATCCGGGATTAGCGTGTGAGGGCGATAAAAAACCCCGTGGCGACGAGCGCGACGGGGTGGTTGGATGCACGCAGCCCGAAGAGGCCGCGTGAAATCACTTTTTGGCTTCAGCGGCCGGGGCGGCAGCAGGGGCCTCTTCGGCGGCAGGGGTCACCACCGATACCAGCACAGGGTTGACCTTGCCATGGGTCACGGCAGTCACGCCCTTGGGCAGGGTGATGTCGTTGAGGTGCAGCGAGGTGCCTTTTTTCAGGCCAGACAGGTCGACGGCAATGAACTCGGGCAGGTCAGCGGGCAGGCAAGAGATGTCGAGCTCGGTGATGACGTGGTTCACCAAACAGGCATCGGTCTTGACAGCCGGTGAAGTCTCTTCGCCACTGTAGTGGATCGGCACTTTTTTGTGCATCTTGGTGTTGGCGTCGACACGCTGGAAATCGATGTGCAGCACCAGTTGTTTGAACGGGTGGTATTGCACATCGCGCAACAGCACCTGGCTGGACTGGCCATTGAGTTCCATCTCGAGGATGGAAGAGTGGAACACCTCTTTTTTCAGGGCGTGCCACAAGGCGTTGTGATCAAGTTCGATCAGTTGCGGTTGGCCTTGGCCACCGTAAACGATGCCGGGTGTGCGACCGGTGTTGCGCAGACGGCGGCTCGCACCCGTTCCCTGCTTGGCGCGCTCAAAAGCGACAAATTTCATGACTGACTCCTGTTTGGAACCCACCGCGACCAGTGTGGTTCAGGGTTTAAAAAAGCCGATTCAGCTCGGCCCGAAAAAAACCGGTTCCGGATCAGAACAATTGGTCTTGATCCGAGAACAGGCTCATCACCGACTCGCCTTTGGCAATGCGCGAGATCGTTTCTGCGATCAGCGGTGCCACGGAGAGTTGGCGAATCTTGTTGCATTGCGACGCGGTGTCGCTCAGCGGGATGGTGTTGGTGATGACCACTTCGTCCAAGGCGCTGCCCTGGGTGATGCGTTCGATCGCCGGACCCGAAAAGATCGGGTGGGTGCAATAGGCGTAGACCTTTTTGGCGCCGCGTTCTTTGAGCACTTCGGCGGCTTTGACCAGAGTGCCCGCCGTATCGATCATGTCATCCATGATGACGCAGTTGCGTCCGTCGATCTCACCGATGACGTGCATGACTTCGGAAACATTGGCCTTGGGGCGGCGTTTGTCGATGATGGCCAGGTCGCAACCCAGTTGCTTGGCCAGGGCGCGGGCCCGGACCACACCACCGACGTCGGGGGAGACCACGATCAGGTCCTCGTAATTTTTTTGCCGCAAATCGCCCAACAGCACGGGAGATGCATAGATGTTGTCGACCGGGATGTCGAAGAAGCCCTGGATCTGGTCTGCATGCAAGTCCATGGTCAGCACCCGTGCCACACCCACGGTTTGCAGCAGGTTGGCGACCACTTTGGCCGAAATCGGTACGCGGGTAGAGCGTGGACGACGATCCTGGCGGGCATAACCGAAATAAGGGATGACGGCGCTGATGCGTTCGGCAGAGGCACGCTTGAGGGCGTCGACCATGATCAGCAGTTCCATCAGGTTTTCGTTGGTCGGGGCGCAAGTGGACTGGATGACGAAGACGTCGCGGGCACGCACGTTTTGCATCAGTTCGACGGTAACTTCGCCGTCAGAGAAGCGACCCACATGGGCTTGACCCAATTCGGTGCCCAAGTGTGTCGCAATTTCTTGCGCCAGCACCGGGTTGGCATTACCGGTAAAAAGCATGAAATCAGAGGCGCTGGACATGGGGCGATGCAAGAGTTAGGTTTTGGTTCTTACCAAGCCCCACCAGTGGAATGTGCGGTACAGGTACCACGCTGATCCAGCTTGTGCGTTGGGCATTTGGCAGGGGAGGAAGGACTCGAACCCTCGCATGCCGGAATCAAAATCCGGTGCCTTAACCAACTTGGCGACTCCCCTACACAGGCTGCTGGCACAAGACCAACCGCCTTTAATCGTCATTGGCTGCCCAACCCTCCAGAGGGTGAGCCGCCAAATTGTGGCACACCCGGCAGGTGAGGTCGCTGGAAACAGGCGGGAGTTGGAAAGACTCGGGGACGGGCGCAAAAACAGCGCTGCCTGAACCGGTCATTCTGGGACGAAGACCCCATGAACGCAACACTTCGAGTGTCGCCAGAACATCGGGACTGAGTCGCTCAGCCACCTGTTGCAAGTCGTTTTGACCAAAACCATACGGCTGTGCAACAAAGTCTGAGATTGTAACACTTTTATGGGCTCGTTCCAAGCCCGGATCGCCAAAAATGTCAGCAGTGGACAAGCCTTTGGAGGGTTTGACGACCACAAATCGCTGACGGGGCAATTCAATCGGCGTCAGGATCTCGCCCACGCCCTCGGCCCAGGCAGACCGACCCAACATGAAGAACGGCACATCGGCCCCCAGTCGCAGGGCCAATGGGGCAAGTTGCCGGCGTGACCAGTTGAGGCCCCAAAGCCGGTTAAGCGCCAGCAGGGTGCTGGCGGCATCGGACGATCCACCGCCCAGGCCGGCCATGGCGGGCAGTCGCTTGTCGACAGCGATGTGTGCCCCCAGCCGGGTGCCACTGGCGCTTTGGAGCAAGCGGGCGGCACGCACGATCAGATCATCCGCCGGCAGGGGAGTGCTCAGGTCGGTGCGCTCGATATGTCCGGAGTCGAGCCGGTCAAAGTGCAGCACATCACACCAGTCGAGCAACATGAAAGCCGATTGCATGAGGTGGTAACCATCTTCACGCCGGCCCGTGATGTGCAAAAACAGATTCAACTTGGCTGGAGCCAGGACATCGTGCAGGCCGTTCATGGGGCAAGTGCGGGCTTCAAGGCCAAGATCAGCTCGATGCGGGGCAGGGGTTGCAAGCGGGTGGCGCGCAAAGGTGCCTGCGGGCCTGAACGGGGTTCGATCCACCAGTCGTCATTGCGCACGGGGCGCCCTGCCAGCCAGTCAAAAATCAAACCGATCGGCAAGGGGGCGCCGGTGACGCGCTCGATCAGCCAATCGATGTTTTTGACCGTTCGACGGCGGGTGCCCTCGATCAGGACCGCATTATCGGGTTGCCATTGCAGCACCGCCAGCAAAGTGCCAAAGGGGCCGTAGAGTTTCAGCTCTCCTTGGCTGGCGTCACCCGCCAGTTCAACTTCGGCCGTCAGGTGTTGCAGGGGCTCGCTCTGGATGGTCACCGAAATGCGTCCGGCATATTGAACGCCCAGCAATGGCATCCGGATCAATGGGCTCAAGGCAGAGGGCGCGGGTGCAGCAGGAGCCTTCGGGGGCAATGACTCTGTCGACAGCGTTGTCGGAGCAGGTGTCGCCGCTGCGGTGGGCTCGACCGCTTGGGGAGCAATGGGGACAGGCTTGGGTCTTGGGCTGATGACAGGCGGTGAAGAGGTGTTGGCGCAACCTGTCAGAATCAGCACCCATGCCGGCAGCATCTTCAGCGCTGGAGTCATGGCTTCGCACCCAGTCGCTTCAAGGTTTCTTGCAAAGTTTCGTTGTCGGCGTTGAGTTTCAGTCCCTGCCGCCAAATGTCCAGTGCTTGGTCTTTTTGGCCCATGGCCCACAGCACCTCACCCAGGTGAGCAGCGATTTCGGCATCAGGCTTGGTGTCATAGGCTTTGCGCAAAATGGCTTGGGCTTCGGGCAGACGACCGAGGCGAAATTCGACCCAACCCAGGCTGTCGGTGATGTAGGCGTCGTCAGGGGCGAATTCAAGCGCTTTGATGATCAGTTGCTTGGCCTCTTGCAACCGCACGTTGCGTTCGGCCAATGAGTAACCCAATGCGTTGTAGGCGTGGTGAAACTTGGGGTTGCGCTCGATCAGTTCGCGCAATATGGATTCCATCTCGTTGAACTTGCCGATTTTGTCGGCTGCCATGGCCCATTCATAACTCAGTTCGTCGTCGTCCTCGTCCTCCAGATTGCCGACCGCAGCCGACAACACATCGTAGGCGGTTTGCCACTGCTTGAATTGGCGCAGGTACTGTACCTCGGCCAGGGTGCGGTCACGTGCTTGCTTGGGGGTTCGAACGGGTTGGCTGGCGATGATCATGCGCCCCTGTTCGATTTGGCCTTTGCGGCCGGCGATCGTGGCCCGCAGGGTGCGAGCCCGCAGTTGTTGATCAGCCCCCCGGACCCGGTTGAGCCAGATTTCGGCTTGGGCGTCTTGCTTGAGATCGAGGCTGATTTGAGCCAGGCCCATCAATGCCTGGTCGCGCTCGGACACCCTGGTGTTGGCGCTTGACTCTGAGGCCTGCAAAAAACGCTCCCAGGCCTGGCGTGCGCCTTCGACTTGTTTCATGTCAAAACGAATGGCCCCCAACAGCAACCAGGGCCCGGGGTCTTGTGGCTGTTGGCGCAAGCGTTCAAGCAGCACTTGTTCGGCTTGCGACATTCGGCCCAGACCCACCAAAGCGCGCGCCCAACCTTGTTGCAAAGCAGCGTCGTCCACGTCCGCCATTTTGGGTTCGATCCATTTCAGGGCAGGCTCGTGTTGCGCAACCAGTTCGAGCGCAAGCCACAGGGGCTCGCTG
>JACCDX011830829.1_pt1 | contig 13731 bp, 25 predicted proteins | sample 7449681 | NCBI WGS metagenome assembly JACCDX01 (sample SAMN15323450, study PRJNA562643) | freshwater metagenome | isolation source: river surface water | place: USA:Blue River Watershed | collected 2017-08-18
CAAGGTCACCATCATGCCGCGCGGCATGGCGCTGGGCCTGACCTGGCAGCTGCCCGAGCATGACCGCGTGAACATGTACAAGGACAAGATGCTCGAGGACATCGCCATCCTGTTCGGCGGCCGTATCGCGGAAGAGTTGTTCATGAACCAGATGTCGACCGGCGCATCGAACGACTTCGAGCGTGCGACCAAGATGGCGCGCGCGATGGTCACGCGTTTCGGCATGTCCGAGTCGCTCGGCACGATGGTCTACGAAGATACCGACCAGGATTCCTACTTCGGTCGCATGTCGTCGAAGACCGTGTCGGAGGCGACGCAGCAGAAGGTTGATGGCGAGATCCGCAGCATCCTCGACCAGCAGTATGCGCTGTCGCGCCGCCTGCTCGAGGAGCATCGCGAGAAGGTTGAAGCAATGGCGAAGGCGCTGCTCGAATGGGAAACCATCGACGCCGACCAGGTCAGCGACATCATGGCCGGACGCGATCCGCGGCCGCCGAAGACGCCGCCGACCTCGCGCCCGAGCGGAGGTTCCACCGACGGCGGGGTCGAACCCGCCGCAGCACCGGCCTGACGCAAGTGCAGCAAACCATTTGCGTGAACCTCGATTGAGGGGCCAATGCTGACACGGGGTGGGGAGCGATCCCCACCCCGTTTTGCTGACGGCCCCGGCACTTTCCGAATGCCTGAGCTTTCCAGAAATTACCTCCAGTGCGGCCGCTTCCGGCTGCCCGTGTCCGGCGACGCCTTCCGTCCGCTGGTGATGGGCATACTCAACGTCACGCCCGATTCCTTTTCCGACGGCGGCCGCTTCGACGGGCTTGAACTGGCGCTGTCGCATGCCGAGCAGATGATCGCCGACGGCGTCGACATCGTCGACATCGGCGGCGAGTCCACGCGCCCCGGTGCGCCGCCGGTCTCGGCCGAAGAAGAGCTGCGGCGCGTGATGCCGGTGGTGTACGCGCTGCGCGACTGCGGCAAGCCGCTGTCGGTCGACACGCGCCGCCCGCTGGTGATGCGCGAGGTGCTGGCCGCCGGCGCCGACATGATCAACGACATCGAAGGCTTTCGCGATCCGGCCAGCTTGGCGGCGGTCAGCGACGGCGATTGCGCGATCTGTATCATGCACATGCAGGGCGAGCCGCAGAGCATGCAGCAGGCGCCGCAGTACGGCGACGTGTTCGCCGAGGTGCGCGACTTCCTGCGCGAGCGCGTCGCCCGTGCGCAGGCGGCCGGAATTTCGGCCGACCGCATTTGCATCGACCCCGGCTATGGCTTTGGCAAGACTGTCGCGCACAACCTGAAGCTGCTCGCGTGGCAGCAGGAGCTGCAGCAGGCCATCGGCTTCCCGCTGCTGGCCGGGCTGTCGCGCAAGAGCACGATAGGGCAGCTGACCGGCAAGCCGGTCGAGCAGCGCATGGCCGGCAGCGTCGGCGCCGCGCTGGTGGCGGCGATGAACGGCGCTCAGATCGTGCGCGTGCACGATGTCGCCGAGACGGTCGATGCGCTGAAGGTATGGGATGCGGCGCGCCGGGCGCGCTGAAAAGCGGGCGCTGAACAACGAGCACTGAACGACAGGACACTATGGCACGCAAATATTTCGGTACCGATGGCATTCGTGGCGAAGTCGGCCGGCCGCCGATCACGCCCGATTTCGTGATGCGATTGGGCTATGCGGCCGGCCACGTGCTGGCGCACCGCGCCGCCGCCGGCGACCGGCCGACGGTCTTGATCGGCAAGGACACGCGCATCTCGGGCTACATGCTGGAGGCCTCGCTCGAAGCCGGCTTCTCCGCCGCCGGCGTCGACGTGATGCTGGCCGGCCCGATGCCGACGCCGGCCATCGCCTACCTGACCCGCGCGCTGCGGCTGTCGGCCGGCGTGGTGATCTCGGCGTCGCACAATCCCTATCAGGACAACGGCATCAAGTTCTTTTCCGCCACCGGCAACAAGCTGCCCGACGCAGTCGAGGCCGAGATCGAGCAAGCGCTCGAGCTGCCGATGCATTGCGTCAGTTCGGACCGCCTCGGCAAGGCGAAGCGGCTGGATGACGCGCGCGGTCGCTACATCGAGTTCTGCAAGAGCACCTTCCCGAACGAGCTCGACCTGCGCGGGCTGAAGCTGGTGGTCGATTGCGCGCACGGCGCGGCTTACCACATCGCCCCGGACGTCTTCCATGAACTCGGCGCCGAGGTCATCGCGATCGGCAACCAGCCGAACGGCCTGAACACCAACGACGGCCATGGCGCGACGCAGCCGCAGGCGTTGTCGGCGGCCGTGCGCGAGCGTCGCGCCGACCTTGGCATCGCACTCGACGGCGACGCCGACCGCTTGCTGATGGTTGACGCCAGCGGCCGCGTGTACAACGGCGACGAGCTGCTGTACGTGATGGTGAAGGATCGGCTGGCCAACGGCGGCATCGACGGCGCGGTGGGCACGCTGATGACGAACATGGCGGTCGAGTCGGCGCTGCGCACGATGGGCGTCGGCTTTGCGCGCGCGAAGGTGGGCGACCGCTATGTGCTGGAGATGCTGCAGGAGCGCGGCTGGCAGGTCGGCGGCGAGGGCTCCGGCCACATGCTCTTCCTCGACAAGCACACGACCGGCGACGGCATCATCTCGGCGCTGCAGGTGCTGTCCGCGCTGCGGCGCATGGACTGCACGCTGGCCGACAGCACCGCCGACATGACCCTGTGGCCGCAGACGCTGCTGAACGTGCGCATCCGTGCCGGCTACGACTGGCAATCCAGCGCCGACCTGATGGCCGAGAAGCGGCGTGCCGAAGCCGAGCTGGGCGACGCCGGCCGTGTGCTGATCCGACCGTCCGGTACGGAGCCGCTTTTGCGCGTGATGGTCGAGGCGCGCGACGCTGCACAGGCCCGGTCGCTGGCCGAGCGCATCGCTGCCTGTGTGCCAAACTGACCACGGGTACGGCGCGGCTCCCCGGTAGCGCCGTCGATCGGCTATAATTCAATTCTTCGGAGTGTGGCGCAGCCCGGTAGCGCACCTGCTTTGGGAGCAGGGGGTCCAAGGTTCGAATCCTTGTACTCCGACCAGTCATCGAACGGGTTGTCAGCGACAACCCGTTTTTTTTGCCTACGGCGCCGCAGCCGATTCAATCACTGCCCATAGCTCAGCTGGATAGAGCAACTGCCTTCTAAGCAGTAGGTCGCAGGTTCGACTCCTGCTGGGCAGGCCAAAAGTCCAGTCAATTCAATAGGTTGCAGACGTAGACCAAGCGGTCACGTTTTGCACTGTGTTATAGATGCTGAAGTGTGTTATTCCGAAGCGGTCTTTGTTCGCTTGAGCGGTGTCACGCGCTCCGCTTTTCTTCGGTAAATCCGGCGAGTTGTAGCCACGCTGGCGTGCGACAGCAGGGCTCGTGCCTGATCCTCAGTCGGCGCGTCAGATGCTGCTTTTGCGCGCAAATCATGCTCGGTAAATCGATGCTCGACCTTTGTTTCGGATAGCACGCGATCCATGAATCGCTGCCACATCGAATCCCATCCGTTGGCGCGGCCGGTCTTCAGGTTGTAGTAGCCTTCGCCCTTGCGGTTGCAGAACAGGTACGGACTAATTGCTGGCCGCGCGTCTTTGGCCTGCTGAATGGCCTCTACAAGCTCCGCAGTCATCTCGTAGATCGTTTCCTTGCCGCTGCTGTGCGCGACCTTGCTACGAGCGATCGTGATGCCGTCATCGGTGATATCAGATACGGTCAGAGTGAGCAGTGTCTTGCGATCCATGCCGGTCATGATTTTGATTCGGATGTAAGCCTGAATCGCCTTGATTGAGCCTGCCGACCGCTTTGAACCCATCGCCAGGACTTCATCAATCTCCCAATCGGCGACGTATCGAGTGCGCGGCTTCTCGCCCTCTAGCCTGACCTCGCCCTTAAAGGGATGGCGATTGATGTAGCCCCATTCAACCGCCTTCGTATACGCATGGGACAGTAGATCAACTTCGCGGTGAGCTACTACTGTGCCGCCGACCTTTGTGCCGTCAGCTTTGACGGTTTTCTTTCTGCGAATATCAACGTAGCGATAAACCATCATTGGGATCATGTCGCCAAGCGGAAGTTTATCGAATGCCTTCTTCAGATTGACGATTGCGGTGTAGTTCAGTTTTTGCGTTGACTGCTCTTTCGTCGGCACGACCTCAACGCTGTAGCGGTCGAGCAACTGCCCAACTGTTCGCACAGAATCCTTCAGGCCGATCCGGTCAGCCCATACCTTGTAAGCCTCAGTCTGATTTTTTCCGAGTTGGAACCGCCGTTTCCCGTCCCAATATTGTTCCAAGCCTGGAGGTACAGCGTAGTAATAAGCGCCATGCTCAAACTGCCAGCGGGAGGGCAATCCACGGTTCTCAGGCTTTCTCGATTTAGGCATTGATGGCTGACCAGTCAGGTTCGACCTTGCGCTCGGATTTCGCGGGGACGATGCCGCCAAATTCCTTTTCAACGTGGGACTTCAAAACTGCGATTGACCCATCAGGCCGAAGCTTATGCTCAATTCCCATAAACCGCAGGGCATCGGATTGTGCGCTGCGAAATTTCTTTCCGGTTAATGCCTGGATTTCATCTGAAGTCAGGAACATCATTCCTCCGCTGCGTTTACCGCGTCATCAGCGTATTGCCGTGCCGTCTTAATCAGGCTTTCCATTGATTCGCCGCCACGGGCAATCAGCCCAGTCATCGCGGCAGCTTCCTCGCCTGTCAGCCCTCGCCATTTGCGCACCGGCTCAAACTTTCTCCGGCATTCAACGCATGCCCACATGGCGACGCTGCCATCTTCAAAGCGAAAAGTCATGATGTGACCGTGTTGGCAGCTCACGAATTCTTCTCCTTCAGCGCGGTTTCCAATGCCTTTGAAAACTGGAGCCAGCCCCATGTCCGGCAAAACCCGTCCAGCCCACCTGGCATAGATTCAAAAATCCCCTTCCTTTCCTCATTCATCAGCCCCTGCCATTCACGCTCGACTGCCAGGCCCTGTTCAAAGCCGATGCAGAACGCGCGATAGAGTGGAAGATTGCGCGACGCAAGTGCGCCAGTAAGCCTGAAAAACAATGCTCGACGTTGTTGTTCGCTCATGCTGCGGCTACTCCCCTTGCGGGAATCCATGCTGCCGTCCAATCTCGGCGCGGCTTCCAGTAACGCGCCCTTGCTTTAGCGCGGTGCATGTCGATTTTCTCGGGATCGTGGTAATAACGGCGCTTCTGTTCGGCTTTCGGTACTGGCTTCGGCTTAACCGCATCGGCCGCTTTCCTCCAGCAGTAAACCGGGGCAAAAATGTTTCCGCTACGCTCTCGCATCACTGCCCGGTAACTGGCGATATGAATCATGCCCGCAGAGTGGAGATACTCGATATAAGACTGCGCCGTGCGGATATGAACAAAGATTCCCTCGGCCAGCTCGTGCGAGGTCAAATCCTCACGGCGCAGTAAGTGCTGAATTTGAGCGATGCGCCGTAGCGCCAGATCGCTAGTGAATGTCATCTTTGGCATCACGCAGCCTTTACAAAAATTCCGTCACTGTTAATCTCTCCGCGCCGGTCTTTAATCTCGTGATACGCCATCGCCAGGCACGCGGTCGCATCAACATCGGCCAGCGCGCAGGCATTGATGATAGTGACGAGCGTATCCCCAACGGCATCACAGAATGCGGAACGTGCTTTGCCGAGCAGATCACGCACGGCAATGTTTTCCTTAAGCGTTGGGTCGCGCTTGAGCAGATCGTTTAACACGCGCAGCTCGGCTGCTGCCTCTAACATTTCTCCCGCTTCCTCAAGCGTTTTGCGCGTCTGCGCGAGGGGCGTACTGTTCGGGATGATTTTTCGCGCCTCTGCCCAGCGCAAAACCTGCAATTCCAATTCAGACCAGCTCATTTGATCGGTTCCTTTTTAGAACGGGATGTCGTCGTCCGTGTATGTGGGTTGCGCTTGCTGGCGCGCTGGCGGTGCTTGGCGGGGCGATTCGTCAGAACGTGCTGCGCCTGCGTCCGAACCATCGGGAGACTCGCTCTTACGCCCGCTCAGAATCTGCATTGCATCCATACGTATTTCGACACGGCTCTTTTCCTGCCCGGTGTTTTTGTCGTTCCACTTGCGCGTTGAAATCTTTCCCTCGACGTATACAAGCGAGCCTTTTTTCAAGTACTTTTCGCAGATTTCAGCAAGCCGACCGTAGCTGTTGACCGTGTGCCACTCGGTCGCCTCTTTCTGTTCGCCCGTGTGTTTGTCGCGCCATTTGTCTGTGGTCGCCATCGTGAAATTGCAAATCATGTCTCCGCTGGCCGCGGCGTACTTGATGTCCGGGTCGCGACCCAGATGCCCGATAAGGATGACTTTGTTGACCGATGCCATTCGCTATTGACCTTTATTTTTGTTATCGAGTGTCTCGATGAAATTCGTTCGGGCTATGTCAAGGATTTGGTCTTTTGTTAGCTGCGCTCTCCTGCCTTGACTGACGCCGACCATGAACGACACTGAAATCGACATAAACAGCACAAAGACCGCGAGCGCATAGTTCCAAGCCCGAGCAGTCGAATAGACACCTTTGACCAAATGTTCAATCCACGAAAACGTCAGGAACAGCAATAGCGTTGCGCCCACTGCGCTAATGACGAACAGCGTGATATAGACAGCCGCCTCAAATGCGGTGCTCATGCGTCAACCTCGGCATACTCGTGGCCCAGCTCAATTGCGCGCTGGTCGCTTTCGCCTCTCACTTCATCCATTCCCGCGAGATGATCTTCAGGGTTCGCGACGACGATGAGCACCGCTTTCCCAGCGGCGTCATAGAGGTGATGAAGATTCGGCGCGAACGAAGAAAACTCGATCACGGCTTTGACGCCGTCTTTGATGGTGATTTGCGCCAGGCCGCCCGACACGACGACACGACCATCTGCGCTCAACGTCTGAACGGCCTTTGATACAGCGCTTGACACTCGCAGACGAAGCCGGTCGATGACGCAGTTCTGTTTTTCCTCGGAGAGCTTCGGCCACACATCCGGCAGAAGCTTGATTTCTTGCACCAGTGCGCCGAGTAAATCACGGCCGACATTTTCACTCGCGCTTTCTTCAATGCTTGTTTCCCAAGGCTCCTCAAACTGTTCAAGTTCGACGACATCAAGCTGTTCTTCGTTGCTTTTCATGTGTTCCTCCATGCTGTAGTGGTGCTGTGAAATGGGTGGGCTACTCGCTGCACTGGCGCAATTGCCTTGCGTACCGGATGCCAGCATCTGCTTTCGCCCGTAGTCGTTACTTGATTCGAAGGCCTTTCTTGCGCTCCAGACGAATGCCGTCAATCACTTGTCCGGCCTTCAACGCGTCCTTCAGTGCAACCTTGTCCGGTGCTGGTGGTGGCGTCTCTGGCTGGCGCATGAATTCAGCAGGCACAGATGCCAGCGAGTCGATGACAACCGATTCAGGGTTATCAACGACTGATAACTTGAAGTACGGGCATTCGATCTTCGTGATGCCGGTGCGCAGCATGTTGCCGAGCAAATAGGTTTTAATGCGCTCGACCTTGTTTTCTAACGCCTTGCGACGTGCAGTCATTGCTGCCTCTGCCGCTTTGATGGCCTCCGCATTTGCCTCAAGATTGCGAATGAACATGGCGACGTTCGTTGCTTTGACTTCCAGCTCGCCGCCGAGACTTTCGAGCGTGTCAGCGAATGTCTGATCGTCAAGATCAGCCTCATTCAGTCGGTCAAGGTCGCGCAGGTACTCGTCTGCGATTTGATAAAGAGATAGGTTCATTCCGCCACCTCTGCCAGCTCGGCTTTTCGTTTGTCTTTTGCGTCGGTAATCAATGCCATGGCATGACCATCGCGCAGGGATTCAGCAAACTTGTAGGCAGACGAATAGACCGTTTTAAGTTCGTCCATGGATTCGCTGATTGCGATCGCATGGGCAAACTCAGCAATTTGCGCTTCTGTCATGGCTTCCGGCGCGACTCCGCTTTCAAGCCATCCAAGAAGTTCTTTGCCAATGTCTTTGTTGATCGTGAAATAGCGGCCGTCCAGCTGGCTCGTACGATCTTTGCTGGCGCTGGCCACATGGTTCATGTCGATGTCCAGCATGACGGTGAATTCATACTCCATGCCGTCGCGCTGCACAGGGGCAAGACCGATTTTCTTCGGCATCTGCTTGCCCTTGTCGTTCGTCTCTAAGACGTATTCCTGTTTCGCTCGCATCGTTGCAATGACATGACACGGGCTGCGAAGCATGGCTTCGACAAGTGCATTGTGTTCAGGCGTGATCGAACGCCAGGCTGCAAACCCATTGGCTTTCCCAGAGTCGGCAATTTTTCCTTGCTTATCCAGCAGGCCGCCATCACCCGCCCACGCGTGGGTGAGCGAATCAATAATGATCGTGTTGTACCCGGCCTCTTCAAATGCGCTGATAGCCTGCAAATATTTTTGAACGGTGTACGGTGCGTCGATGCTGATGATGTCGTAATCGCCGAGATGCGCGTACAGATCACCGCTTCCATGTTCGGTATCAATCAGGCCAACTTTCCCGCCGAGGCCGAATGCCAGCAGCAGGGCGCTGTAGGTTTTTCCGGCTCCACTCGGTGCGGCGATACCGAGTCTCAGTTTGGCTTTTTTCCTCTCTGCCTTTCTGATCTGCATTTTCTTTCTCCTGTTGTTCAATTTCCCACTGCTGCTGCTCTTCCTGTTCTTGCTGCTGCCGCCAGTCAGCGTTTTCCATTGGCCGGCCTCTTTGGTATTTGCTGCTCTTTCCTGATGCGATCGAACAAGACGCGGATGTCGGTTTTGCTCGCTGGCGTGTACTTGAATCGCCGATCAAGGATTGAGAGGAATTCCCGTTTCATGGCATTTGCTCCAGCGTGCAGACGAGGACGTAAGCCAATCCGATGAGGGCGAGGCATACTCCAGGGTGACGGGCGAGCCAGTCATCGGTTGAGAAGATGCGGCGCATTAGTAGCCCCTCTCAGATGCGCGGCGCAGGTATTCGTCTTCGCGCTCCTCATCCAGAACTTTTTCAGCCTCAGCTTTGATGAGGTCGCCCATGTACTCATCGAGCGCGGCGACGATCAGATCACCACGTTCTGCACGCGACTTGCCGCAGGCGTAGAGCTGGACGATTGAATGCACCAGCGCGTCAAACTTCATCGAGCCATCGGCGATATCGGCGGGATTGAACAGGCACGTTTCCATGACCCGCTCCGTTGCCGCTGCCGTGTGTTCCGGTTCGATCCAGTGAATTGCCATGTTGCCCTCCCGTGGTTTCCGACTCGCATACGCGGTGTCGATGGAAGAACTATAGCAAACGCTAAATACAAAGACAAGCAAAAGATAAACAAAGTTGAGCAAATTTCTTTGCCCGCTAATTTTTTAGCTAAAGCCCCATCTGCCCCCCTAGCCGGAATTGGCGGGGGAGGTGGCGGTAGATTGAGGGTTTGTGCTATGCTCAGATGGCAGTCTTATAGAAGAACGGCCAACGGCGGGCTACCATCCAAGTGGGCTTGCCCCGCCTGCCCGCGGCCTCCCCACCCCTCAAAAATTCTTTCCCATGCGCAGTTTTGCGGTCTTAATTGATGGTGGGTTCGTCAAGAGAAAGATCGGATCTGCGAAGTCGCCGCTGACCGCTGAGGTGCTTGCGGACTTCCTTGAGCGGCTCAAACTCACGCCTCCGCTTGATGGCATGTACCTGCATCGCATGTATTTTTACGATGCCGCCCCCCTTCAGACGGAAGAGCAAAAGCCTCTAAATGGCGGCAAAATTAATTTTGCTTCTCAGCCCACGGCGGTTCGTAGCCGCGAGATGCATGAAAAAATAAGTCGGATCGCCTACATGTCGCTGCGACAAGGTGAGTTGATGTTCCGTGGATGGAGTGTCACGAAACGGACGCTCAACCAGAATGGCGATGTCGTAACTATCCGTGCTGATGATCTGCGTCCTGATATCCAACAAAAGGGCGTTGATATGCGGATTGGCTTAGACATTGCCGCCTTGACGCTCAAAAAGCAGGTGGATGTCATCGTCCTTGTGACGGGCGATAGCGATTTCGTCCCGGCAATGAAGTTCGCTCGCCGAGAAGGCGCGCAGCTTTTCCTGGTTCCTCTTGGACACGGCATTCGCGAGCCAATGCGCGAACACGCTGACCTTATTTTGACGGTCGATTTCCCTTTGAATTCGAAGGGCTAAGGCCGCATTAGCCCAGCGGGCGCGGCGTTGTAGTTACAAAAAATCCTTGACTCACTGATTTCTTGTAACTACAATAAATCCCATGCAGATCGAATTCGACGCCGACAAGCGCAACAAGACCCTCGCGGAGCGGGGCTTGGATTTCACCCGGGCGGGGGAAGTGTTTGCGGGGGTGAATGTAACGGCTGAAGATGCCCGTTTTGATTACGGCGAGCCGCGATTCACTACTGTCGGTGTATTGGATGGCCGCATGGTCGTCATGGTCTGGACACCGCGCGGCGAGGCTCGCCGCATCATCAGCATGAGGAAAGCCAATGAACGCGAAATCGCAAAATTCTCCCCGTCCGTGGGTTGATCCGGACGACGCGCCGGAACTGACGGACGACTTCTTCGAGCAGGGCGAATGGAAAATCGGCGACAAGACGGTATCAGTGGCTGAGGGTACGGCCGCCATCCAAAAGGCGATTTCTCGTGGCCGCCCGAAGGCCGAAACAACTAAGCTGGCGCTGACCGTTCGCTACGACGTCGAGGTGGTGGAGGCTTTCAAGGCCACCGGAAAGGGCTGGCAGACGCGCATGAATGCCGCTTTGCGTGATTGGTTGAAAGACCATTCGCCGGCGTGACGTCGCGCGTTTGGGGTTAGCCGGTCACCTTGTCCACTATTTTTTCAAGCATCTTGCCGAGCGCCTCGTGAACCGTTGTTGGAAGTTCAGTTGATTGAGTGGGGCTTGTTACTCGGAGGACGGCAACGATCAATACCGTTGGAACGGTAAAAAGTGCAATCAATACTGCGACAACGATGTGCCACATTTCGGGGGTGGCCGCAGTTGTCGATGGAATCAAGCCAAGAAAGAGAGCAATGGCGCCAACCCCGGCGAGGTAAAGAGCGGCAGCAAATATGATCGCTCCATACGCCGCGATACGACGGATATTGTGGCTTTGCGAGCCATCTTTCTCTAGCTGATTCCGCTCGTCTTTCTCTCGCCCCCAAAACTTCCAATTTTTGGAGATTGGAGGAACAGTGGGGACGATTTGTGTCGCACCTTCCGTTGCGCCAGGTGAGCGGTGATCTGGCACGACTCCATCAGCCATGCTGTAGCTGGGCCTTGTAATGATCGCGCACCGCCTCGTCCGAGAGCCAGCCGTTGCCCGAACGGCGTGCTTTCTCCCAAGGCCCGCCAGATTCATGCGTTAGAGCTGAAAGTTGTAGCGCAGACAGTGGGCTGTAACGATCCCAAACTTCGTCAAGTAAAGACCAGAACGATGCGTCCCGGAAAACAGGGATGAGTGATTGTCTCTCTCCTGTCTCAGGGTTCATTTGGGTCAAAAAAGCATCAATATTCCGCGAGCCATAGGTTTTCAACTCATGATACAGCGAGTCGAATACCGGGCCATACGTCCAAGCTTCTGGGCGCTCTGAGACGAAGCTTTCTCCGCGAGCCGCAAGGCTCCACGCATGCATAAAGAAAACAAGTTTCTGAAGCTTCATGTGCGAAAGATGGACATGGCTTTGCTGCGCCTTGTATAGAAAGGCGTTGGCAACAAGGCTCGGGCTGTATCTGTCCATGACGCGATTATGACGGTATACCCTTGAAATTCAGCAAATTAAATTGCCTGAAGTCGGCATGAAAATTCTAGCTAGACTGTGAGTGTAACTGTATCTTTGCAGACCCGCATAGTTGCTTGATCTAGAACAACCTATCTACCAGATCGCTTCGCTACTCCGCGAACCGATCAATGATCCAGGCAACCGTCCACGCCACGCCAAGGAAGCCTGCCGTCACAAGGAAGAAGTCCTTCCAGCTTCCGCCAGCATCAAACGCCGACCAAGCGAAGAACGCCGCCGAGAACGCGCCAAAGGCGCGGATTGCCTTTGCCACTGCCTTAAGTCCCTGCCGTGCCATATTCGTCCCTTACAGCAACCCATCATGCCAAATTGCTCTGCCGACAATCTTGACCCGTGAGTCCATCGGCAAAATCTTGTCCGGGAACTGTCGCTTGTCTGGGTTGTCTGAGCGCGTTTTCCAGACGGTTAGCTGGATCGTCGGGTCGTACTCACGCACCAGGCGCTTCAGGATCAGTGCGCCGTCTTGATCGCAGATCAAGAACACTCGGCCATCCTGCGGGGCGGTATCGGAGAGGTTGACCAGCACGACCCGCCCGTTCCCGATGGTTGGCTCCATGCTTGACCCATCCGCATAGATCACTCTGCCCGTGGCTTCCGAGATGCCGAATTGACGCATGAACGATTTTTTGAAGGCTAGGCCGCCTTTGACAACGACATGCTCGGCAAACTTCCCATCGCCACACGCCGCAGACATATCGAGCTGCGGTACTAGGTCGAATTTTTCATCAGGGTCTTCGAGTTCTGGAGCTTCACCAGTTTCATCCAAGAAAAACACCGGCAAATGCGCTTTCGTTTCGATCAAACGCGCCGCCTTTTCGCCGAAATTCTTCCCCTCGCGATAATTTTCGGACAACACCTGAGATAGCCGTGCAGGGTCAATTTCTGAAAATCTAGAAAATTCAGCAACGCTGCCGCCGTACTTGTCGTCGATCAGTTTCCGTAAATTCGCGCGTCTGACTTTGTGCATATCCATCCTCGGATTACATCGCAGATTTAGCGTTTGCGAAACTATCGTATGCTTGACACCGACATTAGCAAACGCTAATCTCGAGCATATGAGGCAATTACTGACATATATCAACTCCCTACCACCGGAAGACCGCGATTCGTTCGCGGCCAGATGCCGGACAACTTTCGATTACCTGCGGCAAATCGGCTACGGAAACAGGCCATGCAGCGCGGAAATGGCGATTGACATTGAGCGAGAAAGCAATGGAGCACTTCGGTGTGAAGAACTCAATAGCCGGGCTGATTGGAAGGTTGTCAGAGGGACGCAGTGACCCTCTCGTATCGCTCGACCTGCTGTCGAGCCACGTGCGGGACAAATAGGGGCGGATAAGGAAAAAAATGCACAGCCTGGAACAAACACTGCGCGATCGCATCACGGCGCTTGGCCTCACGCAGATGGAAATCGCCAAAGCCACCGGCATTGCGCAATCCACTGTCGGCCGCTTCATGCGCGGCGACTGCTCCATCACCATCCGCAACTACGAAGCAATTTTGACTTACACGCGGCAAGTCGGCCTCGTAGGCCGCTCAGTGCCAGCAAATGCGAGGGGCGAATAAATGCGTCCCTTCACCCCTCAAGAACTTGAGCTGGCGCGCTCGCTGCTGGCCGCTGACCTGCCGTCTGCGCGGAAGTTCGCAGCAAGCATCACCAGCGACACTTACGGACAGTTCTGTGTGATCCGGGCAAGGAAAACATTCCGCGGCCTGCTGATTGCGCTCGGCCTTAATCCCGAATGTAAAGCAGCCGTGTGTCCATTTCTGCCGGGACATCCCCAAGCGTCACCGTCACCATCCAGCCCCAAAGCTCCATGTGATTTTCAGGGTTGCGGTGGATTTCGTGATGCACAGACAGAACAACAAGATCAGCAAGATTCGCGCTGTCTCGACCAAACGGCATGTGCCGAACAATTTCGCCGACTCTTGGTATCG
>JACCDX011719268.1_pt1 | contig 13729 bp, 14 predicted proteins | sample 7449681 | NCBI WGS metagenome assembly JACCDX01 (sample SAMN15323450, study PRJNA562643) | freshwater metagenome | isolation source: river surface water | place: USA:Blue River Watershed | collected 2017-08-18
ATCTATATCAAATAACAATATACCATCTATTATATCAAATAACGATATACAATCTATTATATCAAATAACGATATACCATCTATTATATCAAATAACAATATACCATCTATTAGACAAAATACATCAATAGAACAAAATATAAATGATCAGTCCAATATTATAGCTACTCGCCATATTAAAAAAAAAACAATGAAGCGAAAATATACTCTTGGAAAATCTGACATAAAACGAAAAGTGTCTGTTTTAATAAAAGACAGAGGAACAAGAAAAAAAATATTAACTGCACAAAAAGAACTAAAACGCAGAAATATTAACGATATTAAACAATATCTCCGCGACCATAATTTAGTAAAAGTTGGAAGTAATGCACCCAATGATGTTCTAAGAAAAATGTATGAATCTGCAATGTTAACTGGAGAGATTACAAATAATAATTCTGACACATTATTACATAATTTTGGAAATAAAATATAATATCACCGAAAATACGAAAATACAAATATTCACATTTGGCACCAATAAGTTTTTAAATAAATAAAATATAAATATATGTTAATATGGATATTGTAAAAGATAGATTGACACAAAATGAATCTGTATTTTTTGATAATCTTTCTCTCTACATCGACCGAGAAATTTATTTTTATGGAAGTATACAACGTCCAGATTATGTTAAAGGAAAAAGTGATATTGACATTGATATATTTACAGATAATGAGTCCAGTACTATTCAAAAATTATGTTCTTTCCTTAATTTAAAAAAAAGCGAATTTAGAAAAGCAGTTTATAAAATTAATAATACCATGGTATATGGATTTAAATCTAAATATCAAGATGAAGTTAATAATATTAATATAGAAATATCAGTTTATAATGATAAGTATAAAACATTAGTTTTATATGATCATAATAATTGTAGATATTTACCACTTTATGTTACTATATCATTATTTATTATTAAATTTTTATATTATACATTAGGCATCATGTCTGATAAAGTTTATAGACGATGTAAACAATTTTTAATGAATCCTGGTGACGAATTGAAATTTATTGTTGTTGATAGTTAATTTAAAAAATGTATATAAAAAGTTAATTCTATATTATATTATGTCTTTAATTAAAGAATATTTTGATTTAACTAAAAAATATCAAGACGATTATGGATCAAATACTATATTATTAATGCAAGTCGGTGCATTTTTTGAAGTATATGGATTATTAGATAAAGAATCAAATCTCATAACTGGTAGTAAAATTCAAGACTTCTCTCAAATTTGTGAATTGAATATTGTTGAAAAAAATACTTTGGGGTCCACTGTTATGGCAGGGTTTAAAGATATGCAAATTGAAAAATATATCAAAAAAATTCAAGATGCAGGATTTACAGCAGTTGTTTATACTCAAGATGAAAATATGAAAAATACTACACGTAGTTTGGCCGGAATTTTCTCTCCAGGAACATATTTTCATAATGAATCACAATGTTTAACCAACTCAACTACCTGTATTTGGATCGATTATATTGAAAATAAAGTTTTAATGAAGGGAAAATATATAGTAGTTGGCGTTTCAAATATAGATATTTATACTGGCAAATCAACCATTTTTCAATTTAAAGAATTATATGTTAATAATCCAACTACATATGATGAATTAGAGAGATTTATTTCGATTTATAATCCAAGTGAGGTTATTTTAATTTCAAATTTACCTAATGAAAAAGAAATTGATAATGTAATTAGTTATGCTGGAATTTCATGCTCATTAATTCATAAAATAAATATTAATAACGAAAATTCTATGACTAAAAGTAAATCCTCTTTAGTAAAAAATTGCGAAAAACAGTCATATCAAAAAGAAATTCTCTCCAAATTCTTTACATTTCAATCATTTGATATATTTATTCAACATTTTAATGATAATAATATAGCAACACAATCTTTTTGTTATTTATTAGATTTTATTTATCAACATAATCCTCAATTAGTAAATAAAATTTCTGAACCTATATTTGAAAACACATCAAAAAGATTGACTTTAGCAAATCATTCGCTTAAGCAATTGAATATTATTAATGATGGTAATATAAAACCTACAAAATATTCATGCGTTTCTGAAATGTTAAATAATTGTTTAACACCTATGGGTAAACGTAAATTTATTTATAATATATTACATCCAATATTCGACGAAACGGTCTTACAACGCGAATATGATATTACTGAATATATTCTCTCTAAATTACCAGAATTTGACCTAGGTATTAAAAATAAATTATCAATTATAAAAGATATTTCTAAAACAGAGAGACAAATCTTTTTAAAGAAAATCACACCCAAAACATTTTATATATTATTTTCTAATTTACAATCTATTTTAGATATTTTTAATCTCATTAAAAATGATAAGTCTATTATAAAATATTTAACACATTTTGACATTAATACACATGAAATTGGCGAATTATGTAATAATCTAATGCAATTTATTCAACAACATATAAATATACACATTGCTAAAGATATTGAACAATGTCAACAATTTGAAATAAACTTTATTCAACCGCTTGTAGACGACGAACTTGATAAAAAAACAGAACTTCTTAAATATTCTGAATGCAGTTTAGAAGCAATACGTTCTTATTTTAGTCTACTAATCGAAAATAAAGAGAAAAAATCGTCTAAAACATCAGACTATGTTAAAATTCATGAAACTGAAAAAAATAATTATAGTTTGGTTTGTACAAGCAGAAGATGTAAAATATTGCAAGACTGTCTACCATCAAATACTGAAACTGTTATATTAGAGTTATCTAAGCAAAAAACATTGTCTTTTAATATTTCCAAAAATACATTTTCATATGAAAAACAAAGTGCGTCAAATAATTTTATCACTGATAATCAAATCTCTTCTATTTGTAAAAATATTTCAACAGTAAAAATTTCCATGAAAGATCAAATAACCACAGTCTATTATAAAATCGTCGAGCAGTTTGGTTCTTTTCAGAAAGAATTAGAGAGAATTATTCAATTTATAACAATGATTGACATGATTTATACAAAAGCATCCATTGCAAAACAATTTAATTATTGTAAACCTATTATTATGGAATCTCCTAAAGCATTTGTAGATGCCAAAGGATTACGTCATTGTTTAATTGAACAGTTTAATCTTAATGAACTATATATCACAAACGACATTTATCTAGGCGATGGCAATATTGATGGCATTCTATTATATGGAACTAATGCCGTTGGAAAAACAACTATTATAAGAGCACTTGGCATTTCTGTTATATTAGCCCAAGCTGGATTATTTGTGCCTTGTTCATCTTTTCATTATAAACCATATCAAAGTATTTTTACGCGTATTATTGGTAATGATAACATTTTTAAAGGTCTCTCTACTTTTGAAGTTGAAATGTCTGAATTACGTACCATATTAAGATTAATGAATGAAAATAGTTTAGTATTAGGCGATGAATTATGTTCTGGAACAGAAACAGTAAGTGCTATAAGTATTTTTGTTGCAGGTATTCAACGATTACATAATGCTAAGAGTAGTTTTATTTTTGCAACACATTTACATGAAATTGTTGATTATGATGAAATTAGAGATATGAAAAGTGTTCATTTAAAGCACATGGAAGTTATTTATAATAAAGAAAAAAATACATTAGTATATAATCGTAAATTAAGAGACGGATCAGGAACAAATGTATATGGATTAGAAGTATGTAAATCACTCGACTTACCACATGACTTTTTAGAATCTGCTAATAATATACGATTAAAATATAATAGTAATGGTCAAAGCATGCTATCGCTTAAACAATCTAGATATAATGCTAATAAATTAATCAGCATGTGTGAAAGATGTGGTAATAATATGGGGACAGAAGTACATCATATTGAATATCAACATGACGCAAATGAAGATGGAATTATTATAAATGAATATTCTGTATTTCATAAAAATGTTATGGCAAATTTAATGACTTTATGCGAGTCATGTCATATTGAAATGCATAAAAAAGGTATTAAATTAAAGAAAGTAAAAACTACCAATGGAGAAGATATTATATATACCAATTGATTTTTATAAAGACACAGAATAGATACAACTTAAAGACCCAGAATATATATGAAAACAACTTAAAGACGCAAGTTATAAATTTATGATGGTTTTGTAAATATATATAAATATTGATTTTCATATGCACATTTTACCATATCAACTTTCGCATGTAATAAAAGTCCTGCATCTTGTGCCATATTTACTATTGTGGATAGGTCTTCCATATATAAACGTTGTTCTTGCTTTCTAACCCTACCATCATTAAATTTAAACTTTTCGTCAAATATGGCAATATCATCACCTTCTAATTTGAAATTAGAATTATATATAAAATCATTAAAAGTTACTTTGGTTGTTGTAATTCTCTCTTTTGCATATTTTTGAGGAGACACTACATATAATGGATTGCCTGGAGGCAAAATTGGATCAAATTTATGTTTATCCACTAAATGAATAATTAAGAAGCCACCAGGTAATAACCAATTCATACAATTATTGAAAAATCGCATTTTATCTTTCATATAATAAATTGTAAAATATAAACATAAAATGTGGGTCAACGATGTATCTTGAAATAAAAATCCATCCAATCCATCACCGACCTTAAATTTTGAAGCAATATTTGGATAATTTTCTTTTGCCTTATTTATCATAGATGGTGACACATCAATACCCATTATTTGAACATTTGAATTATCTAACTTTTTTACATGGTGTCCTGTTCCACATCCTATATCTGCAATTACATTTTTTTGACTTGGATTAGTATTATTTATAATAGTACCTACTTCATAATCATTTTTCAATTGATTAAATACTAAATAATCATAAATATCTGCATAAAAATCATCATATACAGCATTTCCTTGTTTAAATAAAAATTTATTAGAATCTACAAGACCTTCTTTTACAGGTTGTAATGTTTTGAAAAATATTACAATTGCTAATAACAGTGCTATAAATAATAACATTTTACCAAAAACGGACATTTTGTTATAACAATTTTTTAGAGATTTCATTATTTTCATCTATATGTATTGTTGTTATTTTTTTTGTATAATTTTTAATTATATGGATGTATCTGAAATAAATGATCTAAGAGGAGAAAGCGAATTTAAAGGATTTTCTTTTTCCAAATTTAAAAAAGCCGACGTAAAAAAAGAATTGCTAAATAGTTTAATACATTCTAAAATTGAACCTGCTTGTTATTGGAGCGCCGAATTAATTTGTGCTGGTCATTATACCGAACTATGGGAAATCATTTTACTTTTCTTTAGTAAATATATTCATTTAGCAAATTCTAATATAAGTATATATCTCGAAATGAGAATAAATGATTTTAAAGGTATTATGAATAATGGTTATTCAGATAATACTTTAAGATTAAGAAATAATGAAAGAATTCGAAAACTTTTTTGTGAAATAATGTGTGTATTATGTGATGCAAAAAGACGACATAGTTTTGATAATGTTAAAATAAAACATGACGACATGAATATGTTAACTATTAAACATAAATTTAAAGCACCATCAACTGAATATGGTGAAGAAGTATTTACTACAGAAGATCCAAAGGAATTATTTCCTTTTGTAAATGAATTGGCATATAGTGTCACTGAAAGTGGTAATAACCAAATGAATGCTTGTTATTGGATTGAATGGATTATAGAATACGAAAATAGATGTAAATTATTAAAAGAAAAAATTTGGTGCGAGAGAAGAAATTTTGCCAAAGTTGATTCCAAATTTCAAAAAGATATTGTATGGATTATTTGGGATATCTTTTTAAAGGAATCTGAAAAACGAAATAAAATTATACATAAATTAATGACTGCTTTATTGAATTTGTTTTGCTTAAAATATACAAGTGGGTTTCATAAAAAGCGTAAAAATATTATGTATTTAGCCATATCTATTTTATGTGAAACATTTCAAATGGAAAAGGAAATTATTCGTCATTCTCAATTAGATTTAGTAAATAAAATCAAACAAAATATAAATATGGTATATAGTCAAATTAAAAAAAACGAAGAGTCTTCAGGCACAGAATATCTCTTTTTAGGATTAAATTCTTCTCATTTAGAAAATACTATTAAAAAATTAGATGCAATGAATAGTTTTGGAGAGACATTTGTTCCAAGAATATAGATAATATAACCACCCCTCACCATATATATACAATTTTCATAATTATAGCATTAATAGTTAAAAACAATAATAAATATACTTTTTATAATAATATGTTTGAATATATATCATATATATTATTTTTTGGAATTCTTATGTTATGTTTGTTTTATATTTATTTACGCTTGAAATATGGATTTTGGTTTTTACAACCTGTATTTCACGTCTATAATTTTAATTATATGATCAATCCGCCTGGAATTATAGACACTTCACTTCCCACCAAAAACAGATATACAAATTTTAAAGAGATTGACACAATTGTTACATCCGAATTAACATCTGTCCAAAAAACGCGTTTTTTAAACTTGATAAAAATACATTATTTACAAAATAAAGAAAATATATTCTCTCCGCAATTGGAAAATGTAATGCCTTATTTTATTGGACATAATTATAATTCATTTGTTTCTTTTTTTTATAAAGATGATCATATGTTAGATGTTAAACATTGTAACTTAATAACAGATCGAAAAATAATAGGTGCAATTACATCTAGACCAATTAATATTACAATTAATAATGGAGATAAAGATGCAGTATTTAACGCTTATTATGTAGATTATTTATGTGTTGATACATTACATAGAAAAAAAGGAATTGCGCCGCAATTAATACAAACACATCATTACAATCAAAGACAATTTAATAAAAAGATTGTTGTTTCTCTCTTTAAGAGAGAAGATGAATTAACTGGAATAGTTCCATTATGTGTATATTCTACATATGGATTCCCAGTTGATAAATGGAGTAAACCTACTAATTTATCTGGAGAATATAAACTTTTAGAAATAAATCCACAAAATTTCCGGTTTTTATATGATTTTATTAATACTAATAATGAATTGTTTGACATTATAATTAGTGTAAATGCATCAAATTTAATTGAACTAATCAAAACAAAAAATGTATATGTATATGCTATTTCGTGTGACGAAGAAATAATATGTTGTTATTTTTTCAGGAAGTCTTGTGTTCAGATTGAAAAAGGACTTGAAGTATTATCATGTTTTGCATCTATATGTAAATGCGATCAGTCGGTTTTTATTCAAGGATTCAAAATAAGTTTTTGGAAAATAGCATCCGAACAATTTTTCGGATTTTCGGCAATTGAAAATGTGTCACATAATGATATTATTATAAATAACATTATACTAAAGACGAATCCAATTATTACAAGTCCAACTGCTTATTTTTTTTATAATTTCGCATACCCCACATTTCATTCTAATAAAGTTATTATCTTAAACTGATGGTTGAGATTGATTATCCAATTCATCCGTCTTCTTTTTTCGTGGCGCACGTGGTTTCTTTTCTTTTACTTTTTCTTGATCTTTTACTTTTTCTTGATCTTTTACTTTTTCTTGACATTCATTTACAAGTTGTTCGTCTGTTTTCTTTTTTCTTACTGTTTTAGGTTTTGCTTCCATTTTTTTAGGTTCTTCTTTTATTTCTTTCACTTCAACAATTTCCTCTTTCTTGACACACTCTTCTTTATTCTTTTTAAAATTTTCAGGAGTTGCTCTCATAATTAAATCTCCATTTTTATAAATCCATTTGTTTTTCAAACATATACTCATACCATCTCTAATTGGTTCACCAACTTTATAAATCAATTCGTCTAAAGTAATACCTTCACTTGGAATAGCTTTTAACACTTTAATTTCAGGTTCATCGTCATCGTTGATTTCAAGTTGAGTAGTTCCATTTACATTAGATTCAACGTCAGTGTTCACTATATTCGCATCTTCATCTTCACCATCATTGCTTTCCGAATTACATTCTTCACAATATTTTCCCAATTCAATATATCGTTTTCTTTGCTCTTTATTTAGAGATTTACATTTACGAATTAATTTATTGGTTAAATTTAAATTTTTGGCATCACTTTTCACTTCAAAATTGGGAACAAACATTTGAGGACCATGTTCCATCAAAAAAATCTGATTTTTTTTATTATAAAACAATACAGGTTCGCCAGCATTATCTAATTCAATAACACCACATGTACAATAATCTACATGTTCTACATCTTCACCTTTTTTACATCTATTATCAATACAATCAACATCATTTATATATTCTTCAAAAAAGTCTTGCGCTTCTTCACGTGATGTAAACATATAAATTTTTGGCGGATTAATTGTAATAGATGTTAATCTAATTCTTGCAACTTCATCTTGATAACAATGAAAATCATAACAACCTTCATGTTTATTATGAATGATTAGATATCTTATCATGGTTACACATATATATAAAGAATGGTTTAAGTTGTTTATCAAATATATTTAAAATAATAAAAAATCTGTTTATCTGACATATTTACCTGCTCTTACAAATGTGTCTGCAATAAAAATAATAAATATTCCAAGAAAAGAATATAATACAACTTCTTCTGTGACATTACTAGTTCTCTCGTCTTGTTGATCTTCTAATAGAGAAATCATATAATTTAATTTTTGTAAAAGAACATCTTGTGATGGATATTCGTTCACATTATGTTTTTGAGAATTATCATAATACATCTTATTATTTTGATTACGCGATTGTGTTTGTTGTGTTTGATAACCAGGTAGCATATGCTTATAATATTCTTCTATTGTTTTACTATCTCCATAATTATTATAATTATTCAAATCCAAATCATCTGATTTAGAAAGTGTAGGTGAAGGCGCTTTTCCAACTAATTTATTTCCTAAAGGAAATTCCATTCCAGAAAAAGATTCTTGCTTTTGTTCAGTTGTTATGTTTTTATATGCACTCATTGATTCTGGAGGTGGTAATAATTTAAACTCATCAACATCATCGTCATCTGTTGTATTATTATGTAGTTGTTTTAACACAGAATTCACTTTATCAACATTAAATTGTTCTATTTTAGGGTATTTTCTTTGCGTTTTTTTGTGACGTTTTTGATTTATAATATTGTCCGAATTATCTGAGTTATTTGGTAATGTTATATTTGAATTATCATCAATTGAAGCTGCAAACATTGCTAAAGACATCTCTTATTAAAAATTTAGATAATAATTTACCAAACAGTCTGAAATAAAAATAAATTATCTTGTAATTTATATAATGGGGTTTAATTTAATAAGCAAGAATAATATTGGTTTAGCAACTACATTGCTCTTGATTCTTTTATTGAGTCAATCCAGATTTTTTGATTTCTTAATGAATACTCATTTAGGAAGAATTGTTCTTTTAGCAATGATTATTTTAGTAGCTCATGTACATAAAATGCTCGGATTATTCGCTGTATTATGTATTATCTTAGCTTTCAATCATAATGAATTAAATACTGTTTATGGATATAACATATATGAAGGATTTGATACTTCTGGAAATACAACCGATATATCTGGTAATTTGACTGATATGTCTGGTAATATTTCCTCTGCAATTCAAAGTAAATTATCATCATTACAATCTAAAGAATCTACATTAGAGAGTAAAGTGAATTCTATTCAACAACAAATGGGAAAAAATACATCTACTACATCAACAACATCTACTTCAACTGACTCTTTTAAGGGTCGCGAAGGATTTTGTATGACTGATAGAGAGACTACTATGTTAAGAGGCAAACAATCTAGCACTGTTCCTGTATTTAATAATGTTAGAGAACAATCTGACGATATCAGTCCAACTGACACATCTATGTTTAAAAGTAGTTATGCATCATTTTAGAGCAACGCACCATTTTTATTCCCAACATCCAATCACATAATCTAATTCTTCTTCATTCATATCTTCTGTATATAATAATTTATTTAATTTTGTTGGGTGATACATCTTTTCTATTTTTGGTTGTCTCACTTTCAACCATAACCAATCTCGAAATTTTGCTTTGAATTTTAAACACCAAAATGTTAATTTAAACTTATATATACATCGATTAATATTATTAATCACATCTATTTTTACATTACATATAGGTCCAGATTGGATAATAAGTGATAATTTATTATTACTACAAGTTAAATGTTTTAGATTATTATTGAGTTCAGGTAAACTAATTAATTGATTACAATTACAAATCAATGTTCTTAAATTATTATTGAGTTTAGGTAAATAGATTAATTGATTGTTATCACAATCTACTCGCGATAAATTATTATTGAATTTAGGCAATTTGGTTAATTGATTAAAAGAACAATCTAATAATTCTAAAGATTCATTGAGTTCAGGCAAAACAATTAATCGATTTCTATTACAAATTAATTTTTTTAAGTTATTATTGAGTTTAGGTAAACTTGTTAATTGATTGTTATCACATCTTAATATTTTTAATGAATTATTAAGTTCAGGTAAACTAGTCAATTGATTGCGTTGACAACATATGGTTTGTAGATTATTATTTAATTTAGGTAAACTTGTTAATTTATTGTAAGAACAATCTAAATATTCTAAAGAATCATTGAGTTCAGGTAAACTAGTTAAATTATTATAATAACATTTTAATACTTTAAGTTTATAAAAATGTTTCAATGATGGTAAATAAGTAATTAATTTAAATGTGATAACAATTTCTTCAATATCTTCTGGTAAAGAATTGATATAATTTTCAATATCATCCCATAAATTCATTTGATTCTTAATTTTTATTCTTAATTGTAAAACTAAAATGTGTCAATTTTTTAATTTATAAATTTATATATAAATAATATATGAAACATAAATTATATAAAAATTATATATTTATGATAATTGCATTATTATTTATGTATATGTTCTTTCATTATACATATAAAGAATCATTTGTTCCAAAAATAATAAAAGAATCATATAGACCATTTGAAAGAAATATTAGAAAGAAATATCAAGGTTTTTATAATAATACGTCGTCAACTATTTCAAATTTGTTTAGAAAATATGGTATAGCATAAAGTAAATAATATAAAAATATGTATTCTATTGTTATATTATGAATTATTCAGAACAAAAATTAATAAAACATCGTGAATTTGAAAATAAAATAAGACAAAAAGGACGTGAAATATCAGAATTATATAAAGATATTGAAGAATATAAAAACCAATGTCCGCATAATGCTCATAAAATTCCAAAAACAAATTGTATCTGTCCATTATGTGGTCGAAATATATAAACAAATTGTATAATATCTTATGTTAATATTTTTACAATCAAAATATTTAAGTAAAATATAATAATAACATATTTTAGTATAATGTCAACAAATCAACCATTGCAAAGTCAACCTCAACCAACTCAAATAAATGTTCAACAACGTGGTGGAAAATCAACTATATTTACGCCATTATTTAATGGTATGTCATATTTAAATCATCATATAATGTATTTAAATAATAGTAAATTTTTTGCAGGTGTGGTTATGATTCTTCTTAACGTTGGATCTAAATTTATACAAATACAATTTAGTAAATCTACAGAAGAATACATGAAATATTCGGTAAGTAAACAACTATTAGTGTTTTCGATGGCATGGATGGGTACTCGTGACATTTACACTGCACTTGGATTAACTGCAGTGTTTACTATTCTCTCTGAATATTTATTTAACGAAGAAAGTAGTTTATGTATCGTTCCTCATAAATATAGAGTTTTACATAAATTAATTGACACAAATGATGATGGAGTAGTTACTGAACCTGAGTTGGCTGCTGCAATTGCTGTTTTAGAAAAGGCGAAGAGAGAAAAACAAAGAAAAATACAGAAAGATGCATATTCTAAATTTGATTTTGAACGATTTTCTAATGGTAATTAAATTTATATATATATATATATATAATGTCATCAATAAACATAAAAAATATTGACGATTTAGAACAAATTGATAAAATAAATGGAGTATATGATTTAAATAGTGCAATTTTACATGGAGCAAATTTGCCTTTTGTAGATTTAACTGGTGCAATATTAGATAGTACAATAATTTATTTTTCTTATTTACATGGTGCAATATTAAAAGATGCACAAATAAGAATGGCTGTTTTAATACATACAAATTTTGAAGGTGCAAATTTACAAAATGCAAACTTACGTGGATCTGATTTAGAATCTGTTAGTCTAGAAAATGCTGATTTAGAAAATGCTGATTTACGATATACTAATTTAAAAAATGCTGATTTAGAAAATGCTAATTTTAAAGGTGCTGATTTAAGAGAGGCTAATTTAGAAAATGCTAATTTTAAAGGTGCTGATTTAAGAGGTGCAAATTTAGAAAATGCAATAGGAGGAAATTTTGATGGTGCAATTTTAACAGATGATGATTTGCAAAATACTCAATTTTCAAGCGGTGGAAGACATAAAAAAAAATCTAAAAAACAAAGAAAAAATAAAAAAAGTAGAAAAAGTAGAAAAAATAAAAAAAGCAGAAAAGGTATTTGAATACTACATTACATATTTATTTCTACATTAAATAATGTATTGTTTTATGCCATACATTGTTTTTATCAAATACATAATCATTTTCACTTTTGAATATATAACAATTATCAAATCCATCTTTCTCTCTATAAAAAAAGCGAACATTCATTTTTATGCAATGATTTGACATAATATATTTAATAAAATATCCACTATAATTATCATCTGTAAGTTTTAACATAATTGTATGTGATCCTATATAAATTGGTCTAGGAATTTGTATAATCAACTTATATCTATAATCGCCTTTATTTAATCTATTTATATATTTACCATATCTATATGTTATTACGTCAGTGAAATTAATAATTATATGTATAATTTCATCTGGTAAGTATTTAAATTTATTTATTAATTCATTTTTCATACTATATTACTTATCTAAATTACTTCTAAATTACTTATATATTACACTTTTCTAAGGCGTCTCCTAGTTTTTCGTTTATTTACATATTTTTTTCTTGATATTTTTCCTCCTTTTATGATGTTTGGATTTACATTTTCATCATTTTCATTATTTACATAAATATCGAATTTTGGTTTAACAATGCTAATAGGTTTTTTATTATATAACATATAATTTGGGTCTTTTATTAAATTTGGATCTTGATAAATGCCTTCAGCAACTTTCATCGATTTTGTTTTAAGCCAGTCTTTTCCATATTCTTTTCCTATAGTCAATGAAGCTTGACCTAAAGGTTTAAATACTGATCTTACTCCACCCTTTGTTTTATTTCTATTGCCGCCTTTTTTTTTATAAACAGGCGAAACTATATATGGTTGTCCTGTCAAATCTGAATATGCTTTTTTTATTGCATTATATTTAGAGTTGCATTTGGAGTCATTTATTTGTTGTTTAGATAAAGTTGTTCCTGGATGTAATTCCATATAAATAGTAATTGCATAAGTTAATTTAGATTTATTTAAATTAGGTAATAGTTTATTTTGGTCTTTTTTTTCATTTGTTTTAACCGGATCATTTGTTTTAACCGGATCATTTGTTTTAACCGGATCATTTGTTTTAACCGGATCATTTGTTTTAACCGG
>JACCDX011350403.1_pt1 | contig 13726 bp, 25 predicted proteins | sample 7449681 | NCBI WGS metagenome assembly JACCDX01 (sample SAMN15323450, study PRJNA562643) | freshwater metagenome | isolation source: river surface water | place: USA:Blue River Watershed | collected 2017-08-18
ACTCTTTCCCCATTTTCTACCTGGTAGTAACGTCTATGGGAAAACCTGGGTAATAGATAACATTTATACATAGCGTCTCTTATACATGTATATGCTTATATACTTATATTACTATATGCTGTCGTCTATATATACTTCTTCTATATATTATTCTTCAGTACCCGTAAACATTAACATTCCTACGGATACTAATTAGTCCGAGCGCTCAGTAAAAAAGAGCCAACCGTAGTCGACTCTTTCATTGTTAATTAAATACGTGTCATGATCGATGCTTCCACATCCAACGTTTAAACTTCCACCATCGTCTTAGCTTAACGTGCCATGGATCATTCTTTATTTCCTCCGTTAATCGTCTTAAAGTACCTTCAGCTTTAGCCTTTTCATATCGCTCAACTTGAGGCTTCACTACGGTGTCAAGGATATGTTGTGCCTTGCGGTTGAATTCTTCTTGGTCTATCTTCATAGGTAACGTGATTTCAATATTGAATCCCATATACATGATGTGACAGGATCTTTGCCTTTCTGATATGAAGTAACCATACCTGTACGTTCTTTGCGTGTTTCTGCAATGCGTTCCTTTGGTGTCTTTGTAACATCTGTATTGTAATTGTAATACAACCATGATTCCCAATAATAATCAATCGAAACGTCCTTTGGGAGCTTTGGCACTACCGTAACGGCAATTTGATAACCAAAGCAGACAAATGATAAGCGTGGTGACCATTCAAATCGATAATCTGTATTTGACCATTTAGTCTTGTATCCTAACCCGATGTAATCAAAGCCGAAGCGACGAGGAACAAAACGACGTGTCCGACGTGCTTTCTGTAACTCATCTGCATAATCATATCCAATATTCTTAGCATCATACTTGTCACATTGTTCATTAGCAATCTCAATTGCTTCAGCTTCTGATACATAAACTAATTTACGTGGATAGAAATAAGGCATACCTATTGCCAACTTGCCGGCGTATACTTTAAGTGTCAGTCTCTTGAATGGACTGAACATTGCTTTCCAATATGGTGTGTTTCTCATTTTAATATTATTTTATATCCGCTGTCTATAGGGATAAATTGATCTACTTTTTTACCTTTTACATCTGGATGGATGAATTCCGAATCTGTGCCGCGAGACAAATATGGACCACCTGATGGATCTACCATATCAATCGTGTCTCGATCTGAATAAACATATTGGCCATATTTCTTAGCTAAGTCAGTAAAGGTTGATTTGTCATCATCCCATTCATGAACCAACTTAACAAATACAATCATGCTTTCAGTTCCGCCATCTTCTTGATAACGGCGATATGCATCATCATACACATTTGGCCAACCAAAACGACACCATTCAAATTTACCTTCCCAGAAGATATGTCCATCTTCTGTAGGAGTGAATGTATGTACATCTCCATAACGGTTTGTATATTTCTTAGTCTTCATCTTCTTCTAAATTTTCTTGTTTGATTCGGTCTTCTGCATAACGATAAACCTCAAAGAATGCATCTCGTTCTTTTTTGCTTAAGTCTAATAAGCGACTGCCTACTGAGACGAGCTCATTGCAATATTCATCTGCATCCCATTTCAATGTGGCAATCGTGTAACATGATTCTGGATTCACAAAGCAAGAGCCATGAACTGTAAAACAATCTTTTTGCAAAGCCCAACGACCATCGTCATATACGATGCGCTCATAACCTTCTTCAATCATGGACTCTTCAGAGCCATAATACTTGTTAGTATACCACTTTACAATTTCATAACAGCCTTGACGATTACGGCATTCGATATTGTCTATTCTAATTCTCATAACTTCTTATTTTCTATAATATAAGAAATTAATTTCAAATTACCAAGATAATTCTATAGTCCATTTCAGCCATACTAATTCAATGGCATAGCTTCCGTTAAGGTATTTGTCTGTTGTTAATCGTAGGGTAGGTATCACATACCATTGTCCCCATACATCATACTTCTGTATTCGCATCTTGTTGTATTTTAGGAAAATCTGAAAATTTAAGTCCCCAAGCCAAGCTCGACCATTGCATTTCTAATTCGGCTCGATGTGCACGGAGTCGCAATTCTTTCATAAGGTATCGTTTACCCCATTCTTGCCATTCTTCATTTTGAGCCAGTGTCATGGTATATTCCTGAAACCAATTATCCTTACGATCTTTAATGTCGTCGTAGGTTACTGCATGACCTGCAATCTCAAACATCTTGTTAATGATGTCAACGATTGCTTGTTCCTTCTTCTGTTCTCTTGTTAGTCTCTTTGCCATTATTTAAACCATTTGTTAAACGGAGTAGTTGTTGCTGTTGTTACTATCTCTTTTAGTACCTTAGATGATTGTTTGAGCTCAACGTGGTCTAACCCTAATTCTTCACGCAATGAATTGACTTTGCGTAGAGCAGCTCGTCTTGTATTATCACTATACAATTCTCCATCAGCTACTTGCTGGTAAGCATCAATCAACTCTTGTATCTCTTCCGTTGTCATTGATAATATATTTTTCTGCAATTGAAATTTGTCGTTGCAAGATTTCGATAAACTTAGCCTGACCTTCTATTTTAGTGTAAGCATCATCTAATTTTCCATGTAATTCACGAATTGTATTCTGTAAATCTGCAATATAATTTGTTACTTGTTGCATTGCATCATCAGCTAGACTCATATTAGGATAATCGCTACCGGTAACGATTTGCTTGGGTTGCATCGGCTGCCAGGCGTCCCATGCATTCGGATTCTGATAATATGCATATTGCTTACCATCAACTACAATATAGTCTTTATCATCAGAGAAGCCGCCGCCTTTCATTACTCGCCGAACAAGTTATCAAACATTTTATTGTATGCACCAATTGCCGGATACAAAATTAATATACCAGCTACGCCATATAGCATACTAGTATATGATATTGGTTGTGTAAAAAATTTTGCAGTTGCCATTGCTCCAGAGAACGCCATTAATACTGCCGCAAATGTTTTAAGATACTTCTTCATCTTCTTCCTTATTTGTAAATTTTAATAATTCTAATTCATCCCAAAATTTTGATAACTCCCATTCTGTTCCTATAGTCCATAAACGATGGGCTGAGAACATTGTGATTGCAAATGATAATATATTAAGTATTCCATTTTTCCAAGCAATTATGAAAAAGAATGTTAAACACATTAATACCATAATCACAAATACAACTTCTAAGTGCCGTATCATTTTTTTGTGATATGCAATACTATCTCGTATCTCTTGTTCTGTACGTGGAGTTTCTTCTATCATATAAACCATTTTTTAAAGGCTCGCGTATCCTTTTCAATTGTTTTTTCTCGTTTTGCCTTTTTGGTTTTCTTTTCAACAAGTTTCTTTGGTTTGCGAAATCTTTCTATAGATGATTCCATGCTACCTGACATAAGTACCGAGTATGGTATATGTGTCCTAATTTCTTTGTCAAAATTTAAATTTGGTTTGTGTACTACACTCATCGTTTATCTTGTATTCGTTGTTTTACTTTTTCCCAATAAATAACAACAGGTGTAATTAAATCATTATCCAAAGAGTCTTGAGCAGCATCAATACAGATGTCACACGCAGCAATTGCACATTCCTTTGTTTGCCAAAAGTCGATTGACATATCTACTGTCATCTTTTCTAACATGTAATCTGCTTGTTCTTCTATACTTCTTCTCATAACTTATTATATGAAATTATTTTATAATATCTTAATCCCACCAACCGCGCATATCAGTCCCATCAAACCACTTACCCCAAACATCATGATGACCATCTTCAAATTGGCTCTGTATCTTATTACGGTCCAGCAACATGATGTATTCATTGTGATTTTGTCCTTCGAATATCCTCCACAATCGTTTCCAATCTTGGTTTGCTAATTCATGTGATAAGACAACAACCTTTGAGGCTTCATCAGCATCTGCACTTAAAAAATTGATACCTAATTGAGCTTCAGCATCAAGGATATACACATCTTGCAAAATACGATCGATAATATGAATTGCTTCATTGATAGACATAACCTTCTTCATGCGACTAACTTCTTCTTCATAACCATCTTTGAGACAATCTCGTAAAGGAATTAATGAACGACGCAATAGTCGCAATTGTAAAGAATAGTCCCAACTTCTAAAGTTCCATATCTCTTTACGGAAGTACCAAAAGTTATGTAATCCTTTAAAAAAACTTCTTATTCTCCACATACTTCTCGTTGTTGATAATGCATAACCATATCGCGAAGTAATTGGTTTTCTTTTTTCAATAGTTCACAACGTTTTGCTTCTTTAACCATTGATAGTGATATCAATAGTCCTGCCATACTGCCTATCAATACGCCAATTGCAGCTGACCATACATTTTCTTTTTTACTGAGCTGAGTCATCTTCTTGTGTTTGTTCTGCTTCTGCTTGAAGCTTAGTTAATTCAAATTCATATCGTTCCTGAATCCAACGTCGCTGCGATGAGCTACGTTCTGATTGTTTTGCCATAACTAAATCATATTCTGATTTAAGTGTTTGCATATCCATTCGAGCTACTTCTCTTATAGATGGCGGCATATAATCTGTTGGATCGACATTTTTTGCAAATTCTTGCAAGAAAGCGTTGTATTGTTCTTGCTGTTCCGGTGTTAAATCTAATAGACTCATTTATTTGTTTTTGATTTGTTTACATTTTTATGTATCTCTTTCCAGATGTGTAACTCCGTTTCAAACGTATTGCCTTTATATAACGGTTGCTCGGTTAGCTTATCATGATTTATGATAGTGCCATCTGGATTAAGTGTTTTTGAAATTCTGATTCGTTTGCTAGGAGATTTTTTTTGTTTGCATAACATACCTAAACGGCGTAATGCCAACTTAAAACGAGATTTAATTTTTTTTCTTAAAGTCATAACTCTTTATTTTCTATATTATAAGAAATAATGAGTTGATATCCAACCAACAACGGGAGAAACTTTGTTATCCTTTAATTAATTTTTTTGATTCCTGTTCGGCTTCTTTTACTAAAAGATAGCCATCGATTACTTTGTCAATGCGACGATCGACATATGAATTGAGTTGATCAACTCGTTGATGCAATTGATCTTTTTCTACATCATATTCGCGAGTTACATCATCTATTCTACGATTTACATGTTCTTCTAATGAATTTATGTGTGAGCGTAATTCTCGTTCAACTTCATCAATTGATCTATGTATTTCATTTTCTCTTTCACTTATTACACGATAAATATCATGCATTTGGCGTTGAAAGTCATTGTTTTCTTTTTTCAATTTTAACACCATCACAGTACTATATACAGCTAAAGCAGCTAATGCTACCAAAACCATTGTCAGTACTCCAACAGTAAACATAATTGTTTCCATTTGTTTCCTCCGTATGTCAAAGAACTCCCGGTGTTGGGTTGAATATTATACTGGATTACCAGTTGCTTCTGCGTATAGTTTACGCAATGTGTAATTACTATTTTGTGTTTTAAATACAATTAAATCAGCTGATTGTTCCGTGATTTCCGTTACTTGTGTTGTTTGCCAAGTAAAGAAATCATTGAATGGTGACATTAATAATGAACAACCAATAGCAGGTTCATCATGTTTTGCCGTGAAACGACCTTCTTCATTCCATTCAATCCAAGTTATTTCTTTAGATTGTTTAGTTAGTCCATCTCGTTCGCGAACTAACTCCCAATTGAATTCATTTTCAATAACTCCTTGCTCAACGGCAATTTTAAATACATTATCTTCCGTTAATGCAATTGGAATTCCTCTATTTCCTAATTTACTCATAACTTATAATAAGAAAAGTGTTTATCGAATCAAACCAAAATGACCAAAAACTTGCTGACGATAATCAGTTTGTTTATCTCCGAAACTAACTTGATAAGTATATGCGCCATCTTGTGCTGGGCGTAATGCATATGTACCATCCCAACCTTCTGTATAGTCTCTCGACTCAAATACTAATTCTCCCCAACGATTGAATATCTGCAGATGATAATCATATGGATCGAATCCATTTGTAAATACAGGTAGCCAAATTTGGTTGTGTTCATTGCCATCTGGACTAAATGAGTTAGGAATATAAAATAGCAACTCAGGACATCTTGCAATGGTAACTACGATTTGCTGTTGAGGTGATGCACAACCATTCGCCCAAGCTACTACTTCAATTGGAAACATTCCTGGCGAGGTAAATGCAATGGATAAGTTGTCTTGCTGATACGTTGTTCCCATAAATTGCCATTCAGAATATCCAAATAAATTGGATTGTGCTGTGAATATTGTAACCACCGAGTCTCCTTCACATATCTCATAAAAAGGATTATAAGGTGTAATAGAATCCAATATCGGTTGTGGGTAAACTGTAATGTCTGTAGTAGTATCAAACACACAACCGCTTTGAGTATATGTATATGTTATCGTATTAACACCAATAGCTTGTGCTGGGTAGAAGTTAGGATCAATGACTCCTACTCCGCTAAACACTCCGCCTAAGGGTTGTGCTTGCAATGTGATAAACTCATCATACTCGCAGAATGGTCCTGCGGGATCTAATGTAGGAATTATATTCAACACAACCAAATCAATGCTAACAGGTGGTCCTACGCAACCATTAGCTTCTGGGATAACTTGTATGCCTCCTGGAATAAATCCTGCAGGAAACGCACTGAAATCAGTTGTAATGATATTAGTTCCTTGACCTGATGTGATAGGAGCAACACTACTCCACAAGTAATTATATCCTGGCATTGCTGGCACATCATACATTTCATATGAACTCAAATAACAAATTGTATCAACACCATTAATTGGCCCGGTGGTTGGTATAGGCGGTCCTGGTACTACTAATACAGTGTCGGGTCCTACTCCAACAACACCATTACAAGCATTCCAACCTGCATTACATATAGGGTATGTTAAATGACAAGTATACTGAGTTGGCCCAGCTGGGTTTACTGTAATGGAAGGACCAGTGCCTATTGCAACCGGATTACCTACTTGGTACCAAGTCAATGTAGGAGTAACAGTAGGTCCATTAGGAGTCCATCGATATGCATCATTGTTTGCAACCCAAGCAGTTGAATTTCTGCCAGGAACGGCAATGCCTATAGTCCCCGCTGCATTATGTACACCTTGAGTAGCAGTGCCACCTTGCCATTGCAAACAAGGAGGTTTGTTTTGTATGTAGTTTTCTATTATATTAGTTGACTCTTGTATCACAATGTGAAACGTGCCTTGATTACCTGTACATGAGAACATTGGCACATTCGTCCAACTCACAACCAATTTGCGACAAGGAGCAACGCCTTGAACCTGATATCGTATTTGTCCACCAATACCCGGATGCCAATCTTGCCACGGACCCATTATGCAATTCTTTGGTACCAATGCATTACCAGTAGGAATAGTTTGCGTAGTGAATGTAGTAGGTTGCCCTGCAGAGAATGAAATCCACCCATTAGATCCTACCCAAAACTGAGTATATGTTTGCCCAAAGAAACAAAAAGTGAATCCAATATTGAATGGCCCTTGTTGTGAGTCATCAGTCATAAACAACTGAGTACCTGTATTGTTTTGAGCAACATATGGAATATTTGTTACTGCATAATTGACAGTTTGCTTTGGTAAAGCTCCGCTTCCGCATTGCGTTAAGTCAGCTGTAAGTGTTGTTGATCCTATACCACAAGGAAGAATTTGATCTGGTCCTAATGCAGGACAATATTGTGTTAGTGCTATAAGTGGCAATAACATGTAAATAAGTGCGTATACGTGCTTCATAACTAGCCTTTAATATAAATATGTACAGTAAAAAACCCAGGCAGTTTCTGTTGATCAGACAGTCTTACCTGGGTGTGTTAGTTGGTTATATGGGTGTTTATAGAGGTAACGCGTTTACACCTATAAATCTTCCCAACTTCCCAATAACGAAAAGACCATACGAGTAAGCAGATCTAACGGTATGCCCAATGGTACTTGAACCTATGTTTACTCAACACAGGGCGGTTATTCCGTAGCAACAGTATTGCTATGGGGTTCCGTTAACGAGTAACGGTGGGGTATTCATAAATACCAATATCATAAATAATACAAGCTCCCACCTGCCTTCTTGTATTTTGAACTCAACTCTGCCAGCAGTTCACCCGGTACCGCGATGCTTAACCATCCGTACTCCCTCTGATAATGTTAAGTTACCATCTGAGCCAGTCATCTTTAATGTTGCAGGACACGCTTAACCTGCCTGGAGTGACTAGTATCCTCTTCAATGCCCAATCGGAGCATCAGCGTTTTTTTGTGGTCCTTCTAGGGCTCGAACCTAGCACCTACTGATTATGAGTCAGTTGCTCTAACCTACTGAGCTAAAAGACCATTATGACTACGAGAGCACGTTGTTCTTTGCATCCCTTTGATATTCCCCGCGGTTAGTCAAACCGGATAGAGCGTTTCCCTATCAGAAGTCCCATGTAGGTAATCAGCCTACTTCTCATCATATTGGACATACTATTCGGCGATGAACCGAAACGTTCCATAGGGGCGGGACAATACTTATCTGAATTCAGATAGAGGTAAAATCCAAAACCCCTTTCTGTGTACTTGGGGCGGGAATCGAACCCGCACGGGCAAATGCCCACAGGATTTTAAGTCCGGCGTGTCTACCTATTCCACCACCCAAGCATATATTATATGCCCGATACTGATAAAAATGCAGCATATGATGCATTTTCATTTTCTCGATCTAATTCAGCCATCCAATCAAAACAATGATCCCATGAACCTCTTGTAATAACCGTACCTGTTGCTGAATCTACTAATTCAAATAAACCTTCGCTAATCTTATTTAATTCCATCTCTTTATTTTTATATAATATAAGAAATAAATTAATTAGATCCAACCAATTTGTTAGAAAAGTATAAATAATATTTCATTGCATGATCGACGAGCCATGGATCGACTCCTGGTATTTGTTTGAGGAATTCTATTTCATATGCATAACATAATGCCTCTTCAGCATTTGCATTCAATCCTATAGGATGTCGTTGAAAATACAAATGCAATGATTCGTGAACTATTGCTGCAGCAATATCATACACATTACCTCGTTTCATTTCCGCAGTTGCTAATAAAATGACGTGTCCTGCTTCCGTAGTTGAATATGGTATCAATGCATATGATATATGATCACAATAAGTAATAACAACTTCATACTTGTTGCTATCAACGTTCTTAATAAGTTGCAATGCCTGTTCTACTTGTGTTTTCCAACCATCTCCTACATCATCAATACATATTTGACTAAATGCAATGAATGGAATGAAACTAAGGCATATTGCTAACAGCTTCATGTATAGCCTTTTTGAGTGCAGATGATACTGTCATCTTATCAAATGGAACCTTGTTATCTACTAACTCAATCATAACAGCTCTTACCTCCGTATCAGATTCGCCGATGCCTTCATAACATTTGTCTTTGTAATACAAGCGTACTCCTACTTGCGTTACTTGATTGGTTCTTTCAACTCCTACAATACGTATTGTATACTTAGGTATTCCAAAATAAAATACTTCAACTCGTACAGCATCGCCATCATCGGCAATACAATATCGATCTGATAATTCTTCTTCTGCAATTTGTTTTACTCCAAAACGAATATCTCGGTTTCCTAACTCTCTTAACTTAGCAGTTGAATAAACTGTATCTACTGTAACACATTGTGCATAGCTCAATGAAGAAAACAATAGTGCCGTTAATAACCATCTCATAGTTTGCCTTTAATTAAATACTTAGGTAATGGTTGCGTTGGAGGCACATTTGGAAATTCATATATCAACTTCTTGCCCGTTGAATAAAATGTAATTGTCTTGCGGAATGCTTTTGGTATTGATGCGCCTCCTGGAGTCTTTGCCGGGTTAGCATCAAATATCACATCGATATGTACGATAATAGAATCTTTCTCAGCCCAAACTCTTTCTGCTGCTTCTAATTCTTTCCATACTCCTCGATTGAGTTTGTAATGTTGCAACGCACTATTAGCATATGAAAAGGTTGATAGCATTGCATCTCTGCTAAAGCAAAAGTCTGCTGCAGGTGCCATATGTCCTTTGTCCCATTCATTATTTGCATAATCGACATTGCTACTAGTAATCACACCTTTCTCAGCATAAAATTCCATTCCTGATCTTGTTGCAGTGCATTCTCTAGTTCTTATGCCATAGTCAACTGTTAAAGGTTGTTTAAGTTTTTGTGAGTAAGTTATTTTGTAGTACTTCTTATCGATAGTAAGATTTGGTTGTGCTAAAAAAGCAAACGGGAATAAAAGAATAATTAATAGTTTAATTTGCATAGCCTGTCCTTATAAGATATATATTCGTGTTACTGTTATTTGTAGGGTTTTGTATAGTAAGTGTCTGCACACCGGTGTATGTCGATCTTAGATCAGCAGTAGAGTTATTAATGATAGTCCATTCACTATTAGTAAATAGCCTATATGTTGGTACTCCTGCATCCCATGGCACATTATAAGTTTTCTGATAAACCTCATACACATCAGTTATAGTTAATATATTGTTACCATTTGAATTGAGTCTATAGTAGTCTTTTGAGCTAAAGCCTTGTGATAATATTTTTTGATTAAAAAATTGAGCATCAGATGCAGTCGGATTAGCTATTGATAAGTTTTCCACTACTATCTGAAAGGTGTACTGAGATACATCTAAAGTGGTTGTAATATTAAATTGACCGGTGCTAGTTGTCGTGTATGTTCCATGTAAAGTAAAAGTGCTTTCGGAGTTTAGTTTACGAAATAGCTTGACTGGAATGTTTGGTATTCCAACTCCTTCTGCTCCATAAACAAAACCTGAATGCACGAATGGTACTGGATAATTGACAGTCGCTACTACAGCAGTTCTTGTAGAACTAACACAACCATTTGTAGTGTTTCTTGACTGAGCAAAGTATGTAGTCGTATTTGAGATACTTGGTGTCGTATATGCAGTAACACCTAAACCTCCTGATATAACATTTCCTCCAACTGAGTTAGCATACCAATCGACAGTAGAGCCAACAGGGGGCGTTGCTCCTAAAGACACTGTCCCAGCTAACATTCGACTTCCATTGATTGCAGTAGGTGCAGCTGGTGCATTGGCTGCAGTACAAGATATTTGATGAGTTACGAATCCAGTAAAGAAGTCTGTAAATGTTTGGTTGGCTGGATCAGTCCATGTACCATATTCAATTACATAAGCACAATTAAAGGTGTTAGGTAAATCATTCCATTGAGAGCCATTCCATTTAGTTACTGCATAATCTTCATTACCTGAGTTATTAGGTTCACCCGGTGCCCAGTTATTGTATTGTCCTGCAATATTCCCTGTGAACTGTCCATTCGCAGTTTTAATAAGAGTTCCTGATTCTGGTCCAGCATTAATTCTCCATTGCCCTTCTACCGATTCGTCAGTAAGAGCAAACCATATATTGGTCTGCGGTACATTATTAAAAATAAATGCATCTTCATCTGCAGATGTAATCGTTACTAGATAACCAGTTTGTCCTTTAAACGTTGTAGTTAATGATGTCGCTCTTGCGTTTGTGTAACTCGTAGCTGAAGCGATTGGTCTATAGAAGTGTCCATTTGAAGGAAGATAAAAATATCCAACTGGATTTTCTGTTGCGGTTACTGCAATATATACATTGCCTGGAGTCGCTCCGGTATTCAATCTCAATGAACCTAATACGTTATTAACATTAGCTAAAGTTCCAGTAAAACTTATTCGTGTGAAGTTTGAGGATATTGTATATCCGGTACTAGCAGTGACGCCGGTAGTTGTATTGAATCGCAGAGTAGTGCCAGCTGGTGGATTAACTAGTCCAACGGTAATTAATAAACTTGAAGATGCATTGAATCCAGTTACGGAAAACCCACTTACTACTTGATTGGCAGTACTTTGTGGATAAGAGGTTGCGGTAGGACTGATTACACTCTGCGCGAAGATTCCTTGAATAAAACACATCACAAATATCGATACGATCCACTTCATCATTGTCCTATCATTATTCTTGTGCCCATTGTTACTGTATAATTAAGTGCTGCTGTTTTCAAGTCCCAAGCGCCGCCGGCATTGATATTAAATTTAAATCGTTTTGTGATTCTAACATTCGTGCCAATTGATGGAAGCATCACATATGGAGATGCTAACACTATATCATTATAATAAGAAACATATGGAGCATATACAAATAAATTCATAAGTTTTAAATCAAATCGTTTACCCAATTTAAGATCATACATTGCACCAGCAATTACAGCTGTACCGATAAATTGTTCTCGAAATATTTGACCATATGATACGGTTCCCATATATACCGCTTTAAGTTTAGGAGCTTTCTTAAACGTAAACATCTGTCCTGCAGCAATTGTACCATATAATGATTTATTACCATCGAACCCAATTGTAGCAGTTCCTGATAATAATGTTACTGACTTTGGTTTGATCCAAGCATAGAAACCTGTAATGTTAGGTCCTTTAAGAGCTGAAGTATAATCTGCCAATGCTCCCCAGCTTCTTTGTCCATCCCAACGCAATGCAGTATAACCACCCGTTGCTTTGGCGCCATAATTAACTTCTGAATTTTTAAAATTGAATCCAACGAAGTCACTTGATGCTACTACACTAGGTTTCCCTCCCTCTGATTTGCTCGGAGCATTCTTTGTAGTAGTAGTAGCACCTTGTGTTATATTTGTTTTGCCTTCGCCTTCTGACGGTTCTTGCGTCTCGGTTTGCGGTTCTTGGCTACCGGTTTCTGATCCCTCACCGTTTCCTCCGCCACTACTTTGTGTGGTTGTCGTTTCGCCATTGGTACCTTCGCCATTTCCTCCAGCATTTCCTTGTTCCGTTCCAGACCCCTCTGTACTTGTTCCTTCACCTCCTGATGGATTTTCTGTGCTTGTTGTTTCTGATGATGATCCTTGTACAGCTCCGCCGTTTTCTTGTCCTGGCGTTTCACTGCTAGATACGCCAGAGTTGTTAGAAGAGCTACCGCCATTATTAATATTAGAGTTGTTATTGCTATTACTGTTGCCATTGTTGTCCTTGTTTTCTTTGTTTTCGTTATTACCTTCAGACCCAGAACCATTACTTATTGATCCAATTGATCCTCCTAAAATATTTGAAGCTCCGCTTGTTGCTGCATCGGCAATAGTTGTTAATGAATTCAAAATACCTAATACCGTAAATGTAGTATTCTGAGTAACTGTTACTGCCGTACCTATTCCTACAATTGTTGCACATGGAGAATCTTGACCATATTGTGCAAATATGTTATCAGTCCATGTTTCAAATGTTCCATCAGTGAAATCTGCATAACTAAATGTACTAATTTCTCCGTAGTAGCCTACTGTTACATCTCCGTTAATTGGTACAATTATTGTTTTAAGGTTTCCTGTGCAAGGATCTGTGTAACTATAATTATAGGTTTGTGCATATGCTAAACTAACAAATACACTAATAAATATTAATATGAATAATTTAAGTCTCAATGTGTGAATATACCTTTGGTAATCATTCTGCTAACAATTCGACTTGAAGCCGTCTCAAGTGCTTTTTTGGTGCTGATACCTATGGTAGATTGATTGAACTTAACTTCATCTGTTACATCTCCTAAAATTGATGACATTTTTACTGTGCTTGCTTCGCCTAAACCCGAACCCATTATTA
>JACCDX011679263.1_pt1 | contig 13726 bp, 12 predicted proteins | sample 7449681 | NCBI WGS metagenome assembly JACCDX01 (sample SAMN15323450, study PRJNA562643) | freshwater metagenome | isolation source: river surface water | place: USA:Blue River Watershed | collected 2017-08-18
TCCTTCTTGAGGCGGCGCTCCTTGTATTCCTTGTTGCCCTCGAACTTGATGGCGAGGATGCGGAACTTTGGGGTGACTTCGACGACGAGGTTGACGGCATTGCCCGCCAGCGACTCGCGCTTCACCTCGATGAATTCGAAGAGACCGGTGCGGTAAAGGGAGCGGATGTCACGGTCGATGAACGTCTCGTCGAGCGCCGCGCCTTCGCGGAGGGACATGTTCGCGCGCACGACCTGCTCGCTGACGTTGGCGACGCCCACGAATTTGACCGCGACGGCCTGGATTTTGGGCGGCGGCGGCCCTTCCTGGCCGGCCCCCGCCGGGGCCGATTGGGCCAACGCGCCGGCCACCCCGGCAAACAGAAACGCAAAAAGAGCAAAAGCCCGCCAAAACGGGCTACGGAGTGAAGTTTTCAAAGCGCGTAATTTCTTGGAGGAAAGTTAATTTCAAATCACCTACCGGGCCGTTACGTTGCTTGGCAACGATTAAGTCGGCGGCGCCGGCGGCCGTCTGGAAACGTTCGTCGGCATCCTTGGGGCGGGAGAGCATGAGGACCACGTCAGCGTCTTGCTCGATCGAGCCGGATTCGCGCAAGTCCGACAGGCGGGGCGTGCGGTTCTCCTTCTCGGAAGAGCGGTTGAGCTGACTCAGGACAATGACCGGGAGGTCCAGTTCCTTGGCCATCGCTTTTAGGCCACGAGAAACTTCGGCCACCTGCTGTTCGCGGGGAGCGCGGGGGTCGGAGCCGCTGACGAGCTGGAGGTAGTCGACCACGATCAGGCCGAGCTTCTTGCGGGCGTAGATGCGGCGGGCTTTGGCGCGCATCTCCATGATCGTGAGGTTCGAGGAGTCGTCGATGAGGATGGGGGCCTTCTTGAACTCCTCGGCGGTGCGGCCAAGGGCGTTGACCTCCGCGCCGTCGCGCGAGACGAGGCCGTCGCGGAGGAGCTTCAGGTTCACGCGGGCGCGGGAGCAGAGCATGCGCAGCGCGAGCTGCGAGGAGCTCATTTCGAGCGAGAAGACCAGCACGGGCACCGGGTCGCCCTTCTTCGGCATCGCGGCGGCCTCGGCGATGTTCAGCGCGAACGAGGTCTTACCCATCGAAGGGCGGGCGGCGATGATGATCATTTCCTGCCGCTGGAAACCGAACGTCATCTGGTCGAGGTCCTTGAAGCCCGAGGTGACGCCCGTCAGCTCGCCCTTTTTCATCAGGAGCTTCGCGATGACGGTGTTGGCCTCCTTCATGGAGTCCTTGATCTCCTGGGCGCTGTCGCTGACGCGGTCCTGCGTGACCTTGAAGAGCTCCTGCTCGACCTTGTCGACGAACTCCTCGAGGCCACCGGTGAAACTGTAGCACTGCTCGACGGCGCCGGTCGCGGTCTTGATCAGCTCCCGCAACAGGTGCTTTTCGCGGACTTTCTCGATGAAATAGCCGGCGTGCGCCGTGGTCGGGATGCGCCCCGTGATCTGCATCAGATACGGGAAGCCGCCGACGGCGTCGAGTTGGCGGCGGGTCTTCAGCTCCTCGGCCAGCATCTCGAGCGTGACCGGCGGAGTCTTTTGGTAGAGCTCGACGATGGTCTGGAAGATGACGCGGTTGGCCGCGGAGTAGAACGAGTCGGCGCTGACGCGAGACTCCATGCAGCGCGCGATCGTGTCGCTGCCGTCGAGCAAACAGCACGCGATGACATGTTGCTCGGCTTCCTCGCTCCACGGCATCTCGCGCGACATCGGAGCGGCGCCGGTCGCAGCGTCGCCGCGGAACGCACTGCGGCGCGGAGCGGGCCGGTCGGGGTTGTCGGAGCTGGGCTGCACCATGGAGCGGATAGTTGTTGAGGGTGCGCTGCGCCCGGGCAACTCCGCAGTGCGGGAAATTGCCGACAAACCATTCCCAAGCGCCCTACCCCACCAAAGAAAAAGCCGCGACTCGCGTCGCGGCTTCGCAGAATGGGAGCTGGCTTGGCGCTTAGGCGCGCTCTTTGCGCTCGCGGCGGGGACGATCGAACTTGTCGCCCGCGGGGGCGGCTTCGACGGCGGCCGGGATGATCGGGTTCTCGGAGACGACCTCGAAGGAGATGTCGACCGAGACTTCGGGGTGCAGCTTGATCGTGACCTCGTGCTTGCCGAGGGTCTTGACCGGCTGGCCGAGGTGGATGCGGCGCTTCTCGACCTCGATGCCGGCCGCCACGAGCTTGTCGTGGAGGTCGTTCGCGGTGACCGCGCCGAAGAGCTTGCCGCCCTCGCCCGTCTTCACGGCGATGGCGATGTTGGCCTTCTTGAGTTTCTCGGCGAGTTCTTGGGCGCCATTGAGCTCCTTGGCTTCGCGGATGCCGCGGGCCTTCTTGAGGGCTTCGACCTGCTTGCGGTTCGAGACCGTGAGCGGGACGGCGATGCCCTGCGGGAGGAGGAAATTGCGCGCGTAGCCGGCGCGGACGCGGACCTGGTCGCCTTCGGCACCAAGGCCGTCGACCGGTTTGAGGAGGAGCACTTCGTTGTGAGCCATGTTCGGACTTTCTTCGTTTGTTTTGTTGTAAGGTTAACGCGTCCTTCAGAACGGGACGTCTTCGTCGAGATTCTCCTGCTGGGCGGGAGCCGGGCGGCTCGGGGCGCTGCTGCGGGGAGCGGGCGACGGGAAGGAGCGGCCTTCGCCGCCTTCGCCACCACCGGCGCCGCCTTCGCTGCGACCGCCGCCGAGGAACTGGAAGTTTTCGCAGACCACTTTCATGCGGCTGCGCTTTTCCTTCGTGTTCTTGTCTTCCCACTGGTCGAGGCGCAGACGGCCTTCGACGAAGAGGGGGCGGCCCTTGGTGCAGTATTTGGAGATGTTCTCGCCGGCCTTGCCCCAGGCTTCGATGTCAACGTAGGTCACCTCTTCGCGGTCGGCGCCGGACTCGTCGCGGAACTTGCGGTTCACGGCGAGCGAGAAGGTGCAGATGGCGGTGCCCTTCGGCGTGACCCGGAGTTCCGGGTCGCGCGTCAGGTTGCCGATGAGCATGACTTTGTTGAGATTGGCCATGGGGTGTGGGCGCGGGGCGCGTTGCGGGGGCGTTAGGCGTTCTCGACGAGCGTGCGGTAGACGCTGTCGTTGAGGCGGAGGCGCTCCTGGAGGGCGGCCGAGGCGCCGGCGGGGGCCGCGAAGGCGATGGAGACGTAGACGCCGGCGGGGAACTTGGCGTCGGTCTTGCGCGCGAAGTCGCGGCGGCCGAGCTGTTCGACGGCGGTGACGTCGCCGTGGATGGCGACGATTTCCTTCTTCACGCCTTCGATGATCTGGTCGACGGAGTCTTCCTTGCCGCGATTATCGAGGATGAAAGTGGCTTTGTAGTTACGCTTGTTCATGGCGGGTTCTGCGATTGAGGCGGTTCATCGCTTCGGCGGGGCTGCTGGTGAACAGCAGGCGGGCGCCTTCGGTGAACGCTTTCAGGTTTTGATCGATGATGGTTTGTTCTGAGAGGGAGAATTTTCCGAGCACGTAGTCGGCGAGGTCCATGCCGGGCGGTCGCGTCTCGCTGCCGATGCCAAGCCGGTAACGGACGAATCCGGGACCGACATGTTCGAGCAGGCTGGCGATGCCGTTGTGGCCGCCGGCGGAGCCGTCGACCGACAGTTTCACGCGTCCGAGCTCGATGTTCATCTCATCGTAGGCGACCGCGAGCGCGTCGACCGGCAGCTTGTGGAAGTCGAGCAGCCGGCGCAGGGCGCGGCCGCTGTCGTTCATGTAAGTCATCGGTTTGACGAGCCAACGGGTCTCACCGGGGCGGACATTCCACCGGGCGACATCAGCCTCGAAGCGCGCCTCGTGTTTCCACGAGAGCCCTTCGGCGGCAGCCAGCGCATCGACGACCAAGAAACCGAGGTTGTGACGCGAGCCGGCGTATTTCGCACCGGGGTTGCCCAGTCCAGCGAGGAGCGTGACGGACATGGATCAAAGAACGTGCTGCAACGCGGTGCGCCGGTTGGGCGGCCCACCGCGGGAAAACGATTACTTCTTGGCGGCGGGAGCGGCGGCCTTCGCGTCCTTGGCGGGAGCAGCGGCCTTCGCGTCGCCCGCGGGGGCGGCCTTCGCGTCGCCCGCCGGAGCGGCGGCACCGGCAGCCGGAGCGGCGGCACCCGCGGCGGGGGCGGCAGCGCCCTCGGCCGGAGCGGCCGTGGTGGCGGCGGCAGCGACTTCTTCCTGCGGCTCGACGCAGAGGACGACCGCTTGGTTCGGATTGTCGAGGAACTCGACGCCGGCGACCGGCTTGATCTCGGAAACGTGGATCGAGCTGTTGAGCTCGAGCGGCGAGACATCGACTTCGATGAACGCCGGCAGATCCTTCGGCAAGCAGCGGATGCGGAGGCGCTTGGTGGCGATGTCGAGGAGACCGCCGCCGGTCTTCACGCCGACGGCTTCACCGACGACGACTACCGCGACATTGATGACCATCTTCTCGTTTTCCTTCACTTCCTGAAGGTCGACGTGGAGATAACGGTCGGTGATGGGGTCGCGTTGGACCTCCTGGAGGAACGACAGGGCGGCGGTGCCGGTGTCGCGCTTCAATTCGATCAGCGCGGCGCGGCCGGCGATTTCCTTGAGGAGCTTGACGAACTCGGGCGAGTTGACGGCCAGAGTCTCGGGTTTCGTGTGCTTCCCGTAGAGGATGGCCGGGATCTTCTCGGCCTTGCGGAGGCGGCGCGACGCGCTGCGACCAGTGCCCTCGCGGGAGGTGACGGTGAGTTGGTATTTCTTCATGGTTTTCGTTCCCCCTGTGACTCCGGAATTGGAGGCAGGCGTAGTGGAAAAGAGGCGAGAGTTGAGTGACCGCCTCGGGGCGAAGCAAACAAAACTTTCGGCCCCGAGCGGCGAATCCACCCGTTTTTACAAAATTCGCCCTCTCTCGCCCCGCCCGGGAAGCACAAAAGCCCTCGGCGAACCGAGGGCTTTCGAAAGTGGCTGCCCGGGCTGGGATTGAACCAGCGACCAAGTGATTAACAGTCACCTGCTCTGCCACTGAGCTACCGGGCAACGTAGCTCCTTCTTGCGAAGGAACGGCCAAAAAGGGCTCCGCTCCGGGCGTTGTCAACACTCCACTTTGACGCTGACGCGCGCGACAGAAAATCGGCGCGCCCGGAGCCGGGCGCGCCGCGAAATCCGACCCGCGCCACTCGGGCGCGGCGGTGCTTACTTGCCGAAATAGGCTTCGTCGAACGTCGGCTTGGCGTCGTCGACGAGCTTCTTCATCACTTCCTGCACCTTGGAGCCGCGCAGCGAGCGCTCGAGACCTTCCTTGGCCTCCTCGAACGGCGTCGTGGCACGCGCATCGACCTTCACGAAGTGGAAGCCATATTGCGTGCGGAAGACAGGGCTGAGCTTGCCGACCTCGGTGGAGAAGGCGGCTTGCTCGAACTCGGGCACCATCTGGCCGCGGCCAAATTCACCGAGGTCGCCGCCTTGGGCGCCGGAACCGGTGTCGTCGGAATCGCTCTTGGCGAGATCCTCGAACGACGCGCCGGCCTCGACTTTGGCGCGGATTTCCTCGGCCTTGGCCTTGGCCTGCTCCTCGGTGAGCTCGGGCTTGCCGGGCTGGGCCGCGGGGCTGCCCTTGAAGGCGATGAGGATGTGGCGGGCCTTGGCCTTTTCGAACTCACCCTTGCGGGCGTCGTAGGCGGCGCGCAGGTCGGCCTCGGCGACGGTGATGGCGGCGTCCAGCTTCTTCAGCTGCGCAGAGGCGACGAGGTTCTCGCGGACGGCGGCGAGCTGCTTCTGCACCTCAGGATCGTTCTCGAGGCCGGACTTGGTGCCTTCGATGGCGAGGAGCTTCATGCGGAAAAGCTCTTCCGCGAACTGCTTCTTGCCGGGCCCGAGCGCGAACTGCTGATACTGCGGCGGCAGCGACTGGAGCGCGGCTTCGAACTCGGATTTCTTCACCGAGACACCACCACCGGAGACCACCACCGGATCAGCGGGAGCATTTTCTTGCGCAAAAACGGAACCGACCGCGAAAGCGGCGGCGACGAACAAGGTAACGGGTTTGATCATGGGAAGCGCGCACGTTTAGTCAGGTTCGCTCCGGCGTCGAGAGCAGACCGGCAAATTGAAAATCGCCGCAATCGTTCCACCGAGCCGCAGGCCCCCCCGGCTCGGGCGCGCCCCCCACGCGGAAAGCGCCCCTCAACAGCCTCAAGTGCCCACATCGGCCGCCGGCAGCTCGAACCAGAACGTCGAGCCGTTCACGCCGTCGGACTCCACGCCGACACGCCCGCCCATGCGCGTGATCGCGCGCTGCACGATCGCCAGGCCCACGCCCGTGCCCGGATAGGCGGCTTCGCCGTGGAGCCGCGCGAAGAGATAGAAAATCCGTTCGTGCTGCGCCGGCGGCACGCCAATCCCGTTGTCGCGCACCCGCAGGCGCAACTTCGCGCCCTGGCGTTCCGCCGCCACCGCCACGCAGGGCATCGCGCCGGCGGCTGTAAACTTCACCGCATTATCGAGCAAATTGGCGACGCACTGCGCCAACAGCGGGCCATGGGCGCGCACGGCACCCAGGGGCCCGACGACCTGCACGCGCGCCCGCGGCTCCTGCAACGACGGCAATTGGGCGATCAGTCCATCGATGAGCGGCTCCAGCGCCACGGCTTCGAGCCGCAGCTCCTGGTTGCCGACCCGGCTGTAGGCGAGCGCATCGGCGATCAACTGATCGAGCCGTTCGCCCGCCGCTTCGACGCGCACCAGATAGTCCGCGCCTTTCGCCCCGATTTTCCCCGCGCCTTCCTCCGCCGCGAGCCGCGCGAAGCCGCGCATCGCGCGCAGCGGCGAGCGCAAGTCGTGCGACAGCGTGTAGGAGAACGCCTCGAGCTCCGCGACTTTCTCGCGGAGCTCCCGCGTCCGCTCCTCCACGCGCGCCTCCAACTCCTCCGCGTGGAGCGCGAGTTTGGCCTGGGCCTCGTCGCGCTGAGCTTCCGCCCGCTTGCGCGCCGTGATGTCCGACGCGAACACCGTCACTCCCTCCGGCGTGGGGTAGATCAAATTCTCGAACCACCGATCCCACGGCTCGTAGTAATTCTCCTGCCGCATGGCCTGCTGGGTGGCCATCGCTTGATGAACCGCCTGATAATAGGCGCCGCCGACGGCAGCCGGGAACAGCTCCCAGATGCACCGCCCCACCAGCTCCTCGACGCTCCGCCCGAGCATGCGCGCGCCCCCGGAGTTGATGTAAGTGTAACGCCACGCGCGGTCGTAGGTCACCAGATGGTCACCGATACTCTCCAAGATCGCCTCGAGTCGATGGGCCTCGGGCGGGAACGGCGGGACCGAAGCGGGTCGCGCGGGCTCGGATTTGACCGATGTCGGCACGACCGCAGCGTGCGCGTCGGCCGCGTGCGGTCCAACCAAATTCCCCGCTGGGCGCGCGTCTAATAATTTATTGTCTCTGCTTGATAATAATCAGACGCTCGCCCCGTGCCACCCCGCAAAAAGGTCTCCCAGCAGAAGATCGCCGCCGACCTCGGTGTTTCCCAAGCCCTGGTCTCGCTCGCCCTGAACGGCCGCAAGGACGGCATCAGCGCCGAGACCTACCAGCGGATCTGGGATCACGCCATCAGCCTCGGCTACCAGCCGAAGGGCATGAAGTTCGAGCAATCCCCGCGCGAGGTGCGGCTGCGCCAGGTGGGCTTCGTGCTCCGCGCGGGCCTGAACATCCACAATCAGGGCTCCTACTTCGGCCACGTGCTCCACGGACTCCACAGCGCGCTCGCCGAGCGCGGGCTCGCCACCGTCTTCCTCGGCGCCGAGGACACGCTGAATCGCGACCGGCTGCGCCAGTTCTTCCACACCGGCCACGCCCTGCAGGGCATCGTCCTCCTCGGCGAGGTGAAGCCGCCGTTCCTGCAGCAGCTCCGCCAACTCGAGCGCCGCATCGTCGCCGTCTCCGCGCGCCACACCGGTCTCTGCCACTCCGTCGTCGGCAACGAACCGCAGGCCCTCGAGCAACTCGTCGCGCACCTGCGCGGTCTGGGCCACGAGCGCATCGGCTGGCTCGGCGGCAACGTCGGCCTCGGCCGCCACGAGGCGCGCCATCAGGCTTTCCTGGCCGCGCTCAGCGCCGCCAGCCTCGCCGCCGACCCGCGCTACACCGTGCTGCTCAAGCAGGGCGACCGCGCCGAAGGCACCGAGGCCATGCTCCGTCTGCTCGTGCACGCCAAGCGCCGCGACTTCCCCACCGCCGTCATCACCTACAACACCCACATGGCCGCCGGCGCCATCGCCGCGCTCCAGCGCGAGGGTCGCGCGGTCCCCGCCGACCTCAGCGTCGCGGCGGCGGACTTTTCCCCCGTGGCGGTGCAGGAATCCATCACCGCGGCCGGCAGCGACGCCGAGAAACTCGGCCGCGCGGCCGCAAAGCTCGTCACGGATTCGACGGGCGACGAGGACGAGAGCTTCACCGACCTGATCCTGCCCTCGCAGCTCTTCCTCGGGCGCTCCACCGGCCCCGCCCGGTCCGCCGCCCGCTGAGTCCCGCCCCGCCGCGTTTGAGCTTGGCGGCTGATAATTATTAGTTTCTAGTCCCCTCCGGCCTTCCGGCCGCCCTACCCCATGACCCGTTACGACTACCTCGTCCTCGTCTTCTACTTCGCCTACATGCTCGCGATCAGCTGGGTGTTCCGGCGCTTCGTGACCAACGTCAGCGACTACTTCCGCGGCGGCGGCAAGGTGGTGTGGTGGATGGTGGGCGGCTCGGCGTTCATGGTGCAATTCAGTGCGTGGACCTTCACCGGCGCCGCGAGCCAAGCCTACCGCGAAGGTTGGCCGATCATCGTCATCTACCTCGGCAACGCCCTCGGCTTCGCGCTCAACGCCGTGCACTTCGCGCCGAAGTTCCGCCAACTGCGCGTCGTCACCGGCGTGGAGGCGATCCGCCAGCGGTTCGGTCGCGCGACGGAGCAGTTCTTCGTCTGGGTCGGTCTGCCGCTCGGCCTGATGCAGGCGGGCATCTGGCTGAATTCGCTCGGGGTGTTCTTCGCGGCCGTGTTCGGCGGCGATCTCCTGTCGACCATCGTCGTCACCGGCCTCGTCGTGCTCGTGATGGCGCTCATCGGCGGGAGCTGGGCGGTGCTCGCCAGCGACTTCATCCAAGTGCTCATCCTCATGCCGGTCTGCATCGCGCTGTGCGTGCTGGCGCTGATCAAGGTCGGCGGCGTGGGCGCCTTCATGGACGGCTTGCCCGCGGGCCACCTCGACCCTGGCGCGATCTTCTCGAAGGAGTTCCTGGGCTTCTGGTGCCTCGCGATGCTGCTGAAGCAGCTCAACACGACCAACAACCTGATGGACGCGAATCGCTACCTCGCCGCCAAGGACAGCCGCCACGCGCGCTGGGCGGGCTACCTTGGCGCGGCGCTGTTCGTCATCAGCCTCGTCATCTGGTTCGTGCCGCCGATGGCCGCCCGCATCCTCATCCCCGATCTCCACGCGGCCTTCCCGACGCTGAAGAATCCGGAGGAAGCCTCCTTCATCGCCATCGCGCAGGCCGTGCTGCCCGTCGGCATGATCGGCATCCTCGTGAGCGGCATTTTCGCCGCGACGATGTCGTCGATGGATTCCGGCCTGAACAAGAACGCCGGCATCTTCATCAAGAATTTCTACCAACCGTTCCTCCGCCCGGGCGCGACGGACACGCAACTGCTGCGCGCCTCGAAGTTCACCACGATCGTCCTCGGTCTCATCGTCATCGGCGTCGCCATCAAGTTCTCCGAGCTGAAGGACATGAACCTCTTCAAGCTCACGCAGCGCACGAGCATCCTCATCGCCGTGCCGATCGTCGTGCCGCTGATGCTGGGCCTCGTCATCCGCCGCACGCCGCCGTGGTCGGCGTGGAGCACGGTGCTGGTGGGCTTCATGAGCTCCATCTTCATCAGCGACTACCTGACGCCCGAGTGGGCGGCGCCGCTCTTCGGCTACACCGGTGAGCTGACCAACGCCTCGCGCGAATACTGGCGCCAAGGCATCGAGATGATCGGCAATTTTGTCGTCGGCGGCACGTGGTTCTGCCTCACGGCGCTGTTCTGGAAAAAGAGCCCCGCCGCGCATCAGACCGAGGTCGAGAAATTCATCACGCGCATGGACACGCCGGTGGACTTCGCGAAGGAAGAAGGCGCCGAGAACGCCAACGACGCCCGCCAAGCCCGCGTCGTCGGCTGGCTCTGCGCGACCTATGGCGGCTTCGTGGCGCTGCTCGCGCTCGTGCCCAATCCGGTCGAGGGCCGGCTCGCCTTCGTGGGCTGCGGCGGCTGCGTGTTGTTCGTCGCGTGGCTGCTTCTCCGTCACGCGCGCCAGATCGACACCGCCAAGGCGTGAACCATCGCGGCAAACTCGTCCTGCTCCCGCCCAACCGGATCTGGCGCACCTACCAAGGCGGCCGCGTCCTCGACGCGCTCGCCGGCGCCAGCGACCCGCACGACAGCCATTTCCCGGAGGACTGGATCGCCTCCACGACGCGCGCCCTCAACCCGCCCGAAGCCACGACGCACGCCACCGGCGCCGACACGACGCCGGGCGTCTCCCGCGCGCTCGTCGGCGGACAGTTCGTGGATTTCGCCGGCCTGCTCGCGAGCGACCCGGCCTACTTCTTCGGCGCCGAACACGCCGCGCGCTTCGGCGCCTCGCCACACCTGCTGGTGAAGTTCCTCGATCCGTCGATCCGCCTGCATTTCCAAGTTCACCCGACCGCGGACTTCGCGCGCCGTTTCCTCAACTCGCCGTCGGGCAAGACCGAGGCCTACCACGTCCTCGCCACGCGCCCCGAAGTCGCGACGCCCTATCTCTATCTCGGCTTCCAGCGTCCGCCGTCGCGCGACGAGCTGCGTCACATGATCGAGCAGCAGGACCTCGCCGCGCTCGAACGCTGCTTCGACAAGATCCCCGTGCAACCGGGCGACACCTTCATCGTGCCGGGCGGCGTGCCCCACGCGTTGGGCGAAGGCATATTTCTGATCGAGATCATGGAGCCGAGCGACCTCGTCGTGCGCTTCGAATTCGAGCGCGGCGGCTACGTGTTGCCGGAGTCCGCGCGCTTCATGGGCCGCGGGCTCGACTTCTGCCTGGATGTCTTCGACCTCGCGCCGTGGCCCGCCGGCCGCGTGTTCACCGAGGCGAAATGCCCGCCGCGCCGCCGGCGCGCGCTCGGGCCGGATTCGTATCAGGACAACCTCATCGGCCCCGAGCGCACGCCCTGTTTCTCGGTGCGCAAATCCAACCTCCGCGGCGAAGTCACGAAAACCGAAACGTCCGCCTACGTCGGCGTCGTCACCGCCGGCTCGTGCACCGTCGAGGTCGGCGGCGAACGCCACCTGCTGCGCCGCTACGACAAGTTTTTTGTTCCCGCCGGCCTCCCGCCGCTGCGCCTCGTGCCGTCGCCGACGGCCGAGATCCTCGAGTGCTATCCGCCGCTTCCCTGACATGCCCCGTCCCACCGCCATCTTCGCCGCGCTGACTCCCCAGGAGACCCGCGAATTCCTCCCCGGTCCGCTCCTCGACGAACTGCGCGCGCTCACGCCGCGCTTCGAGACGCACGACACCACGGCGGGCGACGCCGCCGCGTTCCACCACGCCCTCGCCACCGCGAATCCAGAGGTGCTCGTCGCCTGCTGGAAGACGCCGCCGCTCCCCGCGCAGCTCCCGCCCAATCTCCGCTACGCCTGCTACCTCGCCGGCTCGGTGAAGAAACTCGTTTCCCGCGCGCACATCGAGCGCGGCCTCATCGTCACGAACTGGGGCGGCTCCATCTCCCGCATCGTCGCCGAGTGGGCGCTCTTCCACATCCTCTCGTGCCTGCGCCGCGCCACGCACTGGACCCTCGCGATGCACCGCGAAGGCGCGTGGAAAGACCGCGACACCGAGACCGCCTCGCTCTTCGGCCGCAAGGTCGGCCTCCACGGCTTCGGCCAAGTCGCCCGCGAACTCGTCCGCCTGCTCCAGCCTTTTGGCTGCCACGTCAGCGTGTTCGCCCCCGACGTGAACGAGGACACCGAACGCGCCTTCCACGTGCGCCGCGCGGCGTCGCTCGACGCGCTTTTCGCCGACAACGACATCGTCGTCGAACTCGCCCCGCTCATCCCCGCCACCATCGGCATCGTCACCGAAAGGCATCTCCGTCTCATCCGCCCCGGCGGTGTCTTCGTGAACGTCGGCCGCGGCGCCGTGGTCGATGAGGCCGCGCTCCTCCGCGTGGCGCAGGAAGGGAAGATTCAGATCGGCCTCGACGTCTTTACCGTCGAGCCGCTGCCCGCCGACTCGGCTTTCCGCGGCCTGCCCAACGTCACGCTCACGCCGCACCTCGCCGGCCCGACGACCGACCGCCGACGCGACGCGGGTGAGTTCTCCCTCGCCAACCTCCGCGCCTACAGCGCCGGCGAGCAGCTTCAGGCCGTCGTCGATCTCCGCGCGTTCGACACGAGCACGTGAGTCGGCTCCGCCCGCGGCGGCGTTGCCCGCTGTCTCATCGCCCATGCCCCTCGCCACCTCTCGCCCGCCCCACACGATGAATCTCCCCGCCTCCTACGTTCACTGGCAGGACTCGGCGCGCCGCCTCCTCGAGCCGCTCGCCGCGCTCATGCATCCCGACCGCGCCGATCTGCCCATCACGGGCGCGCCGTCCGACCACGACGCCCAGGCCGACCGCCTCGAATCCTACGCGCGCCCGCTCACGCTGGCGGCGTTCTGGCTCCAATCCGCCCCGCGCGCCGAGGACGCCGCCTTGCGCGCGCGCCTCGGTGGTTGGTTCCGTTCCGCGCTCGTGCTCGGCACCGATCCCGCCTCGCCGCACTACTGGGGGCCCGACGCGAGTTACCACCAGCACCACGTCGAGATGGGTCTGATGGCCATCTCGCTCCAACTCGCGCCCGCCGCGCTCTGGGCGCCGCTCGCGCCCGCCGAGAAGGCGCAGGTCCTCCGCTGGTTCGGCACCTGCCGCGGCTCCGGCATCGTCAACAACAACCACCTCTTCATGTCGGTGCACATCCTCGAGTTCCTCGGGAAAAACGGCGCCGCCCACCGCACCGACCGCGCCTTCATCAACGCGCATCTCAACCAACTCGAGACCATGCACCGCGGCGGCGGCTGGTTCGAGGACGGTATCAACCAAGCCTACGATCACTACAACGCCTACGCCTTCCACTTCTACGGCCTGATGTGGGCGCATCTGCATGGTTCGAGTGATCCCGCGCGCGCCACGCGCTGGCGCGAGTGGGCGCGGCCGTTCATCGCCGACTACCAACATTTCTTCGCCGCGAGCGGGGAGCACCCGGCGTTCGGCCGTTCGATCACTTATCGTTTCAACTGCCTCAACGTCTTCGGCCTCGCGTTGCTCGAGCGCTGCACCGACGTCGCGCCCGGCGTCCTCCGACGCCTCTGCACGCGCAACCTCGACTTCTTCCTCTCCCGTCCGATCTACCAGGAACAAGGCGCGCTCGGCCCCGGCTTCACCGACATTTTCCCGAAGTTGATCGAGATGTATTCCGCGCCGGCGTCGCCCTACTGGGCCGCGAAGGGCTTCACGCCGCTCCTCCTGCCGCCCGACCACGCGTTCTGGAACGACCCCGAGCAACCGCTCCCGGCCGAGCGCGGCTTCGTCCGCCTCATGCCCGCGCCGGGCCTCATCACCCGCAGCCTGCCCGACGGCGAAGTCGAGATCCTCAACGCCGGCTCGATGGTCGGCAACACGCAGCTCCGCTACGGCGCGTGGAAGTGGTCCAA
>JACCDX011245175.1_pt1 | contig 13724 bp, 8 predicted proteins | sample 7449681 | NCBI WGS metagenome assembly JACCDX01 (sample SAMN15323450, study PRJNA562643) | freshwater metagenome | isolation source: river surface water | place: USA:Blue River Watershed | collected 2017-08-18
ATACCAACACGCCCTTAGAAGGAGGATCGGGGGGCGGGGCAGGGGCTTTGCGAACGTCACCAAACCCTGGCGGTTCAGTTGGTGCCAATAACATAGTTCTGGGTACATCTGGAATTCAGTCCTCATCAACCAGTTCTGCCACTTTGGCCGTGTATGTTCAGGCGAATATCGGAGGAGCAGGTAGTACAGTGAATGCAGGTTCTGGCATGACCAACTATCGCATCCACGAGGGTGGGGGCGGAGGTGCAGGTGCGAAAGGGCAGGACGACATTACGGGGACAGCCTCTTGCTCATCCACGAATCTCGCAGCATGCGGTTCTTGTGGGGCTGGCGGGGCTGGTCTCAGGAACATAACCATCACTGGCACCACGTTCGATCTTCCGACCTTCTTTGGGCAGGCGTACCAGTCGGTTTCCGTATCCAACTTTACAGCAGGAGGTGGCGGGGGCGGGGCGTGCTGCGACCCGAGCGGATACGCGTTCGCCAGCAACACCTGCTTGGGAGGGATAGGAGGCGGCGGCAACGGGTACAGAGGAGCCAATAGAGCGGCTTCCGACAACGGCGTGGCCAACACGGGCAGTGGAGGCGGGGGCGGCGCTGGAGCGTCATCAGGAGGCAACGGGAGTACTGGGCTTGTCTTGATTCGAATCGATTACGACACCTGCGTCTGCGGGGCGGGCACCTACTCCAGCCCCGCCGACTGTGCAGGCTGTCCCGCGGGCACGTACAGCACGGGGGATGCCCAGCTCTCCTCCGCCAGCTGTGTCGCATGCTCCTCCGGCCAGTTCAGCACGGGCACGGGGATGCCAGCCAGCAATGCCTGCCAGTCCTGTGCGGCTGGTTCCTTCACCGCGTCGGCTGGCTCTTCCATCTGCGCCTCCTGCCCGGCGGGCACTTTCGTCTCCTCCGCTGGAAGCTCAGCCTGCTCAGCCTGCACGGCCGGAACATACTCGACCGCCACGGGGCCTACCAGCAGCCTGCAGTGCACCCTCTGCACCGCGGGGACCTACTCCTCAGCGCAGGCAGCGTCCAGCAGCGGCACTTGCATCTCCTGTATAGCTGGCACCTACTCGACCGTCGTTAACGCAACCAGCAATGCAACCTGTACCCTCTGCGTGGCGGGGACGTTCTCCACCGCCCTGAGGAGCCCCAGTTCCGCCAGCTGCCAACTTTGCGCCGCGGGCACGTACTCGACCATAGTAGGGGCCCAACTTGCATCCGCCTGCATTTTCTGCCAGGCGGGGGCGTACTCGACCGTTTTGAGTGCAACCAACAACACAACTTGCACCCTCTGCGTCGCTGGCACGTACTCCACGGTTCTCGGAGCCCCAGCAATCACCGCGTGCGCCTCTTGCTCGGCCGGTACTTTTTCGACAGCAGTAGGCGCAGTGACAGTCAGCACGTGTTTGCTGTGCGGTGCTGGCACATTTTCCAGCAATTTGGCAGCTAATTTGAGCAACACCTGTGTGGCATGTGTCGCTGGCACCTATTCAACCGTTCTCGGAGCTCCAGCCAGCACAGCGTGTGCCTCTTGTTCAGCAGGGACCTACTCCACAAACGTTGGCGCTGTGAATGTTAGCACCTGCTTGCTGTGCGGTGCTGGCACGTACTCCACAAATCTGAAAGCGGTCACCAACACCACTTGCATCGCCTGTACCGCCGGAACCTACTCCAGCGTTTTGGGGGCTTCACTGAGCACAGCTTGCATTTCGTGCTCGGCTGGCACTTACAGCACGGGCATGGGGTCAAACGCATCCTCCGTGTGCCTGTCCTGCAATGCGGGCACGTACAGCACCGTGCTGGGCCTCACAAGCCTCGCCAACTGCACGGCCTGCCCTGCCAACTCGTGGTCGATCCAGGCCGCCACGGTCTGCACGGCCAACACTGGTTTTTACAATCTGGACTCCAGCCTCATGGCGTACTACACGTTCAATCCAAATCAGCTGCTGGCGGATGTCACTGGCAAGACAGGTTCTCTCACAGCCTCGGCGTCCTCTCCCACCTCACAGGCTTCTGGGGCGTTTGGGAATTGGTCGTACAGCGCGTTTTTTGATGGAACGTCTCGTTTTTTCAACGTGCCGTCGCTCAAGCTGCCGAATAGCATGTCCATTTGTTCCTGGTTTTTTATTTCACCTGGAGTTGTACGAAATTGGAACAGGGTATGGGATTTCGGGCGAGGTGCTCCCAGTGATAATGTCTTGTTTGCTATCTATTGGAACACAAACAACTTGGCTACACATGTTTACCGGGGTTCAGCTTATTCTGAGATAATATTTACAAATGGAGCTACAACAAACACATGGAAGCATGTTTGCCTGACAGTTTCAGGCACAGCCATAACCTGCTGGGTGGATAATGTTGCACAAGCCTTAACTGCAGCAGCACCCAGAAACTTTGATGTGACCCTGACATCCAACTTCATAGGAAGGTCAAACTGGGGTTCAGCGGATGGCCCGTGGTGGGGAGCCATTGACGAGTTCAGAATCTACACGAAGGCCCTGACAACCTCGGAGGTCTCCAGCCTATACTCTTTCCGTGGAGACACGTACGCGCCCATGATCTTCATGGCCTGCACAAGCTGTCCGCTGGGCGACTACGGGACGTGCTTTCAAAACGGAACAGTCGCTTGCACGGACTGCGTTCAAGGAACCTTCAGCAACACGTCCAGCGCCTGGTCGTCCGCCGTCTGCACCCAATGCAATGCTGGCACGTTCGCGTCAGGGCTTGGCTCCAGCGCCTGCACAGTCTGTCCCAGCGGCACATACAGCACCGCCATGGGGGTCAGCACGTGCGTGGCCTGCCCGTCCGGCTCGTTCAACACGGGCTCAGGCTTGATCTCCTCCGCAGCATGCCTCCTGTGCCCGGGCGGCAAGTACTCCTCCACGATGGGCGCCAACACCAGCACGACCTGCCTGAACTGCGACGCCGGCACCTATTCTTCCACTGTAGGCTCCACCATGTCGTTCCTGTGCTTCTTCTGCCAGATGGGCAAGTACTCGACCGGCTCCGGCGTCAGCAACAGCTCGCTCTGCGTTGACTGCGGGATCGGCACCTACTCGACCGCGTTTGGGGCGAGCTCCTCCTCAACATGCCTGGCGTGCCAGGCGGGCCAGTTCTCGACCGGCACGGGAATCGCAGGCTCCTGCACGGCCTGCGGGCAGGGCACGTACGGGACCGCGACCGGCGCCACCCAGGCCTCCGTGTGCCTGCTCTGCGCCGCCGGCACGTATGGGACCGGCACTGGGTTTCAAACCGCTGGACGGTGCTCCCTCTGTCAGGCGGGGACCTTCTCCACCGCGCTCGGGGCTAGAGACGTGTCCACTTGCCAGGATTGTCGGTGGGGGGCCTACAACACGGGATTGGGGGGCAACGACGAGCTCTCCGCCTGCACCTTCTGCGCCGCGGGCAAGTACGGGACCATCATGGGCTCGACCACCGCCAGCGCCTGTGTCGACTGCCCCCAAAACTCCTGGTCTTACCCGGGTTCTGTCATCTGCTGGCCCAACGACGGGTACTTCAACGGCGGACTGGAATCCACCTTTCCGTACCCGCCGGGCTGGATCCCGCCAGCCGGCGCTGGCACGGCGTCTTTCTTCGCCAGTCTTGCCGCCTTCTTCAGCGCAGTCGGTGGCGTGATCGCTGGCATGCTGTTCAACACCTGCAGTCCTTGCCCCGCCGGGGACTACGGGCAATGCGGCCTGTTTGGGGCTGTCACGTGCATCGACTGTGGCTTGGGCACGGCCGGCAACGTGTCCAACGCCTGGAGCTCCAGCGTCTGCATCGCGTGCAGGCAGGGCACCTTCGCGTCGGCGCCAGCTCAGACCGTCTGCACGGCCTGCTCGGCTGGCAAGTACTCCACCGTGCCGACGGGTGGGTCCAGCGAAAGCATATGCATCTCGTGTGTGCCTGGAACGTACAGCACGGGCACTGGCTCCACCATCTCGTCCGTCTGCCTGGCTTGCTCCGCTGGGACATACTCCACGGTCGCCGGCCTGACGAGCGCGGGGACGTGCACGGCATGCCCCGCCAACTCTTGGTCGACCCCCGCATCCATCATCTGCACGGCCAACACGGGCTACTACAACCTGGATTCCAGCCTCATGGCGTACTATCCTTTTAACCTCGACCAGCTGCGCACGGACGTGACTGGCAGGACGGGAACCCTCAACACCTCCACGATTTCCCCGACCTCCCAGGCGACAGGGCCGTTTGGGGCTTCGTCGTATAGTGCTTTGCTTGGTTGTTGTAATAGGTTTTTCAGAGTTCCATCTCTCAGACTGCCAAACAGTATGACCATTTGTTCCTGGTTTTTGATTTCAAGCGACATAGCTGCCAACTGGAATAGAGTCTGGGATTTTGGCAATGGTGCTCCCAGTGACAACGTTTTGTTTACTGTCAGGGATGGATTTTATGACCTAGCTGCACAGGTGTACAGAGGTACTAGTCTTTCTCAAATAAACATCCCGAATGCAGCCTCTTGGACAGAATATAACAAGTGGAAGCATGTCTGTCTAACAGTTTCAGGAACCGCCATCACGTGCTGGCTCAACAATATTTCATATAGTACTACCGCAGCAGCACCCAGGAACTCTGATGTATTGCTCACGTCAAATCTCATAGGATTTTCAAACTGGGGCTTTACACATTATGGTTGGCAAGGAGGTATCGATGAGTTCCGAATTTACACGAAAGCCCTTGCAGCCCCAGAAGTCTCCGCCCTGTATGCCTTCCGGGGCGACACGTACGCCCCCATGATCTTCATGGCATGCACGCCATGCCCAGCCGGGGACTACGGCATCTGCTATGCCAACGGGACGGTGACGTGCATCGACTGCGGCCAGGGGACATTCAGCAGCGCCACCAACGCCTGGAACTCCAACGTGTGCGTCCAGTGCGGGGCAGGGACCTTCGCGTCCGGGCTGGGGACGAGCGTGTGCTCGTCTTGTTCCGCCGGCACCTACAGCACGGCCGTAAGCGCCAGCGGGTGCACATCCTGTCCGGTCGGCAGTTACAGCACGGGCCTGGGGATGACGTCCAACGCGACCTGCATCGCCTGCGCGGCCGGCACGTACGTCACGCCCACTGCGTGCGTGGCCTGTCCCGCCGGCACGTACTCAACAGTCATAGGCAGTGTGTCCAGCGGCACGTGCCTGAACTGCTCCAGCGGTACATACAGCGCTACCGTGGGGGCCAGCAGCTCCAGCGCCTGCCTCCTTTGCAACTTTGGGACCTTCGCGTCCGAGCCGGGGCGCTCATCCTGCACCACATGCACGACGGTGGGAGGCTACTCGCCCGAGGGTGGAACCGCGTGCAGCACCTGCCCCGCCGGCAGTTACAGACACCCCCTCGCCAGTTGGGCGCCCATGCAGATGACCTGGGGGGGACGGGTCCTGTACCAGGTGAATCGCCTGAACTGGGGCTATCCTGTGTTCTACGCCAAGGACGGTTTTCACGTGTGGTTTTACTGGTATTTATGGATTTACGGCTGGGCGTCATACGATGAGACAGGAAGTAACTGTTGGTGCGGGAACGGCGGAACGGCAGGCCCCCATGGCGTGCTGGGACTGGTCCAGCAGGCCACCGACCGAGTCTGGTGCCTCAATTGCAGCACATGCTTGCCCGGCACCTTCGAGTCGGCCGTCTGCACCAGCACAAGCAACACCGCCTGCCCCTCGTGTCCTGCAGGCACGTTCAACACCGGGACCGGAACAACCGGGTGCACTGCCTGCTCGGCTGGGACATACAGCACCGTCCTGCGCGGGGTTCTCGACACTGTGTGCACCCCCTGCGCTGCTGGCACCTTCTCCACAGCGTCTGGAGCTAACAGCAGCTTGGCCTGTGTCTCCTGCCTTTCTGGCACCTTCTCCACCGTGTCTGGCGCGGACCAGATCCAGGCTTGCGCTGCCTGCTTGGCCGGCACGTACTCGACACAAACAGGCGCCACAGTCTGCACGAACTGCCCTTCCAACAGCGACACGGGTAGTAACACTGGCTCCACACAGCGGGGGGCCTGCATCTGCTTGAACGGGTACTATGGGAACCTGGCCAACCTCACGGACACCTGCACGTCCTGCCCGGCCAACTCCTACTGCTCGGGCCTGAACCGGCTCGCCTGCCCGGCCAACACGCGCAGCCCGGCCTTGTCCTATTTCGTCGAGCAGTGCCGGTGCGTCGCGGGCTATCGGTGCGTCTACTGGAAGTCCGTCGATCTCAAGATCCGCTTCCTCAGCATAACCCAGGCGAGCTTCAACGCCCAGTCAGGCGCCATCCGCAACCAGCTTGCCACTGTCGCGCTCGTCCCTGAATCGCAGGTGGCGTTGACCAGTGCGATAGTGATTGCTTGAAAAAAAATAAAAGATGTCTTGATTGTTGCCGAGCGCGCCCAAGGACGGCTCCAGCCCTCCAAGTAGGACGGCGCGAACTTTCCCCCCTCCTCTATAAATTCGAACAGTCCGCGCGCTTCCCAACTTTCCAGACAGGCATGCTACGCTTCACGAAAGAGATGGGCGACGCCCTGAAGTCTAAGATGCTCCAGCGATTGGATAATATGGCACTTGCAGAGCAGGACATCAAAGAGATCATCAATGAGCATGGACTGAACGAGGCGCAAATCAGTCATTGGATGCGGAATTTTCGCTTCCGATACAGCTCCAAGTCTAGAGAGGAGATTGTGGCCTATCTTCGAGGAGAGGAGAAGGTACGTGACCTCCTCTCAATTTTCAGATTTGAGAATCCTTCCAAATCTGAGCATGTTTCTGTCCTGATAAGTAGACTAATCCAGTAACGTGACTGCCTCTCAATTTTCGGGGTTGTAACAAAACTGAACCCCGGAGCGATTCTGAGAGTAACGTGACCGTGCCATTTTTCAGATTTGAGAATCCTTCCAAATCTGAGCATGTTTCTGTCCTGATAAGTAGACTAATCCAGTAACGTGACCGCGTCTCAATTCTCGGAGTCGAAAATATTTCGACTCCAAGGCGTTTCGAGAGTAACGTGACCGCCTCTCAATTCTCTGAGTTGAAAATATTTCAACTCCAAGGCCCTTCTTGATTATGTCTATTGCGTTTCTGGCAGGAAAATTCTTCCAAGATCCAACGTTGCTACGTGTCCTGCTTCAACGTTGATCCAGAGTTTGCATTGGCGCTCAATTTTCCCAAGTCGAGAGGCGGTGGAGAATTCGAAGTGGTGTACATGGAATCAGCGTTCGACAAAGAAGCTGAATGTGGAGAGTTTTTCCTGGAATTTGGCGAATACATATGGGAGTACAAGCTCGTCGAACGTTTTGAAGCTCAAGGGGCTTGTCAAGTAAACGCTGTGACCTTCGGAAACAACGACGGCCACGAATCAGCCTCCAACGCGCTCCTCCGTGTGCTCAAGACCCAGGAGAAGACGGGCTTGCTGTTCACGAAAGGCGTCCGCCCTGCTGGTCTTGCGAAGAAGGTCCAGGAGAAGCTGGACAACAGCAAGAAGGACCTCATGTCCATGCATGAGTGGGACGAGAAGACCAAGGCTCGTCTGGACGATCTCAAGCAGAACATGCAGGACGTGGACTCAAAGGTGCAGTCTCAAGTGGTCAAGCTCGAAAAAATCGAGAACGACGTGCAACTCCAAGCGGCGGACGTGGTGGACATCAAGAACGGAGTTTGCGGCGTGATTCCAGATTATCAGAAGAAAATCACCAATCTCGAGGAAGCTCTGGCACACAAGACCAAGCTGTGTGATCGCATCGAGGGCCAGAAGGGAAGGCTCACCATGGAGATCAACAAGCTCAAGTGGGAAGTGGGCGAGCTCAACGACAAGGCCACGTCGTTGCAGCTTCAAAATTTCCAACAGAACAAAAAGATCCAAGAGCTTCAGGAGCAGCTTGATATTTGCAAGTCCATCGCGCTCCTCAAACAGACGCACGAGGAGCTCCAGCGCACCGCCGAGATCCTCGCATCCACCCTCGAGGAGGAGCGTGCGGCGAAGCGCGCCCGGACTTGATTTTACAAAAAAAAAATTAAAGTCGTGCCCCCTTTTTCGGGCCCGGGCTTGATTTTAAAAAAAAATTCAAGTCGTGCCCCCTTTTTCGGGCCCGGAGCCGGCCGCGTCGAAAATAGAAATTAAAAATTGCGAATCCCATAAATTCGAGCGACACGTGTCCCGTCCGCGCGAAATGCCTGTTCAGTCCACGTTCAGAGAGGATCCCTTGAAAAACAAGATGCTTCTCCGGCTTCCAGAGAAATCCTTGACCGACGAGGATATCAAAGAGCTTTTTGAACAGTCTGGTTTGATCCTCGCAGAGATCGAGGAGTGGACGTCTCATTTCCAATTTCGACGCAAGAACCTCACGGAAGGCGAGCTTACGGCCTATCTTCGAAGGGAAACACCGGTAAACAAACATCCAATTAATCGAAAAATGCATTGTCGAGCAAGTAACAATTTTTCCTCGCATTCGCCAGAAATACGTGGACAAGGTCAACTTCTTCTACGTGTTTTGCTTCAACGTCGAGGCCGGTTTTGTCGAGAACGTCCTCGGCCCCGTGTACAAAACGCAAGGCAATTGCACGATGACTGAATACGGCGGCCTGGTCGATAACGCGACCCACGTGGGCGAAATCTGCTTCATGGAGGCGGCCATCAACAAGAAGGCGAGGAGCGGCATGTTTTTCTTCCAGTTCGACAACGCTATCCTGGAGGAGCAGATCCTCGACCTGTTCGAGAACAGCGGGGGCTGCCACGTCGACGTGATCAGCTTTCGCACCGAAGCCGACGCCGTCGAGCCGCTCAAATTCGTGCTTGAGATGCAAAAGCAGGGGCGCATGTCGTTTGTCTTCGGGAAAATCTCTCCAGCGCTTATGGAGCTCATGGTGGATACGCCAACACTTGAAACGCTTGAAACGCTTAACCAGGAGAAGCGCATCCTGAATGTGCATGTCGACAAGCTCCTGTTTCTCGCCTTGCACGCTGATGGTAAAGCGCCTGTCTCCACCGACGAGCTCAAACCACAGGAACCCGATGAGCAGGCCGAAGAAGAGCCCACCCCTGTCTCCTTTGACGAGCTCAAGCGGGACAACGCCATTCTCAGGACCGAGAACTACCTGCTGACCAACGAAAACCTGGCGCTCAAGCAAGAGAAGCGCCTCCTCGAAACGAAGGCCAACGAGGTCAAGGAGGAGAACGCCATGCTCTGGACCGACAACGACACGCTGCGCAGTCAGAACGCGGAACTCAAGACCAAGTACGCCATGCTCAAGGCCGAGAACGACAAGTTGTGTATCAAAAACGTGTCGCTCAGGGCAAAGCTCCACGAGTTGACCACGCGCTCCGACCCGGACGAGCCCGCCGCCAAGCGCGCCCATACTTGACTGACTGCGCCCGAGCGTTTTTTCTCTCGTTCTTATTAAACGCTCGCCATGTTGGCCAGATAGGAGGCGAACACAAACAGCGGCACGGACCAGCGCAGGCGAGAGAACACGTAGGACCCGTCCAGGAACGTGTCCGTCACGACCTCGATGGCCTGATGATTCCCGTCGTCGTCCGGGTGCATGGCGAACACCATGCGGGTGCCGGCGCCCTCGGCGGGGAAGACGTTGGTCCGGAAGAGGATACTGGTGGGGACATCGTAGCTGTAGCTGCTCGTGATGGCGACGGACAGGTCGAAGATGCGGGGTCTAAACGGCAAGAGTCGCAGGTTCAGGTTCAGCTGGTGCAAGCTGTACCCAAATGATTCGAATACCATCCCGGTTGGGGACAGTGAGGACGTAAGAGGCACCTCCAGCTGGAAGCGACGCTGGCCCAAGCTGATCCCGTCCGTCGAGTCCCACACAGAGAGTAACAGCGTCACTCGCGTCAAGTGCGAAGGCAAATGGGAGAGGCTGACCTCCGAGTCAATCGTTCGCATGGCCAGCAGGGCATCGGACGCGATCTGCTCCCTCGTCTCCTCGGCGCGCGACTCCAGCAGATGCCGCGTGAAGGCCCGCCGTATGTGGGACGGGATCGACGCGTCCGCCAGCACCGTCTTGGCGTGCCCGGCCCGGCAGCAGGGGCAGGTCATCGCGTTCTTGGCGAAGTGGTAGAGCAGGGCCAGCGCGCTGAACGAGTGGCCGCACGGCAGGCTGGCCTTGGCGAGCTCGGGCCTGTCCTCGCACACGGACTCCCCGCCCTGCAGGAACGGCAGCCGGTACTCCGCCATCGGCTCCTGCGCGATCATGCACTCCTCGCTCGGCTCGGGCGCCGACAGCACGATGCTGATCGTCTTGCACTTGGCCTTGGGGCCGGCCGAGCGCACCTCGAGGCGGTACTCGCCCTTCTCCTCGTCGTAGCTTATCAGGGGCATGGCGGCGGGCTTCCTCCGTTTCGGCTTGGCGTTCCCGCTGTTTCGACTGGTGTTATTAACAAGATTGTTCGTGGCGTCCGACAGGGGGGCTCGTCGCTTGCGGGTTTGGGCTTGGGGCTCGGCCATCCGATCAGGAAGTGCGTCTGGGCCAGGCCTTTTATGGGCATTCGAGCCAGACCTTTCTTTCTCGCGCGGGCATAAAAGAGGGCGAGCGCCTCCCCCCAAAAATATGGCCCACATCCCGGTCGACATCCTGTACGTGGCCGCGGAGCTCGTCTCCGGCAGGTCCATCCCGCTCCTCGTGGGCATCACGCGCCTGCCCATCGACCAGTTCCTCGCAGGGCTGGTTCTGTCCATGGGCGCGGTGACGGGCGTCTTCTTCTCCGTGTACGCGGGCCGGGCGACGGACCCGCGCCACCCGCTCGTCTTCTACCACACGCTCCTGCAGTGCAGCTTCAGCCTGTTCTTCACGCTCTCCCTGCTGCTCTCGCTCGCCAGGGGCATCCATTACGAGCGGGGCATCATCCTGAGCCTCCTGCCCGCCTTCTGCGCGGTGGCCCAAACCCTGCCGCTCCGGGGCAGCACCTACCTCATCTCGCTCCTGCTCGCCGGGTTCTGCTTGGCCTACTGCCTGACCATCCCCGCCCCCGCCAGTGAGGCCGAGCGCAGAGCCCTGTTCCAGCTCCCGTCCGTCCTGGCCAGCCTGGATCCGTCGGGCAGCACCGAGGAGGAGGCGGTCGGGGTCTGGGGGGTCCTGAGCCGGGCCCTGACTCTCTACGTGCTGGCCTTCTACGCCAGCGTGCAGCACTTCCCCGCGCAGGCCCTCGTCCCGTCCAAGCACGCCCGCCTCGCGTCGCCCAAGTACGTCCACGACGCGCGGTACGCCCTGCTCGTCAACATGTTTGCCGCCCTCCTGCGCGTGGTCGCGTGGTACGGCGTGTGCTTCCTCCAGGACAACACCCTGCACGTCATGCTCGAAAACGATCTCACGCGGGGCTCGTGGGACTCGACGTGCTGCGTGATCTACACCGTCGCCCTGCTCTACTCGGCCTGCTGGACGGCCACGCTCGTCCGGGAGCAGCTCCTGCCGGGCCTGCACCTCGACGGCCAGCCCTCGCGCCTCAAGTACCTCGCCACCCTCCTGGCCCTCGCCGCCTACTACCGCCAGCGCAACGCGGACCTCCTCCTGACCCTGGGCGTGTCCCTCGGCGGGGTCAGCCTGATGGTCACGGCGTTCACGCTCGACCCGGAGCTGCTCGCGACCGTGGTGAAATAAGAACGAAAAGCGGGGCGAAACACTGTGGGGACACTCGGGTTCCAGGGCGTCGCGCGTATTTAAGCCCGCGCTGGACCGGGCCCGTGGGTAACCAAACATAACCTAACAAGTAAAGAGGCTATAACGGACGGGTATATTCCAGCAATAACAGTAACAATGTGAAATGTAATACGGCAGGATAGAGGCTCCTCCCCTCCAGTCGTCGAGCAGGTACCCCCGCTTCAATGGTCCATCGAAGAAGGCAAGCTGGTTGTTTTCTTCTTTTTCCATTTCGGCTCTTCGTGTTGGGTTCTTTTTTCAAATTCAGCCATCTTCTCTGCCGTGAGTTTGATCCACGGGCGGGTGCCTGCTTTTCCTCCAGCTACAACCTCCATCCACCCAGCCTCCAAGTCCTTCTGCTCGCAACAGCATGTCCAGTCTGCGCATCTCGCATACAGGACTTCGCCTCCCTGTGCCAATGCCACAAACGTGCCATTGTTCTCGTGCACCTTGCATATCCCCTTGCACGCCAAGCTGGGACAAAAAAGGGCGGGGGAAAGGCGGGCCATGTCCTCTCGACGAACATCTCGCACAAGGGAGCTTAGGGCGCTGTGCAAATTGTCCAGACACTGCATGTTCGTGTTCACATCGCAATAGCACTCCCGGCCTGTGATCCTGGAAATCGCTGATTGGACCCACTGCGGCAGGAACGCCTGCCTCTCGCCGGGACCTTTCTGGGGGCCGCCCGCGCCTGGTCCAGCGCCCTTGGTAGTCGACACATGGGACGCCCCCCTTTTTATTGCCTGTCGCGGTGCGCGCGTGAGTTCGACTCTCACGGCAGGCGTGAACAAAACAATGAAGTACCGATCGCTGCACCATGAATTTCGGGTGCATCGTCACGAATTCCGGCGCGAAGCACGAGTAGCACGTGTCGTGGAGCATCTTGAGCGCGGTGGGGTGCTTGAGGCTGCTGTCCGCCCGCGAGACCTGGGACCTGCGCAAGCTCTTCACCTCGCCGTTGACGATCTCCATGCGGCGCGTGATGCAGGGAAACTCCGTCTCCTGCTTGTCCCTGTCGAAGAAACCCAGCACCGAGTACTGCGCCCGCCCGTGGTGGGGCACGATGTCCACCATCTTCCACACGGGGAGCGCGGGCGGCTTCTTGACCTGTCCAGCCTCCATGAGCTTCTTCTCCTTCTCGTGCTCCTTGCCGAAGATCTCGAACAGCACAGTGGTCGTGTCCCACGTCGAGAACCCCATGATGTTGAAGATGTAGTGGCGCGACGCCTTGTTGTGCCTCGACTTCTCCTTCTCAAACACCACGACCCGGTCCGTGCGCTTGATGGCCCCGATCTCCACCAGGCGCCGCACGAACCAGGCCGGCACCTGATCGATCAATCCTTGCAGGCTCTCCAGCGTGTGGCCCTCCCCGTGCTCCTTGAGCTTGGCGTCGCAGTCGAGGATCAGCCGGCAGGGGTAGTCGTAGCCGGTCCCCTGCCTGCCGCCCATGTCCACGATCTGGTTCTCGTAAATCATCGTGACCGGAAACCATCGACCGTCCGAATCCTTAAACTTTTTTGTCAACGAGATTTGCTGCAGGGCCAGGATCGCGTCTTGCCAACACGAGAAAATCAAGAACCTGCCGGGCAGCTTCCTCAGCTCAGCGTCCCCGGGCTTCCTCGGGTTCAGCTGCAGCATGACGGGAAAGTACGGCTTGGGCCAGTTGGCGTTCAGGCACAGCTGCTTTGCGGGATCCTTGCTCCAGTGGTCAACGTAGCGCTCGGGCGCCACGGGTCGTGCACCGCCCCGGCTCTTGAACTCCCGCAGCACCTCGCCTTGGAACTCGGGGCTTTTCGCGACGTGCATCGGAACCTCCATCTTGCGCACCCAGTTGGTCAGCTCGCGCCCCGCCCGGCATTGCTCGAGCCACTCGGGCTGCTTCAAGAGCCACAGCATCGTGATGTCCAGCCTGCTCTCGTCCATGGCCGCGATGCAGCGCTGTGCGTGGTCGGTCATGATGTTTGCAGGGGTTTAGCCCGTCGCGCGCCTTTATAAACTGTTTGCGCACGTGCGAGCAGAGCCGAGCAGAGCCGAGCAGAGCCGAGCAGAGCCGAGCAGAGCCGAGCAGAGCCGAGCAGAGCCGAGCAGAGC
>JACCDX010841602.1_pt1 | contig 13722 bp, 16 predicted proteins | sample 7449681 | NCBI WGS metagenome assembly JACCDX01 (sample SAMN15323450, study PRJNA562643) | freshwater metagenome | isolation source: river surface water | place: USA:Blue River Watershed | collected 2017-08-18
CCTGACAGCAGAAATACCTCATCAATCAAGCTCCTTGAGTCACTCGGCTTTAGCGAAAAACCGGAGCTGAGTTGGTGGGAGGAATTCAAAGGTGAACGAGTTCAAGTCTTGCACTATGCGCTCACCATCGAGCCCTAGCTACTGGGATGAATGATCAGTTGTGTTTGTCTTAGGATCTTTGCCAAAAATGCTGCTGAGGGATAGGTAGATCATCATTCCAATCAAGGCGGTGGTAGGCACAGCAGCCACCACAAGTAGCACTGAGCTTTCATTGATAGGGAAAGACATCATTTCTCCTAGGTTTTGTTTCAGAGTAATCGAATTGAAGTTGAGCAAGCTTTATTCCCTACAGATAATGGCCAAAAGTAAGTTTCATTGGCTGGTTTGAAACTTCTGAGGAAGATTTCGGGTCTTCAAAAAGCTAACTGCATTGGTGGACCAAAGCGCCCAAATCACAAGCAGGGGTTGAAAAAACAGCCGGGTCAAACGAGCCTGATCGGTGTTCAGACCAAATGCATCAATGCCCTCGAGGTATTGATTCACATTTCCAGGGAAGATAGCGATGAAGAATCCGGCGGCGAGAAGGCCGAAGACGGGAACAAAGCGACTCCAGGATGCAAGCGCGATTCCCAAGGTGATTTCCACTACCCCCGAAGCCAAAACAACAAAATCAGGATCCAACGGAAGCCAAACTGGGACTTGGGCCTGAAACTCGACTCTTGAAAAAGTTAGATGTCCAATTCCAGCGAATATCAAAGCACTTCCCAGTAAAAGCCTTGCTAGCAACTTCATAATTCGCATTTAGCCTCCCTGGCTTGTCCAGACTAGAACATGGGAACAGATTTACTGCTCAAGAGGTTCTCACTTCACATGCTTAAACAAAAGACTCTCATTGGCATCTATAAGGCAGATGGTGGCCTAGCGGGTGAGCTGAGCTATTTCATTGGTCACCTGATCGGGGTTCGTCACTGCAGCCTTTGCGACATAACCCACTCCCCCATCATGAAAAAGCGAGAGTTCAAGGAACTTGAGCGGAGGATTGATGCGGAGTTTGGAATTAGTTTTCGCCTACTTCACATGAACGAGCGAACCGCGGAAGAGGAAAGAGCCTCGGCAGGAAGAGAGCCGTGTGTCTTACTTCAGCACGAGGACGGAACCCTCTCGATGTTTTTAGACTTCATGGAGCTGCAGGCTGTAGACGGAAGCGTCAAGTCATTTGAAAAGCTACTCCGAACGCGTCTTGATTTGTTTATCTAGAGTTAGCGTTTGCTTACCTGCCTTATGAAGTTAATGATTACGTAGCCAGCAACAAATACCAGCAAAGCATAAACAACCCAATCTAGGAACGAAGCAAATTCCTCTGCTGCTTGCCAATTTTCACCAAGATTTAGACCAATAGAGATCCAAAGCGTGTTCCAAATCAAAATTCCAACCGTGGAGAAAAAGTAGAACTTAGCTAGACCCATTTTCACGAGGCCCGCTGGGATGCTAACAAGGCTTCGAATGATTGGAAGCATTCGACCAAAAAATACCAAAGCCGCCCCGTGCTTTTCGAACCACCCCATTGTTCGCTTGAGGTTCTTTAGCGGCAGCCCAACATATTTTCCGTATTTTGAAACCAAGGTCTCCAGGCGCTCTTCTGTGAAGAAATAAGCGAGCAGGTACCAAATAGTGGCACCAGCCAAAGAGCCAAGAGTAGTTGCGAATATTGCCTCGAAGAATCCAAAGCGTCCCAAAGAGACGTTGAATCCGGTTAGCAGAAGGATTGCTTCACTAGGAATCGGTGGAATCAGAACTTCGATTCCAATTAGAAATGCCGCGCCTAGAAGACCAATCTGATTTATCAGATCAACGGCAAACTCAATCACAAGAGAACACTACATAACTCAGTTGCTCAAAGACTTGGAAATCACCCCAAGTTTGGAAACTGACTACTTCCCGTCGTCCGCAGCCCTAGAAAGACGCTGTGATACATAGACCGGAATCAGGGAAAGAATAATGATCACCGTCGCAACGACGTTCACAACGCTCGCTTGCGTAGGCCTTGCCATTTCCTTCAAAATCCAAAGTGGGATGGTGTCCACTCCGGGCGGTGCAGTGAAGATTGTCACAACCACCTCGTCAAAGCTCAAAGCGAATGCAAGCAAGGCCCCGGCACCAAATGCTGCCCTGAACTGTGGGAAGGTCACCAGTCTGAAAGTTCCGAGCACTCCCTGGCCTAGATCCATCGAAGCTTCTTGAAGATTTGGATTCATGCGCTTGAGTCTGGCGAAGACGTTGTTGAAGACCATCACAATGCAGAACGTTGCGTGAGCAACAATCATGCCGAAATAGCCAATATGAAACCCGGCGGGAGTAAGAAAGTTGCTGTAGGTATTGCTAAATGCCACACCTGTCACAACACCAGGCAATGCAATAGGAAGCACAACCAACAAGTTGACCGTGGTCTTTCCAAAAAACTCGAATCTGGAAAGCGCGAAGGCAGTTAGCGTACCAAGAATGGAAGCAATCACCATCGCTCCAAATGCCACTATCACTGAATTTAGGAGGGCATTTCTGATTGCTTCCAGCTCAGCTGCCCTCTCCCACCATCGCAGAGAGTAGTTTTCTATAGGCCAAGAAGAGACCTGGGCTTCATTGAATGCGTTTAGCATCAAGATAAATAGTGGGATATACATAAACGCCAGGATGATGCCAATGATGGCAAGCATTCCTGCCTTTGAAAGCTTGGAGAATCTAAGCATTACATCCTCTCCAGCGATCCGGTGCGTCTAGCGACTAGCAAATACATGACTACAAAGGCGATTGGGACCATCGAAAATGCAGCAGCCACTGGCGGGTTCAGGTTGATGTTGGCTGCAATGATGCTTCCGATCATTTGGGTTGAACCGCCGACGAATCGGGCTGCCAGATAGTCACCGAGGCTGAGTGAGAAAGTGAAGACTGATCCAGCGATGATGGCTGGGGTAATGAGCGGCAGAACTACTCGGAAAATTGTCGGCCAGGCTTTTTGACCTAGGTCTGCTGCGGCATCAAAAAGATTGGTAGGAATTTGCCTGATTGCAGTGAAAACCGGTAGAGCCATGTATGGAAACCATAGATATGTTAGCGTAAGAATTACCACCGGTATTCCAAATCCAGGACCAGAGATTCCAAGTGGATCCAGCAGCCAGTTTATGAATCCGTTTTCAGTGAAGGTGAGTCTCATCGCCAGCAACTTGACGAGGTAACCAGCCCATAGCGGAAGAGTGATTAGAACAGCCAAAAGGTTTCTCACCCAGGGGCGGGCAATCTTGGCCATGTAAATGCCCAGTGGAATTGCCAAAACTATACAAACGGCAGTTACTGCCAAAGCAATAAAAAGCGTGCGAAGTGAAGTTGAAAGATAAGCAGGAACAGTGAAAATGCTTATGAAGTTCTCAAGCGTAAAGCCTGGCCTCACGCGAGAGGTAAAGGGATCGATAAACCAGAAGGCTGTGATCAGAAGCAGAAACAAAGAGATGATGTAGACCCCGACCAGCCAGGTCATTGGAAGAGCGAGTAAAGCGCGAAGTCGGACTTTAGGGTGCAAATGAAGATAGGAGGAGATTGGCATCGACGACTTTTTTTCAGTTATCAAAGACAATTTCTCCTCCTTTCTATGAATGGGAGTTACTGGGTGGGGTTTCCCCCACCCAGTAACTTGTTTTAGCCCTTTACAGTGAGCCAGGCATTCGTCCAATCCTGGAAGCTGGTGCACTTGACGTCCTTACGTCCGTCAACACACTCTTCGATTGGAGTGGTCCATGGCCATACCCTGGAGAAGAACTCCTCGTCTTCTGCAGCGAACTCGTCACAGTGAGCCTGAGCTTCTGGACTTGATGAGCAGAATGCGATGTTGGCAGGAGCCATACCGAAGTTCATAGCAATTGCGCCGTTAACTTCTGCGGTGCTGGTGTAGTCCATCCATGCATAAGCACAGTTAGGGTTCTTAGCGGTCGAAGACAGTAGCCAAGCGTCATACCAACCAGTCGAGCCTTCGATTGGCAGGGTGGTCTTGATGTTCTCCTGACCTGCGAACTTACGCAGAACCTCCCACGAGGTACCAACTACAACGTTGCCACCGACGAAGGAAGTGATCTGTGCCACAGGATCAGACCAGTACTCGCCAATGATCGAGTTCTGCTGCTTCAGCAATTCAACTGCTGCAGCAAGCTGAGTCTCATCGAGAGCGTATGGGTTTTGAATTCCAAGCTCTGGGTTGTGGTACATCAGGTAGACAGCCGCGTCAGCGATGTAGATTGGTGCGTCATATGCAGTGATCTTGCCGGCGTATGGGCTGTCAGCTTCCCAAACAACGTTCCAGCTTTCAGGCGCTCCACCAGTAACGTCTTCGTTGTACTGAAGAAGGTTTGCACCACGGCCGATTGGAACACCGTATGCCTTGCCATTTACTGTGTCATAAATCTGACCCTTCATACCTGGCGCAATGTCGTCAGAGAAGTTAGGGATTAGATCTAGGTTCAGAGGAGCAACGTCTCCACCCACGATTAGACGAAGTGCTGCGTCACCAGATGCGGATACGATGTCGTATTCGCCGGTGCGCATAAGGGTGACCATTTCATCGCTGGTACCGGCAACGCGAGGATTTACCTTGCAGCCAGTTTCCGCGGTGAACTTGTCAGTCCAGGCAGGCTCAACAAAGCCTGACCAGTTAACGATGTTTAGCTCGCCTTCAAACTCACCCAGTTCCTGTTGCATTGGAACATCTGGCACTGTCAGTGTCAGTTCTCCGCTGTCAGTTGCACAGCTTGCAAGAAATAGTGAAGATGAAGCAAGCAGAGCACCAAATGCTAGTTTTCTACGCTTCAATTTGTTTCCTCTCATTATTCGGGAATGCTAGTTACGTGGGATTTCTTCCACTTGGCCAGCACTCGATCACCTGCGACAAAACCCTTGGTTTCGCCGGGTAATTCTTCATTTACTCGGGTTGCAATCATCGTTGTGCCGTTGGCATCAAGAATGTAAAGGCTGTTGGCGCCTAAGAATGCGGTGTCGGTGATAGTTGCCTGGACGCCCTGCTCATCAGCTGCCGGAGTTTCGGAAGCAGCAACCAGTTTGATTCGCTCGGGTCGAATGTTGATTAGTTGGTTTATGCCGGTAAGTGCTGCTGCAGCTTTTGGCTCAATGAGGTTTGAACTTCCCAGGAATCCGGCAACAAAAGCAGTGGCCGGCTTTTCGTAAACTTCACGTGGAGAGCCGATTTGCTCGATTTTTCCTGCGTTGAACACGGCAATCCGATCGCTCATTCGCATGGCTTCTTCTTGGTCGTGGGTAACAAAAATAAAGGTGATCTTGGATTCCCTTTGAATGTTCTTCAGCTCAACTTGCATTTCTTCGCGCAGTTGCTTGTCAAGAGCACCCAGCGGCTCATCTAGTAGCAGAAGTTTTGGTCGCAGAACCAGTGCGCGAGCAAGAGCGATTCTCTGACGCTGCCCACCTGAAAGTTGGTGTGGTAAACGGTCAGCCAGGTGTGCCAGCTTGACTTGATTGATTGCCTCTGTTGCCTTAGCTGCCCTCTCTTCCTTAGACAGCTTCTTAGCACGAAGACCAAATTCAACATTCTCTTGAATTGTCATGTGAGGGAAAAGGGCATAGTCCTGGAAAACCGTGTTTACTTCACGATCAAATGGAGCCTGATCCGTGACGTCTTGACCGTCTAGGAGAATGCTTCCTGCACTGGCTGTTTCAAAGCCAGCAATCATTCGAAGAACGGTTGTTTTTCCTGAACCAGAAGGGCCAAGCATTGAAAAGAACTCGCCTTGCGGAATGTCCAGATTGACGCCTGAGACAGCCTCAACGGATCCAAAGTTCTTGGTCAGGCCTCTAATTGACACACCAGATGAAAGGGCCTTGGTGCCCTCATCTAGCGACACTTGGCCATTTTGCGTATCTGCCATTGATTACACCCAATTAATTTCTATCTGCAACACCGCAGAACCTTAGCCTAAACCCCTACCCCCTCGTCGGCTGGCTGTCGAGGGTCGCGAAATTGTCTCGATTTGGTTACTACGGGTAACTTCTTGCCGATAGCCAACGAATAAATCCCCATTCTCAGGAATTACCGCAGATTGTGAAATAAGGCCGCTGCCCAGCCAGTTATAAACCCAATGGACATTTCTGGTAAGACTTTTTTGGTTTGTGGTGCTTCCGGCGCGCTTGGCGGGGAATTGGTCAGGCAGCTGCGGGAAAAGGGTGCCCAGGTGCTGGGAACAGCGAGCAACAATGATTCGGCAGCTCGCATCCCAGCTGGGGTTGAGGTCAGACTTCTACTTGATTACACCAAGCCGGAAAGCATCAAGACTCTCACCGACTACCTAGTCGCGTCCGCGGATTTGGACGGCATCATCAATGCCAGTGGAGTCGTTGCCTTTGGTGAGGCGTCAGAAACGCCAGCCGAAATAGTTAGCCAGTTATTTGCAATCAATGCCACGGGGCCGATTCAACTTCTCAGTGCCCTTGCACCGCTACTAGCAAAGAAGGAACAGTCTGTCGTTGTAAACCTAACTGGAGTTGTTGCGGAAACAGCACTTCCGTCAATTGCCGCGTACTCCGCATCCAAGTTTGCAATCAATGGTTTCTTGCAGGCTACAGCGAGAGAGTGGCGCAGGGCTGGAACCAACGTGATATCAGCAAGACCTGGGCACACCGAAACAGGTCTAGCGGATCGAGCAATCTTTGGCACAGCACCGAAGTTCCCCGCTGGAAAAACGGCTCAAGAGGTTGCTTCGCGCATAATTCAGGCAATCGAAACAGATGAGAAAGATTTACCAGCTAGTTCATTTTGATTGAGAAGGCAAATTCTTTTTCCTGATTAGCACCCAACGTAACAGCATCTGAATTCGAATTGAAGGCGTTTGCAACACAGCTCATTGGCTCAATTGCAAGCAAGCTCTCGCCACAGTCAAGACTTGGGCGATAGAGCATGAAGTAGTCAAAGCTTTTTTCTAGATTCACAGACAAAGAATAGTTTTCTGTTTCTAGCGTGACCGAGCTGCTTCCACTGAAGCAGTCATCCATTGCTCCCCCGTCATAAACAAGTCCCGGAATTTCTTTAGTAGCAATTGGAATCAGTTTTTCATCTGCGATTATTTGTTCGCTGAAATCGGCAGTTAGCTTGAAGTTGTCACCGACGAGAAAATATGGGTGAAAACCTAATCCAAAAGGTGCAGCAGTACCCCTATTCCGAGCTACCGAGCTGACCCGAAGTTCTGTATCAGAAATCTCGAAGTTAACTTCAAGAGCAACATCAAATGGGTAGCTCTCGTCGGATCCAAACTGATAGGAAAACTGCAGGCTGCTCTTGGTTTGGCTCACCACCTCAAATGCTCGATTGAAAACTAGGCCGTGATTTGAGTTGCCGTCTTTATCCACGTTGGGTGTAGAGAAAACCCGGCCACCAAATTCGTATCTGTGATTAGCAAGCCTGTTTGACCAAGGAGCTAGGACTGGCCCGAAAAACATTGAGCTGGCGGCGTGAACCCGATCGATGTCAATTATTGGGGTGTCAGAAAGGCTCAACTTCTGCAGCGCTGCACCAACCGCCGAAAATACTGCCATACTGGTAGCGCTCTCGGATTTCCGAGCGATACTCAGTTGCTGTTCAGGGTGCATATTTGGCACTCCCTAATGTTATTGATTGACGAGTAGGTGGACAGCTTGAAGGCCAGAATAGACGGCAAGCTCTTCGACGGTAGAGACATTTTCTACTTTGACGATGAGTCTTCAGCTTTACCCACCACACGCAAGCCAGACACCAGGGAAGCCGCTGAGCGGCCGCAAACTGCGCAGTTGCGATTTGATGCACTGTCTTCCGAGTGGATTACCGTTGCAGCTCACCGCCAGCAACGTGCATTCCTACCGCCAGCACACGCCTGTCCGCTTTGCCCGACCACTAAAGACAACATAAGTGAACTTCCTGATCAGTTTGATGTTGCTGTTTTCGAGAATAAAGGGCCTGCCTTTGGACCCGAAGCAGATTTGATTGATCTTCCAAATGGTCAGCGGTTTGGTTTTGCAACAACCTCATTCGGTCGATGTGAGGTAGTCGTATTTAGCCCCGCTCACACCGGAAGTTTGGGCGAAATGCCGGTTGAACGTGTTGAGACTGTTGTCCGCGCTTGGATGAACAGAACGGCTGAACTGCAGGAAATCAAGGGTGTCGTTCAGGTATTTCCCTTTGAAAACAGAGGCCAAGAAATTGGTGTGACCCTTCACCATCCGCACGGCCAAATCTACGCTTATCCCTTTGTAACCCCTCGAACCGAGAAGCTGCTGCAGAGCATTGATTCGTTCAAGGGCGATTTTTTTTCCGAACTAATCAAGTTCGAGCAAGCGGGAACGCGCAAAATAATCGAGACAGATAATTTCCTAGCTTTTGTACCCTTCGCTGCGCGCTGGCCAATTGAGGCTCATTTGCTACCAAAGCGTCAGATCAGCGATCTCTCTCAATTGCGAGATGATGAGGCAAAAGAGCTAGCTGACGTTTACAAGAAGCTGCTTCAGGCTTTCGATGCCTACTACCAAACTCCCACTCCTTACATCTCAGCTTGGCACCAAGCCCCGATGATTGAAAACCGCGAAAGAGTGCGATTGATGCTTCAAATCACCTCCCCTCGACGCGCAGCCGACAAGCTGAAATACCTTGCCGGTTCTGAGAGTGCGATGGGCGCTTTTGTTGCTGACATAGCTCCGGAGGAGACCGCTGCTCGTCTGCGAGAGGTGATTTAGTGATTGCTGAAGCACAGAGCGGTTTCAAAAAAACCTTTGGCTACGATTCATCTGGCGTTTGGTCTGCTCCGGGTCGAGCGAACCTAATCGGCGAGCACACCGACTACAACAACGGTTTTGTATTCCCATTTGGCATAGACCGCAGAACCTACGTCGCGCTTTCCCCGCGCCAAGATAAGTTGTGCCGAGTAGCGTCAAGCCTTTCGGAAGACATTTACGAATACGAACTCTCTCAAACCAAGCCGACCGAGCTTGATTGGGCCCTTTATCCGCTAGGGGTCGCCTGGACTATGCAGGCAAAGGCAAAGTTTGGTTTCGATGCCTATTTTGTGTCGGATGTGCCAGTTGGTGCAGGACTGTCGTCCTCGGCTGCAATTGAATGCTCCATCGGAATAGCTCTGAACGAAGTTTGGGAAGCGGGATTCTCAAAGCAAGAGATCGCACTCCTGGGTCAAAAGGCCGAGAACGAGGTTGTTGGGGCACCGACCGGAATCATGGATCAGACGGCCTCTATGTTGGCCAAGTCTGACGCTGCCGTTCTGATTGACTGCAAAACACTTGAAACTGACCTAGTCCCGCTTGGACTTTCAGATCGTGGATTAGTGGTAGCTGTTATCGACACGAGAGTGTCGCATCGGCATTCTGACGGCGGCTATCGCTCCAGGCGTGAGGCTTGCGAAAAAGGCGCAGAAATGATGGGAGTCGAATCTCTTAGAGAGCTGTCAGTTGCTGATTTGGAAAAAGCAAAGCAGAAACTGGAGGATGTTGTTTATCGACGTTGTCGTCACGTGGTGACTGAGAACCAAAGAGTTCTAGAAGCCGTGAAAGCTCTGCGCGAAGGGGAAATGAATCAGCTCGGTGAGCTACTACTGCAGTCTCACGCCTCTATGCGCGACGACTTTGAGATTTCAATTGACGAGCTGGACACTGCAGTTGATGTTGCGATGGCAGTTGGTGCCATTGGCTCGAGAATGACTGGCGGTGGGTTCGGCGGCGCAGCCATCGCCATCATTGATCAGAACAAACTTGAGAATCTTGCAATTGAATGCAAAAAAGAATTTATTGCGAGAGGCTTTGCCGAGCCAAATATATTCGCTGTCACTCCTAGCGACGGAGCAAGAAGAGACAGCTAGGGCTTAGCCACCACTGCAACACCAGCATCCACCAGCTCATCAATCGACTTTTCAACCGAGGCTGGGCTTACTCCAGCGGTTAGTGAGCTAATTACCCTCACATCCAAATTATGCTTTGCTGAATCAAGTGCCGATGCTCTTACGCAGTAGTCAGTAGCAATTCCAACTACATCAACCGATACGACTTGGAGCCTTTTCAAGAGTTCTGCAAAGGTTTCTCCACTCTCGGTTACCCCCTCATAGATGGAATAGCCAGGTGCTCCCTGTCCTTTTTTGATGTGAATATCAATTAGCTGCTGGTCGAGATTCGGGTGATATTCGGCGCCTTTAGTACTTGCAATGCAGTGCAGCGGCCAGGTTGAAACATAGTCCGGCGCAGAACCGTCCGATGGGAAGTGCCCGCCATTGGCATCTCCAGGGGTGTGCCAATCCCTTGAGGCAATGACATAGTCATAATCAGCTTTGTGCTGTTGCAAATACTCGCTGATCTTCCCGGCTACGGCTGATCCGCCCTCGCAGGCTAAAGCCCCGCCTTCGCAAAAGTCATTTTGAACATCAATTACCAGCAGAGCGCGAGCCATTATTGATTCACCAGACTCTTGCCGCAGCCATAGAAGCCCATCACGAGTTCGTCCATCGCCTCTTGGTTCTTAGTTGAAACTGAATTTCCTAGATTGAATACAGTGAAAATCAACTTAGAGCCATCCTCGGGGTAAAGGAAGCCGGCCAGTGTGTAACCGGTTCTAATCCAACCAGTTTTCGCAACTATCTTTCCAGCAGCATCTTCGAATCTATAGGCAAGCGAGCCAGGCGTTCCCGAGACAGGCATGCCATCTAGGATCACTTTGAAGTTTTTATAGTTTTTATCAATCAGCTTTAGCAGTTCATTCACCGTCACAGGCGAAACTTGATTGAAGCGTGAAAGTCCAGATCCATCCTCAACTTTCAACCCCGCCAAGTTGATTCCGGTTCCTCGCAGTGCAAGTTGATAAGTTCTGGTTAGCGAAGCAAAGCTGCCATCTTGTCCAACTTCCAAAGAAACCAACCTAGCCATTGCTTCGGCGAGAGTGTTATCACTCACTACCAACATGTAATCAATCCAGGTCGAAAGCGGAGCTGAGCGAACACTTGCTATCTCAATCGCATCTGCCGGAGCTGCGCCCTTGGACAAAGTTGCGGCACTGGCACTCTGACCAAGTGCTTGCTTGAAATATTCACCGGCTTTAGTCACCGGATCTTTCGATCTTGCAGAATCCTTCGAACCAGGGTTTGCCCTGTCACCATCAACCTGCAGCGCAGAGACGTAGGACATGTAGCCGTCAGTTAGACCGCGCTGGTCCCAGACGCTTTGATATTCGCCGTCGGGGCTTCCATAGATCGTGCTATCGAGAACAATCTGGCTGAACTGCTGTCCCGGTGCTTTAGCCTCAATCTGTCTTACTAGATCCGAAAGCTTGGCTGCATTTCGATAAACGGAGCTGGAGCCGGGGGCAGTTCTTGAAAGTGTTACATCCCCTGCTCCTACCAAGTAAAGAATCGAAGGATCTGCGCTATCGACATACACGCGTGTAGTGACTCGATAGTTTGGTCCAAGGGTCTCGAGCGCTGCTGCAGCAGTAATTAGCTTCATGACAGATGCTGGTCTAGCCGGAGTTGCACTTGCTCTGTCATATAAAACAGTGCCGGTTGCCGCATCAATAACCTGCGCCTGCAAGTCCAATATTTCTGCGCTTTGTTCGAGTTCTGTTACCGCACACTGAGTCGTCTCTGGAGTTGCGGATGGATCAATAGTGGATTCTTCGCTAGCAGAAGGGTTTGTTGAAGTCTCGGTCTGCTCAGTCCCACCAGCACTGTTAGAGCTTCCGCCACCTAAAGGACCAAGAAATAGACCCAGTAGCACCACCAAGCCAACGGCCAAACCACTGGCCACTCCGGCCAAAATCGGCTTAAGTTCTGCGTTAGATTTCACTCATGAAGCATAAACTCTGGATTCCATTTCTAGCGCTGGCCTTAGGAATTTCACAGCCAGCGAACGCTCACGACGAGCTAGCAAGTCAGTCACCTGCCCCTGGTGAGCAGGTTTCAGCAGGAGTTGTGGAAATCCATCTTGAATTCAGTGGTGCTCCGATAGCACTAGAAGATGGCACTGGAAACGAAATTGTTGTCACTAAACCGGATGGAGAAATCCTCTACTCGGGCTGTTTACCAATCGAAGGAAACTTTGGAGTCTTGCCTGTAGATCTCGATCAAGCTGGAAACCACACGGTGGCTTGGCGAGTTGTCTCATCGGATGGCCATCCAATTAGCGGGGAGTTTACCTTCGAGATTCTGAACGACTCTGGCTACGTTTCAGATCCGGCTTTTAGCTATCCAGAATGCGGTGGAAACCTTATCGCTCCAGCAGAGGAGCCAGCTGATTTTTATTGGCTACTTTGGCTATCGCTTGGAATTGCTGCTGCGGCCGTCTTCTTCTTTCTTCGACCCAAGAAAAGAATGTAGATAAGCCAAGGCAGTCAATACGATTCCGCCGGCAACCGTTTCAAATCCAATGGCGAGTCTTCCGCCAGCCGGCGCAGCAAATAACGAGTAAAGAACATCGAGGGCTGTGGAGTTCATCAGCCCTGCAACCATTGAGACTAATGCAACTCGGCCAAGCCACCATTTGGTTCCAGTTAGTTTTCCCGATGACCACGTAATCAAAAGATTCAGTGCAAGACCGATTGCAAGGCCGCCTGCCGCCAGCTCTAGAGATGGGTGATAGAAGAAGCTAATAAAACCAACAATGGCCGCGCTAATGAGCCAAAACAAAACTGTCATAGTTGTCCCTATCGATTACGCGAGTTTACAGAACTCGTTCAATGGCTCTACCTGCCCTGCCACAACAATTTGATTTCCCTCATTCAAGACTGTTTCAGGAAACGCAGGGACATATTTTCCATCACCCTTAGTGACGGCCACCACTGTAACTCCATAGGTTGAACGAATCTTGAGATCAGCGAGAGTCTGCCCATCAAAGCTTGGTGGAACCTCAGTCTTCACCATTACGAAGTCACTGTCGATTGATACATAATCCAAAGTCTCACCAGAGACCATGTGCGCTACCCGCTTGCCCATTTCAGCCTCAGGGAAAATAACGTTGTGGCAGCCAAGTTGTTTGAGAATAACGCCATGGGAAGTGGAGTTTGCCTTCGCCCAAACCTTTGGCACTCCTAGCTGAAGAAGAAGGGATGCAGTCAGGATGCTTGATTCGATGTCGGCACCGATGGCGACAACCGCTGAGTCGAAGTCAGCAGCTCCTAGCTCCCTCAAAGTCGCCTCGTCAGTTGTGTCCGCAACAACTGCGCTTGTCAGCTGTGGAGACATTTGCTGGACAATCTTCTCATCGGTATCGATACCAAGAACCTCATGGCCGGTTCGCATAAGCTCCAGAGCTAATGCGGAACCGAACCTTCCTAGCCCAACCACCATTATGTTGCTGTGAAGGATTCTCTTCTTTGTTTTTTCTTTAGCCAATTAGGGGCCTTTCCTTTGGTAATTCGTAGTGGCGCCTTACTTTTCGCAGAGCTAGGGACGTGGCAACAACAATTGGCCCAAGCCTTCCAAAAAGCATAAGCAAGGACAGTAAGAATTTTGCGTGTGGCGGAAGTTCAGGAGTAATTCCAGTAGACAAGCCAACAGTGCCTACCGCCGAAAATACTTCAAAAAGAATTTGATCTAGGTTGAATTCAGTAGTGAGCCTTAGAAGAATTACGGCTCCCACAATCACCATCGATGTGATTGAGACGATGGCTAGTGCTTGTCGCTGCATTGATCTAGGCAG
>JACCDX010833451.1_pt1 | contig 13718 bp, 16 predicted proteins | sample 7449681 | NCBI WGS metagenome assembly JACCDX01 (sample SAMN15323450, study PRJNA562643) | freshwater metagenome | isolation source: river surface water | place: USA:Blue River Watershed | collected 2017-08-18
ATAAATCAACCTGAGAAATAACTTCCTCTACAATCTCTGCCCCGAAAGTACTGATTGCTTTTTTTACCAACTCTCCATTAAGCATAATGTAATTATTTTAATAATAGTTATGAAAAAAAGTAACATACTAAATATACAAAAAAAATAACACAATAACAAATCTTATTAAAGGATAATAAACCTTATTTTAGTAGAGTTTGAAATTAAAAAAAATGAAATAGTTTATTTTTTATAATAATTTAAAAAATTACCATACTGCTCTAGACTTAGAGTCTGCCTATCGTACGTCACTTTTTTCATATTAGATGCTCTCTCTAAAATACGATCTACTAAAATTTCATTAGCTCTAACATCATAAGGCCAATCATTATATAGCCATGGAAATTCTTCAATTACCCCGGACTCATACACTACTTTAACATTGACGTTTCGTCTTAGTAATTCCCCCTTTAAATTTTCAAAACGAAGGTGAATATATTTTAATTTATCATAAAAAAAGGTTACATGGCCTTTTCCTAGTGTAAAAGTTTTTTGAATATTATTTAATAAATCTAAACCTTGTTTACGAGCTCTATAAGCTGCCCAATCATTGATTCTCAAGATCTCATGATACTCCGCCAGTAAGTGCTCATCACATAAATGTTCAGGTTGAATATGACCATTTACTCTTGTCATGCTTTTTAAATTTTAAAAATATCTTGAACAATTTTACGCCAATTAGAAATATAAGCATCCTTAGAAAAATACCATTGATATTGTACTTTTGCTTTCTCAATAATTTTACTATAAAAATCTTCGTTATTTATTAGCTCTCGTAATAGTTGAACCGCACCTTTTATATCGGTAGACTTAACTGATAGATCAGGAAAACATAAACGTTGGGTATTGGTTTCTATATTTCCTATACACGGGATTCCCAAATATGCACAATTCAAACTAAATGTACCTCCAATGTTATTAGGATTTAGGTGAATTGCGTATTTGAAATTGTTTAATGAATAAATCCAATTCTTCCAATCAACATAAGGTAGATGATTTAATCCCTCAATATAAGTTTCCATTTTTGACATTTTACCCATGGAGGGCATCCATAGTTGGAACTCATCTTCTCTACCGTCAGGAATACTTGAAGATGCTGCGATCAAAGAATTGAATCCCCCATACCAATTACCTAAATTTCCCCCTATCATTATATGGTTACGTTGATTGGATTTTTTTATTATCAGTTCCTTTAAAGGGGTATCAACCATAAGGGTAGGGTTAATATAACATTTTATATTCAAAAGCCCTTCATAATAATCAGCATCAATTTGATTGTGAGCAAGACAAAAATCACACGATTGCATTACCGAATGAAACCAGAACATTTTTTGAATGTCTAAACTTTGAAAATACCAACTAGGACCTTCCTGCATAAAGGCAACCTTTTTACATTGTAGACGTGCAAGCGAAACTATGTCGATATTAAAAATATTATCTACATTTTTTGGTATAATAAAAATACCCAAGTCAAATTGATTATCTAACCCTTCTTGAGCACATAAGTTACGTAAAGGAATGTGGGTTGCATTTAAGGTATTCATCCATGCAAACTCTGTTCGCATATTAGAAAAATCATCGGGGATTTTTCCTACCATCTCCATTTCAGTATAAAAACAAATTTTTACTTTCATTTATTTAATTTTTGATAAAAATACCAAAAATTAAAAAGCTATACAAATTTGTATAGCTTTTTTATTAAAAAGATAAAAATTATTAAGGTAGAGGATGATCTCGACGAAGACCTGCAAGTACCACTTCAAGATCATTTGCCATAGCACTTGGGGAGGCAATATTGTCTACCTCTGAAAGTTTTTGCATTGATGAGTCAAAAGAATCAGGATAACTGGTATCATCTGTGTTGATGATTCCACCTATATCTATAAAAGAACCTTGACCTGATATCAAAAACCACTCTTGAGGGGTTGTTTTTATATATCGCGCAATAGCACTAAAAAACCCGCTAGTCACACTGTGTACAAAGTAGGGAGCCTCTTCAGGCCTGGAATTAGGTTCAGAACCTCCATGACGGACATAATAATCAAAAAAATTATTACTTATGTTAATTTCATCATCCATAGAATAGGCGTGGAATAAAATACCTCCCAAAAAGAAATTAGTAAAAGGTGCTCCCCAACTTGAAAGTTCTCGTGCACTGTACCATCTATTTTCATCTATACGTCCCTGCAATGAATCTAATTCATCGAACATTGCATCCATATCTATGGTTTTTTTATCTCGACTATCCTCAATAGTGACAATAAGATCGTGCTCAAATCCTAGAATTGATGTATAACCTCCCAATAAGTCATATAAGATATTTCCTTTGATTGAAGCTTTGGGAAGCTCTCCCTCAAATTCGGAGTAATTAATTGTCTCTTTTAGAAACATTATTTTTTTAGCTACTAGATTTGCAATTTCACTAACAAGTTTTGTTTTTTTATTCATATATTTTTAATTTTTTATAATACACTAATTGCATACAAACATGCTTTTTAAATTTAAAATTAAACACCTATAATATCAACGGTAGCAACTGTCCTCCGAGGTCTGATTGTGCCTCTAGATCGTAAGATACTTTTTTTCTTATCATCATTTTTTTTCTTATCATCTTTACTTTTTACATCATCCTGTTTTTTTTGTGGTATGTCTTCAGTTATTCTTTCAACAATTCTTCTTGCAATTTCGTCAATTAATTTTTGGTTAGGGTGCATGGTTTTTTAATTTTGTTTTAGAAAAATAATTGCACTTTTTAAATCATAAAGTAAATCATCTAAATATTCGTCAGACCATTCTGCTAATTGATCATGATCAATATCTGTAAATTGGGAAGGCTCCTTTATTGTTCTCCTTAAAAGAGTTTCCACTGCTACCCTAAAATCAGGATGCCTTAGTAATAAATTTTGAAAGGTTTGTACATTTAAAGATTCAATATTAAAAACAACTTGAACAATGTATTTTGCTGCATTGGTAGAGTCTAAGTAATTACCTGAATAATCTGCTTCTACTAATCGCTCCTTTATTTTTTTTTTTGATTTTTTCTTAGACCTTTTTAGAAAAAGGGCGAGGTTAACTCTTCTCAATCGTGTACTCTCAGCCTTTGAAAGTACTGCGGGTCCTTTTGCTCTTTGCTCTAATTCTTTTTTAACCTTCATTAAAACTCCTATAGGAATATTTTCTTCCTCTTTATATCCTAAATCCCTACTCAAAGCCCCTTTTTTCATAGAACCTGAAGGTATCCATTTTTTTACTTTCTTTTTTTCAGTAAGAATGTTCTTTATTTTTTCAGCAATGCGATTTGAAAATTCCCGTAATAAAATATTCATAATTTTTTTTTTATAAATATACCCTAAATTAGAAAGGAGGAATGTATATTCCTCCTTTTTATCATTTAAATTTTCTACAATTTTTTTAATAAAAAAAATTATAACATTAATATGGTAGGGGATATTGACGTTGTAATTGTCGTAAGGATGAGGCAACCTCTGAGGCAGCTGAATCAAAATCAATATCTTCAAAATGAGGTGAAACAACCTCGGGATTTGAAATTTGTGTGGCTAGATCTTCAAAAAAATCTACAGATACACTATGAACAAAATAATTAACATCATCAGGATAAGGTCGGCGTACTCTAGATTCGAGGTTAAAATAGTCTAGGTAATATGCATAGTAAATTACCGCGGCTGCTAGGTACTCACTCATTCTACCAACATCAGAGGCAGTATATTGTCTAAAGGGTTTAATTTTTGATAGGAGATCCAGTTCCCTCATTATCTCAGGGTGCTCACTCTCTCCATCCCAATCTTGCAAATAGTCTGCCAATATACTAGATAAAGTTTGTCCTAAAATTGTACCCTTTTGAGAGGGCGCGTTGTCAATTGAATATCTTACAACGTCAGAGCTTCCTTCCGAAAGATTATTTAACTTTTTAGCAACCAATGCAGCGATTTCATTAATAATTTTTTGTTTTCTCATAATTTTACATAATTTTTAAAAAGGCTATTCAAATAAAATCTTTTATATATATACATAAAAACTTTAAAAATTAAAAACACAATTTAAAACATTGTGTATAGGACGATCAGGTTGTTTTAAAATACTAATTATGTTGGCGTCAACATATTGAGGATGTATGTACCAATCCTCAAAGGGTCTAAAATCGTCAGGACTTACATTGGGGATTATTAATTCATAACCTAATGATTTTAAAAAATTACGGCTTTGTAATCTTACAGAATTATCTAAATTGGTATAATAATCGTGTTCAAAGGTAATTACAGAAAAAGTACACTTATCAAAAGGAATTTTATATAAAATATCCAAAGTAACATGCGGAGGCTCGCAATCAAGCTGTAGATAATCTATATGATTTGAGCTATTACTTTTAAGTTTTAGTAAACTAGTCCAATCAATATATCGCGCATCTTTGCAAATAAACTTAGACTTACGATTAGACCATTCCCCTGTTAAGGATTCATTAAAATCAATAGAAAAACCTGTCCAATTGAATTGAGATTCTAAGAGAAAAGTATTATTATTATAATAGGGTTTACTAGCCCCAATTTCTAAAAAAACTCCATTTTTCTTACCGTCTGTACACATAAGGACAAACATATCCTGTAAAGATTCTGCGTAATTTTTTTCTACACTTTTATATCCTTTAAATTTATATTTAAGATTTGATTGAAAATCATCAGTGTATTTTACTTCTTTGAGTTTTAGTTGGGGAGGTCCATTAAGACTGTTGTTATAGCTAAGATTCCTGTAAACTTCATTTTTACAATGATTACTTAAAAACCTCATTATACTCATAGACTCAACACAATTACCTATCCACCAAGCTGCTAAACCTTTTTGAAAAAGCAACGCGTCAGTCTCACCCACATAAAAAGAGCTTATTAATTTTCCATACCCTGAGGATTCTAGTGCGATACATGCATTAGCATAACATTCATACCATTTTCCTGTTCTCTCATATAACTGTCCTAATAAAAAATAAGCCTCCGATCTCCTCGGTAGAAGTGCTATTGCTCGATAAAGTGTTGACTGGGTGGTGTGATCTCTATTACTAGATGAGCCCACAATTAAAGCAATTTTTAATAAGCATTCATACTGTAATTGTTTATCAGTCGATAGTTCTAATGCTTTTAATAAAAAGGTTAAGGCGGAGCTACTTTGATTTAAGCTTTCATAAGCTAATGCGACATTAAAACATATTTCAGCATTATGGGGATTACTTATATATAATCCTAAATATTGATTTAAATCTATGTTAGTCATTTATTTTATCTTAATTTAAGATTTGATAAATTTTCAAGCCACTTTAATGGAATTTCTAATATGAAAGCACAATTGTCATCAACGCCAAAACTTGCAAGTAATGTATCATCTTTTAAAGCAAGACCGCAGCAAAATTCAATTAAGGTTGACATAAAAGAAAAATCAATAGAACACCATACAAGCTCCCAGTTTTTATTCCAAATAAAAAATCTATGTAGGTATTTTCCATCCTTTTGATTTAATTCATTTGAAAATACAGCAACACTGTGCGTTATACATACGTAGTAATCTCCCACCGTAATTACTTGAGAGCCTCCTCTGTGCTGAAAATCTAATTCCCGGTAAGACTGTTCTAATACTTTCTCATAAGTAGTACCGTTCACTTTTACTATTTGTAGAGGGTTAACCCATCTAATATAATGATAGGGCATGTCTAATATAGGCATCCAATTCTTTTCACAATAAGATTCAGCCTCAACCTCTATTCGCAACCTTTCAATTTCAGAGTTATAGTATATTTCACTTAACTCCATGCGCCCCTGACCGTTGTAGGTAGTATCCCTTCGAACACCACTTAAGAATAATTTATCTTCCCAACGAACCAAACGCCCATCCTCCAAACCTACAAAAGTCCACAAAGGTTCAACGTCATTCAAAGTAGTATCAATTAAAAAACACTCTTCTATATCTAGATTATTGTTTAAATAACATAGCCAATTACGCGTTCTTAATTTTGAATCATTCTCAGGATGTAAATAACTTAAAGGACCCCAGTACCCATTAAATACCTGTTTTTGTTCATTATGCCAAAACAAATAATTAACATTTCTAATATTGCACAATATTCTACCCTTGTCTATATAAACACTAGGATTCATTATAGTAGGGAAGGACTTATCAGCTGTAATGGAGTTATGTATCAGGGGTTTGAGCTTTCCTCCATTATTAAGGACTTCTCTAGCTAGGATCATAGTTACGGAATATATAGGGGTGTAAAAGCATTTTTATGAATTTTTATATTCGGATATTGTTGTGTAAACAAATCCTTTTTAAACGGTTTACAAACAAAATGTACTCCATTTTTTGTTGGTACTTGTAACATAATAGATTCATCCACTTTACTCAACGACAAACACTCCTTTAGCTTATTATCAATTTCAATTTTTAATTCTTCTTGGGTAACGCCCTCTGATAAAACATCCTTCCAATCAACATCAACAATAACAAAAGGTTTTTTATCACTTTTACTTTTATGCACTGTGCTTTGATATGCATGTTCAATATCTAGATTATCACTTTCTAAGTTGATTGCAATACTTCGATTGACTCCTAAGGCGACCTTTCGTAAATTTTTCTTAGTAGGTGATATGTATGCTCTTGTGTTATGTTGGTCACATATTTTAATAATTTTATCTTTAAGTTCTAAAAGTTGATCCGGATTGTAAATTTTAAAAGATTTTAGTTTTAGAGTACTTACCGGCAGAAGAGGTTCGTCACTCCGGCGTTTTATTAATTCAATATAGTAAAAATCACCTTCCGAAAAATTTCGCGTTTGTAAAAAATCATAAAATAAATCAAAGTTATCAACACTTTTTTTCTGCTTTTTAAAATTATCATATTGTGCATACGTAAGTTCACAATATTTTTTATTTTTTATTATATGTTGATATAGTTTATTAGTATAGGCGTAACCTGAGAGATTCTCACTTCTGTAAAAAAAATGAACCTTATTTTCGTTAAAAAGATGTTCAAAATCAGCAAAAGAAATTTCAGGATCGGTTTCCCCTTTAGAAATTTTATCTAATAAAGTATCAGTAATTTTATTATCAATAATAAAACCAAAAACTACTTCACATAAAGATAAGCTATCACTTGCTGAATTATAGCATCCTAAAACTAGCCAATAAGGTTGTTCTAAAAATTCTACAACTCGGGTAGGATTTAAATCATGAAATTTTACTCTACCGCTGATCTTGGTCTTACCCGTAAAGCATACATTTTTAATTTCAACCTTATTGCCCTGATAATATCCATCCTCTCCCCAGGTTTTAGAATCATCATGTTCAATGCCTGCAAGATTACATGTAATCTTTTCAAGCTCTTGTTTATTCTTTAAATAACTAATTTTTAAGAAATTCAACGCTTCCTGATCATTGAAATGCATACAGTATGTCGAAACTCTGTTTAAGATATTACTTTGCAAAACCTAAAAATTTTTAAAATTAAAAAATTATATTTTTTATTTTACTCTCCCACATATAATAATCATAATCAATTACCGCTTTAAATTCAGGAGAACTACTTGTTTGAGACACGTAACCCCACACGGGCCAGTTATATAATAAGTAATTAGGTTTTTTAGATGCAAAAAAAAGAAAAACATCCCCCCACATAATTTTTAATTCAGAGGGGATATCAACATATGAACTTTTATGCATAAAAAATAAACATCCATATGTTAAAGGATTTATATCGATTATATCTAAATGGCTCTGTGTTTTATACGAGAAACTTTCATCCTCCGGTAGGTTGAAGTAAGTGCCAATCATTCCGTTTTTACAGTTGATATAAGGCAATACCTTTTCAAAAATATCCCAGTCAGTATTACAGTCATCATTAAGAAAAAGTAATTTATCACTCTTAGAAGTATGAGTCCCTAAATTCCATGAAGCATTAACATACAAATTCTTAGACTGTTTGAGATATACAACCTTACTATAATCTAACACATCAGTGTTACCTTCTATCGAATTATCAATAACAATAATTTCATGTACAAGAGGTTCTTTTTGTATTTGTGAAATTATTTTTAATGTATCATCGCATCTCCACATAGTAGGTATAATCACCGATACCTTATCCATCAATAAAAATATTATCCCATGAATAAAAAGATTCCTGACAATTAAAAAGGTTGTAACAATTGTGCTCACTGCACTGATTTGCCTTCACATACCATTCGTTACTTTTTCTTTTTTGTCCAATAGTTTGACCCGATTCTCCTTTAATATAATTGCGCTTACTTAAATGTTTTCTGTTATGTACCATTAATATATTTGAAAAATGGTACTGTTTTAAATCAGGAAAGACAGTATTAAGTAAATTCAAAAACGCAGTATCTTCATGAACAAAAAAAGCTGCGCGGGGTACATTTATACCTGCTTTAATTATTTCGGAGGAAATAACTAACCCGCAACCATTAAATTTTAAAGGACGTACAAGTCCTACGTCCACAAAAGATGCTGCACCATTAATAGTATTCATCTCCGTAATAGACATGGTGTAATTGACACCCCACCAATCCTGTTCTGAATCTGAATGATTTTTATCCATAAAATGAGGATGCTCTAATGCTTGCCAAGATCTATCCCACATTTTACAGGTCGCAAAGGTTGCAATAAATTTAGCATCAACCTGGTTAGTTCTCAGTAAGGAGTCTAAAGCAATAAACATTTCACGAGGTACCAACATATCAGATTCTCCCCATATAAGTAAATCAGCTTTATCACAATAGTAATCGTTAAAATCGCGTCTATAATCTGAAATAGTATATAAGGTTTCAGAGACATAACGTAAACGAATATCAGGATGATTATCTAATACTTTAAACTTTGAAACTATTTTATCTACACAATATCTAAGAGTATCATCATTCTCAGGTTTTTCCAGCTGAGTATTAGTTGATATACATAGATCAATATAAACTTTTTGCTTAATACCCTCAATACAAAAAATGCTATAATGTTCTCTCAGAGCATCTCTCAAGCTAATAAAATAGTTTTCAATAATATCAGCTTCATACCATTGAATTAGACATCCTATTGCAAATTTATATTGTCTATTACTCATAATTATTCTATTTTAAAGGTTGTAAATTATTTTGCCAAAAATGTCTCATCAATTCATTTCTTTTAGACTTTTCAAATCCATTAAAATGATATACATAACCTAAATTTTCAAAAATAGAATTACCATCACTTACATCAAAAAAACCCCGAGAATGCATGTGCGTACAGTTCCATCTCTTATCTAAAAAAATAATAGGATACCCGCTGTCTTTAAAAATATAGTTAACAGGTGTCTGATCGGAACCTTTTCTCAACGTCTTATGTTGCATGAGCTGTAATTCCTCAAAGTTTTTTTCATAAAAATTAGTTATATTTTTTAATACAGAGTCGTGCGTTTTATTTACAATTACAAAACCACAATTAAAATAGGAAGTCCAATTTAATTCAACATCAGGCCAAAATTTAGAATACCCTTTAATACTCCTGTACAACCATTCTACCATGAGATCATCATTTACAGCAAAAAATGCAGAGGTAGCTAATTCTTGATTTTTTTGTCGAACTATATCAAATATATTTGGTGCGTGGGGGTGAATCAAAGTATCCCCATCCACCAATAATACATTATCAAAATTAGTAATATCGTTAGCACTCAAAATATCAAGCACATACCAACGTTGCCATGTAGGTTTCATTTTTGAAACATCAACAACAGGATCTTGCATTATTACTAGCTCTATATTCTTGTTTGCAGACCACGTTTGCCAGCTCTCTAAACTCCAATTATAATATTCAATATTATCAGGAGCATTATTTATTGCTGGGATAAAAATAACATCTTTCATTTTTTATCCTTTAATATTGAAAGGTTCTAAATAAATTTTTAGAAGAGGTCCATTGCCTTCCACAGTCCTTAAAGCACTGCATCTTGTAAAAGACATTTACATAATTAATAACATTTTCATGAGGAAATACACACGCTCTTTCTGGATTTGCATTATCTCTATGATATGGCTTTTGAATACCCCTGTGTACAATATCTCTAAAAAGATTATAACCCCATAAACCCGGATTAAAACTTAACTCATCACGTCCATTTCTTTTTGCAAGCTGTAAATAATCATCATCCCCAAAATTAGGATACTTTTGTAAAATGGTCATTAATGTAATATTTTCATATAATAGCCAATCATCTTCTAACCAAAGGAAACCTTTTGTAGGTCTATGGTCCATCATAGCATTGGCAATTAAATGAGCACTATTATAAAAGCTTTCACGAGTTCCCCCGTTCTTTGAAGTATAAAAAATAGATATATTATTGCTATAAGGTTTTATAATACTATCCAATAAATCTATGGTATAATTAACAGAAGGTAAGTTCAACCCTGTTAATTCATCTATATTAAGATACCATAAAATATTGAAACCTTCAAGGAATTGTACATATTTTTCAAAAATTGGTCTATGAAAATCTCCGCGGGTTGTTGCAGTAGTTCCTATCACTAAATCAATTATTTTTCCATCGTGATGTGGATCCGCTTTTTCGATGTAATATTCCATATTGTGTGTCTTTTAATTTAGGAAATTCATCCTCCGAAACAATCCAGTTATAGTAAGGACCTATATCTATAATTTTTAAATTAAAAGGATTGTGCTTATAAATTACATTGAGAAGATCCTGATCTACCCACCACTGATGTACTCCCGTTTTTTTATCAAAAGGGTGATTACTTTTATACTGTAGGAAGGGGGGATATGTAGGTTGAATTATTTCATTATTCATCCATTCAAATAAATGTCTTACCTTATCATTGATCTTAGAAGCCCATACACCTCCATTTATAGGACTATATCTAGCAATTGCTGTACTATTGTAATTTCGACTTGTAAGCGCAATGTCAAAATCGCTATCAAAAATTTTAAAAGCATTCTCATTAAAGTATAAATCGGTATCAGTGATAAGTACATTATCACCTAATAAAAAAGGGGCTCTTTTTAAAGCACATATTTTAGGTCCTACAATTGCGCCTAATTCACTTTCTAAAAAAGGGATACGTATATGTGAATGAGGGATAGCAGTGTGATCAGTAGTTAAAATATAAAAATACAATTCAGAACAATGTTGAATTACAGATTCATAAAAATCGCGATATAGCTCAGAGATGCCCCCTGTGTATACAGCGTATATAATATTTCGAGATTTATAATGAATATCTATACCCATGCCCCTAGGAAACCTTTGTTTTAAGGTTATACTAGGATTGTCAGGGTAGGGAGATTCCAAGGATTTGTCATCTAAAAAAAGAGAGTACTTCTCCTGAAATTCATCATTGTTGATTGAAGAAAAATTATAGGCCTGATTTTTACCTTCGGTATCGTGTAATGCACAAATTACTACATTTGAATTATGCCATATACTCTTTCTTAGTTGATGTGCAGTATTACCCTTAGGTCCATCAATAAAAACAGCAATTTTCTTTGTAGGGTTGTTTTTTATTAATTGCGGTATAATTTCTACACTATCGCCCTCAATGAATGTTACATCATAACTTGAACACCGATTTTTTGCGATGCTCTGTGCATGATCTCCATACAGTGAGATATTATCAATCGTATATACAGGTATGCCTAAATATTTTGCAAATAAAAAAGTAGAATGCCCAAAAGCGGTACCTGATTCTATAATTAAATCTACATTAAAACTTTTACAAAAAGATATAAAAGCAAATGCCTCAGAAGGTAATATACCCCTATCAAAATAAGGTTCCTCTCTAAGAGATTTTAAACTATCGAAAAAAAAACTAAAGGGTTGCATAAAATGAATTTTGTGACTCTTGTTTATCAATACTCTTTACATGTATCAAACAATATTGGGAAGGGAGTACACCGTAGGATTTTGTTCCTTCTATTTTTTCATGTACCTTCCCTTCCCATCTTAAACTAGGGTCATTTTTATATATACGTCCTTGTAAATCAGGAAAGTTGATAAGAGGAGTGAGTGCTCTTACTTGAAAAAAATCAGAGGATTCAATAGGCTCTTCTGAAATTATTAAGTTGTAATAATTTAATAACCTATAATTATCACTCTCACGATTCAAAGTAAACAATTGTTCAATTTGAGGTTCTGCAGAAATTTTCCAATTCCATTTCTTAATATGCGCCAATGAAATACCATCAACGATATTAATTCGAGGAACGTACAGTAAATCAACGGTATTTTGATTAACAAGTAATATTTCATTAAGAGACTCTATTAGAGAGTCTGATAAATACTCATCAGCGTCAATTTGAAAAATCCATGGGCAATTACAATAACTGTTCCCTGAATTTTTAAAAGATGCAAAATCTCCGGACAGCGTCGACTTTTTAACTTCTATACGGGAATGAAAATTTGCAAGTGCCATTTTTACCTCTTCAGTAGTATTAGGTTCATCCAATAATACTAAAATCTCACTTTCATGATCAACTTTTGAACATAGCTGATTTAAAAGACGGTTGAGTTCTTCATGTTCATTACATGCAGTAATTAAGTAACTGACCATAATAATAAATGCAATTAATTATCTGCTACTTTAGAAAGAGATAGAAATAATTCAAAAGCTTTTTCATACTCCAGTAATTCAAAATTAACTGCATTATCAAAATCTAATTCAACCTTAGGCTCCTCATCTCCCTGCTCATACCATATCCTTAAGGGGGCTACTTGCCATACCATTTGAGGTTGTTCCGTCGAACCATTCTCGGAGGGCTTTGTAATAGGATATAAAGCAGCATATTCCGTAGATTGTGCGGAGGGAATCCATACATTACCTTTATCATCCTCCCGAGCAAAAAGGTAACCTGTAGAGTAGGTACTGGTAAGGCTTTTCCAGAACTCTTCAGAATCTGCCTTCATCAGAGTGTTTGTAGTATAACCCGATTGCATACATAATTTAGATATTATTCCGGTTTGCGGATCAACATCTATTAAAACACATAGATTCTGAGTTATAGGTGAAATTTCATCATACGAAACCCGATTTGAAAACATATTATTCAATTTTTTTTAATTTAGGAAACTGTATATTGAACGGTTTATCTGCAGATTTTGAGGCTGAAGGTATAGATAAGGACACTGGAATAGATACCTTAACATTGTCAAGTAATTGTATAAATTGATCAGACATCCTCTCAAGAGAAAAATTATTTCTAACATAATCGCTCTGAGCTTGTGAAATTTTTAAATACTGCGGGTATTGAGCATGTACCGCTTCCAAGACCTTAGCGGCATAATCATAATCCACAGTAAACCATTTGGCATCCTTCAATATCCATTGGTTAACCGCGCTCTCGTCTACCTCTGTAAGACTGCCGGGAAGTAATATTGAATTATTTGAATTTAAAAAATCAAGTTGCCCTGACCAGTTCGACGCGATTATAGGTTTTCCTGTAATTCCAAATTCAAGTAAAGGTCTCCCGAAACCTTCCCCTTTAGTAAAAGAGACCATAGCCTTGACCTTGGGATGATGGTATAAAATATTCATTTCATCAATACTCAAGTCTCCGTGAAGTAGATATATACTAGGAGGGTTTTTAATATCATCTAATATCGTTGTAATTCTTTTTTCCAAC
>JACCDX010509979.1_pt1 | contig 13715 bp, 14 predicted proteins | sample 7449681 | NCBI WGS metagenome assembly JACCDX01 (sample SAMN15323450, study PRJNA562643) | freshwater metagenome | isolation source: river surface water | place: USA:Blue River Watershed | collected 2017-08-18
ACTGAGCCGGGCCAGCCGGCCGCAAGTGCGCCAAACGCCGTGGCTGCTGCCACAGCTACGCCATCACGGGCTGCGGCCTCGCCCGGCATGCCCGCGGCCGCCGAACCGCTGATGGCCACGTCGCGCCCGCTGCGCCTGGTGGCCAACCGGCTGGACCGCGCGATGGCGCCCGTCTTCAGCCGCGCCCTGGACGCCGCCACCCTGCCGCAGGGCGACGACGACCTGCTGGACGAGGCCCCGGCCCGCATCAGCAACACCTTCAACGTCAACGTCGCGCTGGGCGGCGCGGCGGGTGCGCTGGACCCGCGCCAGATCGAGGAAGCCCTCGGCGAGTGGCTGCGCGCCAGCGCACGCCGGCAGGGCTTGCTGCCATGAGCACGCACTACCGGTTGCGCTTCGGCAGCTATTCGGCCAGCGACCGCCCGCGCGACGGCGACCGGCTGCTGCTGAGCCTGACCGTGGAGCAGACCATGGACGGCGTGGGCGGGCGCTGCAGCGCCGAGCTGGCCGGGGCCGAGTTCGCGCCCGTGGCGCTGGGCGAGCCGGTGCAGATCGACCTCGACGCCGGCGCCGGCGCGGTGACCGTGTTCACCGGCACCGTGACCGGCGGCGCGCAGACGGCGACCACCCAGTGCATCGAGGCGCAAGACGGCCTGGCGGCCCTGGCCTTGCAGGAGCTCGAAGCCGCGTACGAAAACGTTTCGCTGGACTTCATCATCAAGGACCTGCTGCAGCAGGGCGGCGCGCAGGTCGGCAGCGTCTGCAAAGGCCCCGACGTGCCCGCCTACGCCGTGCACCGACAGCCGCGCCTGCTGGGCCAGGTCTGGCGGCTGGCGCAGGCCTGCGGCGCCGACGTTTATTCGAGCGGCGACGGCAAGGTGCAGGTCACCACGCCCGACCAGCCGGGCACCCGGCACACGCTGCGCTTCGGCGAGGACGTGCGCGCCCTGGCCATCGGCGCGGCTGTGTTGCCCTGGGACAGCGTGGAGGTCTGGGGCGAAGGCGCCGGCAGTGCCAAGGGCAGCGCGAAGTCGCACTGGCTGTGCACCGACCTGTCGGGCGTGAGCGGCAAGGCGGCGGTCGACGACAGCGGCGTGGTGACGGTGGGCAAGCTCGGCAAGCGGCCGCTGCGCGTGCGTGACGGCGCCTTGCGCTCGGGCGGCGCGGCACAGGACTCGGCCAAGGCCCGCATGACCTGGCTGGCAGCACGGCGCCTCGCGGGCCACATGGACGTGAACGGCGCGCCGGCCGTCATGCCGGGCGACAGCGTGCGCATCGACAGGCTGCCGGCCAGCCATGGCATGGCCCGCCTGCTGGCCGACGGCACGCCACTGCGCGTGCGCGGCGTGCGGCACTGGCTCGACCGCGAACGGGGTCTGGTGACCCGGCTGCACTTCTAGGCCCACGCCATGACGGTACGCCTGGGCAAGATCGAGCTGACGGCGGTGCAGAGCCTGCACACCGAAGAGTCGCGCACGCTGGTGGAGCAGCGCGTGCCCGAGCAGCAGGGCAGCGTGTTCCAGGACCTCGGGCGCGACCCGGTGACGCTCATGCTCGAAGGCCTGCTGCTGGGCGAGCAGGCACTGCAGACGCTGGAGAAGCTGCGCCAGGCCCAGGCCAAGGCCGAGCCGCTGTCTTTCGCTGCGGACATCGCCGAAGGCAGCGAGCTGACCGAAGTCGTCATCGAGGATTTCCGCGCCCGCCAGGTGGCGGGTTATGCGGCGCGCTTCCGGTTCAGCCTGCGGCTGCGCGAGCACGTGGAGCCGCCGCAGCCGGCCGGCGCCGCGACGGCTGCCGTGGACAGCGGCGTGCAGGCGGACGCAGCCTCCTGGGCCGACGACAACCTCGCGGCGGCCGGCGCGCTGCAAGACCCGGCCTCGCTGGCGGGCACGCTGGCCGAGCGCCCGGAGGTGCTGCAGCAGCTGGACATGGATGACCTGGGCGGCGCCGTGACGCAGAACCTCGACGCCATGGACACCGGCCAGCTCGGCGGCATGCTGGCCTCCGTCGGCGAGGTCGACCCGGCCAAGGCCTCGGCGCTGTTCGACGGCATCCAGAAGGCCGGCGGCATGGGCCAGATGCTGCAGAAGTACATCGCCGAGGGCAGCAGCTTCATCGACCAGCTGCGCAAGATCCCGCTCAGCTCGCTGATGAAGGCCTTCTCCGGCGGGCTGGAGTTCCTGAAGGCGCTCAAGGACGTGGCCGACAAGGCCGCCAAGCTGGTGCGCGACATCGGGTCGCTGCAGCTGCCGCCCGAGATCGACGCCATCGTCAAGCGCGGAGGCAAGCGATGAGCACGCCGGCCGACCTCGTCCGCGACCTGGCCGCGCTGCTCGACAGCCTGGCCAAGCTGCTGGAAACCAAGACCGCCAAGGAGGCGCCCGCCATCGCACGCGACCTGGGCGTGCGGCCCCAGCTGGTGCAGGGCGTCAACGCCATCGGCGGCGCGCTCGACCAGATCCAGGGCATCGTCGTGCCGCTGCGGCGCACGCTGCTCGACGCCGACGCGCTGGTCGCGCTGCTGGGCTTCGTGCCGGGCATGGTGGCGTCGGTCGGCGACGCCGTCGACAGCTCGGCGAGCTGGCTGGCCACGCTGGGCCTGGGGCTGGATGACGTCGCGGGCGCGGCCCGGCAGGTCAGCGGCCCGCTGAACGAAGTCTCCGGCGTGCTCGACGTCGGCGTCGACGCCGCCGAAGGCGCGCTGGCGCTGGTGGCGCCCGACCAATGGACCGGCGTGCTCGCCGGCCTCGCACACCTGAAGGCCGCGCTCGCGGCTCTCAAGGAACCGCCGGCAGCGCCGGCCTGACCGCGCACTGAAGTCGCGATGCGCACTTTGAAAGGACCCTGCCATGACTGACGTTGTCACCACGCCCGCGCCGGCACCCGCTCCCGCCACCACTCACGCCAATCCCTTCGCCGCCGTCGGCCTGCTGCTGAGCGCCGTGCGCAGCTCGATGGAGGGCAGCAAGCGGCCCGACCAGGCGCCACGCTGGGTGCGCATCGACCGCGTGCGCCAGTTCGTCGACCCGACGACCGGCGACGCCGACGCCATCGCCAGCGGCGTCATGAAGGCCATGGGCGTCGTCACCCTCGGCATCGCCTACATGCAGCGCTTCACGCTGGACGCCACCGACCTGCTGGTGCAGGGCGACGCGGCCAAGGCGCTGGTGGAGGTCTCGGCCGACCTCGTCAAGCAAGTGGCCAGCAAAGAGTTCATCAACGCCCTCGAAGTCGCCGTCGGCCAGGAGCCCAGCTCGGGCTCGCCGATCTCCGGCGTGGCCGACATCATCGACAAGATCGTCGACATCGCCGACAAGGTGCCCGAGCCCGACGACCTGAAGGTGATCGGCGCCCAGCTCTACGGGCTGCTGGCCGTCGAGCAACTGACCACCGGCACCGTGGACGACACCACCATCGCCCACGTCGACGTGTCCAAGACCGGCAAGCTGCGCCTGCTGCACTGGGGCTTCTGGCAGTCGTTCCGCGTGCAGAACCTCGGCAAGGGCAAGGGTCCGGTGGAGGTGTTCACGCTGGGCTCACGGCGCCTGCCTGATGTCGGCGCGCCGAAGCTGCCGCTGCGCGCCCGCGGCACCTTCGTCGACGGCAGCGCCACCGAGACGGTGTACGACCTCGACTTCTCCGGTGCCAACGCCGGCAAGGACATCGCCGAGGCCAACGCCATCCTCACCGCGCTGGGCTACGACAAGTACCCGGTGGCCGACCCCAAGGCGCTGGCCGCCGACTTCGCCACCCGGCTGCGCGCGTTCCAGAAGATCAACGACATCCCGGTCACCGGCAAGCTGGACAACCCCACGCTGAACCGCCTGCTGCACCTGGACTACGACGCCAAGAACCTCAAGCGCGCCAAGCCCTTCCGCGAAGACCTGCTGCCGCCGGGCTTCGACCCGACCAAGGCGTCCTGAGCCTGACGCGCCCGTGCGCCGCACCACGCCGCCATGACCGACGCCGCCGCCGCCATCCGCGCCATCGTCCGCGACGAGCTCGCGGCGCTGCGCCTGCCCGACCTGGCCGTGGTGACCAGCGTCTTCGCGCACAGCGGTGACGACGACGGCCACAACCACGAGTGCAATGTGCAGCTGCGCGAGGGCAGCCTGGAGCTGCGCAAGGTGCCGATCGCGACACCGCATGTCGGCATGGTCAGCGCGCCGCAGGTCGGCGACCTGGTGCTGCTGGCCTATGTCGGTGGCGACCCGAACCGCGCCGTGGTGGTGGGGCGGCTCTATTCCGAGAAGGCCAACCCGCCCAAGCACGCGGAGAAGGAATGGCGGGTCGAGTCGCCGCTGGCCGGCGCCAGCTCGATTGCCATCGACAAGGACGAGTCCGTCGTCGTGACCGCTGGCAAGACCATCGTCACCGTCAAGAAGGACGGCGCCATCGAGGTAGCCGGCGAGGCAGAGCTGAAGATCGAGGTGAAGGGCGCCGTGCAGCTCAAGTGCACTGACTGCAAGATCGACGCGTCCGGCAACATCGACCTCGGAGACGGCGGTGCGGGCGTCATCACCGAGGCCAGCCACAAGTGCTACTTCACCGGCAAGGCGCTGGTGCCGTCCAAGACGGTCAAGGCCAAGGGGTGAGCCCGATGCCCGCACCGCCCGCCGCCCAGTTCGAATCGCCCTTCAAGGGTTTCGTCGCCGGCGCAGGCCTGCGCGGCGAAGACGCGCCCGGCCTGGCCAAGGCCCTCGCCGACGGCGCCGGCCAGGCCTTGACGCTGCTGCTGTCGCAAGCCCAGGTGCTGCCGGGCATCCCGTCGCCGGTGGACCCGATCAGCGGCAGCGGCGCCACCGCCGGCCCCGGCCTGCTGATGCCGCCGCCCGCCGGCGGCCCGGGCGCCTCGGCGCTGGAAGGCCTGCTGAGCAGCTTTCTGGCGGGCCAGGGCATCCGCGGCGAAGACGCCGACGGCCTGGCCAAGGCACTGGCCGGCGCGCTGGCCCAGGCCGTGCAGTTGTTCACCGCGCAGAGCCAGGTGCTGCCGGGCATGGCGATCGCCGGCTTCGTCACCGTGGCGCCGGGCCTGCTGATGCCGGTGCCGCTGCAGGCAACGCTGCAGCCCATCGTGTCGGGCCTGCTGCAGCAGAACGGCCTGCGCGGCGAGGACGAGCCGCACCTGGCCCAGGCCGTGGCCCAGGCCATCGACCTGGCCTTCATGCAGTTCGCCGCGCAAGCCATGGTCAGCCCCGGCATCGCCTGCCCGCCCGGCGCCTCTGCCGCGCCCGGGCGCCTCATGTAGGAGAGACGACATGGCCACCACCACCGCCGCCACCCGCCCGGCCCAGGACGCACTGCTGGGCGCCGACCTGTGCCTGCGGTTCGAGGACGGCCGGGTCGATCTCGCCTGCGACGCCGGCGGCCTGCGACCCGTCAGCGGCCTGGACAACCTCGTGCAGGCCTTGTCGATGCGGCTGCTGGTCGACCGCGGCGATGTGTCCGGCCTCGGCCACCCGCGCTACGGCAGCAAGATCCGCGACCTGATCGGCGAGCGCATGGACCGCCCCAACCTCGAACTCATCCGGCGCTACGTGCGCCGCGCGCTGCTGGAGGACGAGCGCGTGCTGGAGGTGGTGGAGGTGGCGGTGACGGTGCGCGCGGGCGCCCCCGACAGCGTGGACGTGCGCGCCGTCGTCAAGGCCGTCGACGAGCGCGAGGCGCAACTGCAGGTGACGCTCGATGCCCTCTGACCAGCCCTTCCGCAAACGCGGCTTCGCCGAGATCGTCGACGGCCTGCTGGAGGACGCCGCATCCGGCCGCGGCGGCCGCACGGTGCTGACCGATGCCGCGGGCGGCAGCGTCGTGCGCACGCTGATGGAGGTGTACGCACGCGAGATGGCCGTCTGCTACGAGCAGCTGGAGCTGGTCTACCGCAGCGCCTATCTCGACACCGCCAGCGGCGCGGCGCTGAACTACGTCGTCGCGCTGACCGGGCTGCAGCGCCGGCCGCCGGGGCACCTGGAGGGCCAGGTCACGTTCTCGCGCGGCCAGCCGGCGCCGCAAGACATCCACATCCCCGCCGGCACGCTGGTGGCGGGCCGGGGGCAGCCGGCCTTCGCCACCGTCGACAGTGCCGTGCTGGCCCAGGGGGAGCGGCTGGTCAGCGTCGGCGTGCTCAGCCTCGAACCCGTCGTCGACGGTGAGGTGCAGGAGGTCAAGGCCGGGCTGCTGACGACCATGCCCCGGCCCATCGCCGGCATCGAGCAGGTCGCCAACGCCGCCGACCTGATCCCGCGCCAGCGGGCCGAGACCGACGACGAACTGCGCCAGCGCGCCCGCGCCCAGGCCCGCTCCACCAACACCGGCACGGTGGCCGCCATCGAGCAGGCCGTGCGCCTGCTGGGCATCGAGGAGGTGCGGGTGCTCGAGTACCCGCTGGACCCGGCGCTGCTGCCCGGCCAGATCCATGTCGTCGTCGGCGACCCGGACTTGTCACCGCAACTGCTGGAGCAGGTGGCCGATCGCATCGAGCAGGTCCGCCCGGTCGGCATCCAGGTCGGCAGCGGCGCGGCCACGCGGGTGTGGGTGCAGATCACGGCCACGCTGACGCTGGACGTTGAACGCACGGAGCCGGAGAAGAAGGCCATCGAGTCGCGGCTGCAGTCCGACCTGATCGCCTACTTCGGCCAGCTCGGTGTCGGGGAGACGGTGCACCAGGCCAAGATCCGCTCCATCCTGCTGGGCCAGGACAGCGTCATCGGCTGCGACGCGAGCCCGGGCTTCGACGGCCTGCTGGAGCCCTTCGAGCTGATCGACGGCATGCCGCACTCGCAAGCCAGCCGCTACCTGCTGAGCAACGGCGACATCCTGGTCGGCCAGCGCGCACGCATCGGCCTGCTGCCCGCGCAGCTGCCGATCCGCTTGACGCTGCTGGGGCCGGCGCCGGCCGTGCTGGTCGACATCGCGCTCGAATTGCCCGCTGGTGCCAACCCTGCCGGCATTGCGGAGCGGCTGGTCGCCGGGCCGGGGCGCTTGATCGCCGATGCGGCCAGGGCGCACAAGGTCGAGTTCCAGCCGCTGCGCGACGCGATCAACCTGATCGTCCCGGCCGACCAGCGCGTGTCGCTGCGGGTGACCGTCGTGCACGAGGCGGACGGCCGCGTGGTGGAGCTGTCCGACGACGTGCCCGAGGACGCGCTCGGCGACCGCGAGCTGCCCCGCCTGCGCAACACCCCGGTGACGGTGAAGCCATGAGCGCCAGCCCCGACGCCAGCCAACGCCGTGCGCGCATGCTCGACCTGCTGCCGCGCATCTACGCGGCGCAGTCGCCCGACAGCGCCATCGGCACGCTGGTGGAAGCGATGGCACAGCGGCTGGCGGTGTTCGATCAAGACCTGCAGCGTGTGCTGCACGACCGCTGGGTGGCGCTGGCCTGCGGCGTGCCGGACGCGCGGGAGGGCGAGGCCGCCGCCGCACTCGACCGGCTCGGCGCGCTGCTGCAGATCTCGCGGCTGCCAGCGGCCGTGCGCCACGCCGGCGCCCAGACGCTGGCCGACGGCCGTGTGGCGGTGAGCTTCGTCTCGCAAGCCCAACGCGACGACGCCTTGCTGCTGCTGGAACTGCGGGCCGACGGCGACGGCCCCGCGCTGCCCCGCATCGCCGGCCTGGCGGTGGACATCGAGGGGCCGACGCAGCTGGTCTTCCGCAGCGAGACGGGCGACACGGCCGACCCGGACGACACGGGCGACCCGCAGCAAGGGCCGCTGGCCCGCCTGCAGGAACTGCTCTCCCCCGAGCCGACCGACGCCTACCGGCAGCGGCTGCAGATCACGATGGCCGTCACGTCGGCCGGGCTGGCCACGCCGCGCGCCGTGCTGTCGCTGGCCATCGCCGACCTGGGGGCCGCTCCCTGCCCCAAATTCCAGCGCCATGCCGACGCCACCCTCGCACGCGGCGTGGCCCAGCGGGCCCAGCGCCGCTGCCAGGCCTGCGGCAACCCGGCGCTGCCCTGCCCCCAGGCCACCTTGTTCGAGGCCTGGATCTCCGAGCAGCCCGCCCACCCGGTGGACTGGCAGGACAACGACGCACAGCTGCAACGCGTGCTGACGCTGCGCAACGACAGCCTGGTCGGCGACCGGCCGGAGCTGACGATGGAGGTCGACCGCCCGGCGTCGTTCCCCGCACTGCAAAGCCGGGCGTCCGGCGAGATCGTGCTGTACGCCGACGACCTGCTGCCCGGCCACACGCTGCGGCTGCTGCCGCAACTCGGCCCGCAGGAGGTCGCCGCCACGCAGTCCTACGACCGGCCGGTCAGCCACCAGTGGCTGCTGCGCAGCCCGCACGGCCGCGCGGAGCTGGTGGACAAGGCCAGCGGCCACGTCCGCGACGTGAGCGCGTCGGTCTTCTACCTGCGTGGCAGCCAGTTCGACGACGCGGCCTCGCGGCTCGGCGGCGTCAACGTCGAGGGCCTGCGCTGCGGTGTGCTGGAGCAGGCCGTGCGCACGCCCCGCCTGGAGCCCGGCGACAACGACTGGGTGCTGCTGACCTTCACGGCGCCGGCCTACCGTTTCGATGCGCCCACCACGACCTTCGCCAAAGGCCCGAACGACCCGGGCGCTCATTTCGCGTTGCTGGATGCCGGCATCGGCGACGGCGGTGCCGACTTCGCGACCCAGCTGTTCCAGTGGCTCAAGCGCACGGACGACCAGGTGGCCGACCCCGCCACGCTGCCCCACTTCAAGCTCGCCGCGCACTGGGTGGCACGGCCCGCCTTCCTGTTCAACCTGCGCATCCCGAAGAACGGCTGGGTGCAGGCCGCCGAACTGCGCGGCGCGGTGGACCTGCTGCGCGCCGACATCGAGCGCGCACGCCCGGCCGGCGTCAGCGCCCGGGTCGACTTCCCCGAGCCGGTCTACCGCGAACAGCAGCCCCAGCAGCAAGCCTTCACCGGCTTCGACGCCCGCCTGGCCTGGCGCGAAGACGCCGCCCCCGACGACGCCCACGCCCCTCGACTCGCGCTGCGGCAGGCGCTGACGGAGGCCCATCCGCTCGCCGAGGGCCGGCTGACCCTGGGCGCCATCATCGACACCACGCGCTTCGACTGGAGCACGCTGCAATGACAACCCGACCCACGTCCCACCCGTTGCCTGGAGCGAACCCGCCATGAGCCTCAAGGAACAGCACGGCCTGTCCGGGCGCCTGCACATCACCCTCACCGAACACGGCCGGGTGGTGGGCGAGCGGCACGTCAAGAACCTGATCACCGATGCCGGGCGCCAGCTGGTGGCGCGGCTGTTCGCGGGCCAAGCCCAGGCCAACGAACTTCGCATCGCGGTGGGCACCAACGCCACGGCGCTGGACGCGTCGCAAGCCACCATCACGAAGGTGGCCGACGCCAAGGCCAGCGTGATCGTCGACCCGAGCAGCGACCAGCGCGCGCTGGCCCGCGTGGTCGCCACGCTGCCGGCCAGCGGCGACACCACACCGCAACCCATCCAGGAGGCGGGCATCCTGATCGTGCTGCCCGACAGCGTGGTGGTCTACAACCGGGTCACCTTCCCGGTGATCCACCGCGCCGGCAATCTTGAAATGACCTTCAGCTGGGAAGTGAGCTTCTGATGGCGACTCGACCAAACCCCTACGTGAAGAAGGACCCCGGCGACATCATGCTCGCCGCGGACTGGAACGAGATGCAGGTGCAGGCCCGCGAAGAGCTTGCCGGCCACCGTCACACCGGCGGTGCTGACGCCGCCCCGATCACGCGCGAGGGCATTGCGCCAGGTGCGGTGGACGGCAGCCGCATCGACCCACAGGCCGACGTGACGCTGGGAGTGCTGAAGGTCAGCGGCGCGACATCGCTGACCGGCGGCGTGACCCTCGGCACCGCACCGCCCCGCACGGCGCTGGACCTCGGCAGCGGCCTGATCAGCGGTGCCAGCAACGACTACCAAAAGGCGCAGTTCGGCATGAGCGGCGGCGGCCTCGTCACCTGGAGCGTGTCCGGCTATCTGAAGTGGACGACCCGTTTCATCGCGATTGCAGCCGAGCGCCCGAAGACTTTCTCGACCGGCTACGTCGACATCGTCTGCCCGACCGGCAACCCGGCACTCGTGAAGTGCTGGGACGGCAGCTCCCGCGCCACCGCCGACGGCGTCCTGCTGCGCGACTGGGAAGCCTTGTACGCCGTGCACGAAGTAGGCGGCGATCAAACCCGGGTGACCTTCCAGATCGTCGTCTACAACACCGGCACCTTTCACGCGCCCGGCAACTGGTTGCTGGTGGCCGTCGTCAACGGTGACGACCGGACGGTCAAGCTCGGCACCGGCGCGACGGTGGCCGTGGCGAGCAGCTATGCATCGCCTTCAGGCAGCAGCCTGCCGCGTGGCGCCATCATCATGTGGACGGGCGACACCGCGCCCGTCGGCTGGGCCCTGTGCGACGGCCAGAACGGCACGCCGGACCTGCGGGGCCGCTTTGTGCTGGCGGCAGGCCAGGGTGCCGGCCTGACGCAGCGCCTGCGCACGCAGCAGGGCGGCGAGGAACGTCACGTGCTGTCGTTCAGCGAAATGCCAAACCACGCGCACGGCGTCTCCGACCCGGGCCACTTTCACAACTGGACCGGCAGCCGGCAACAGGCGGGCACCGACGACCACAACAACACCCAGGAGTTCTCCAAAGGCGATAACGGCACGCCAGACACGGTGAGCAAGAACACCGACTCCCGGTTCACCGGCATCTCCGTGCAGGCAGCGGGCGGTGGCCAAGCCCACGAGAACATGCCGCCGTTCTATGTGCTCGCGTTCATCATGAAGCTGTGAAGGCCCGAGCCATCCACGCCTGCCCATGGCTCGCACCATGATCCCCCCTGTCGCCCGCTACAGCCGGCCCGGGCCTGCCACACGCACGGCGAGGCTCGCATGACCGACACCGTGCGCCTGACGACCGCGGCCGGCGCGGCCGTGCTGCCGTCACAGGAGGTGGACGTGGGCCCGAACGGGCTGTCGCTGCTGGTGCAGCTGCCGGCCGGGCGGCGCCTGCAGCGGGCCGCGTTCAGCATCGCGGCCACCGGCGCTGTGGGCGCCGAGCTGTCGCCAGCGCCGCAGCTCGATTCCGACGGGTTCACCGTCGGCGCGAATGGAACCATCAACACGGCCAGCGCTGCGAATGCCCATTGGCTGAGCGTCAGCTGGGACGTCGAGCGCGCCATCGTCGCCCTCACGGTGAAGGCCGCATCGGCCAGCAATGCCGCGCCCGCCACCGCGGCCCGTGTGCGCATGTTCAGCGCCGGCAACTGGCTGCCGCTGCCGCCGCGCGACGTGCTCGCCTTTGCCAACGGCCAGGCCAGCGTGCGCTTCCCGGCCTGCGCGGTCAGTCGCCTGATGCTGGAATTGCAGACCGAGAACAAGGTCAACGACAAATGGTCCGGCGTGCTGGTGCCAGGCGCCGTCGACATCTCCAACGTGACGGTGAGCGTGCAGGCCACGCCGCAGCCCTGCCACGTCAGCGCCGCCGTGGCCGACGACGCGCCGTTCTTCCGCGTCGCCGGCCCGCTGCCCACGCAGGCCGTGGCGATGGAGGGGCTGGCCCGGGCGCTGAACCGCTATCTCGGCGACAACGCCGGTGCCACCGCGATTCCGTTGACGCTGCGCGCGGCCGCAGCGTCGCGACTGAAGGTTGTCGCCTTCGACGCCGTCCTCGACCCCCTGTCGGGCAGCCAACCGCCCGCGTCACAACCACCCCCGCCGCCGCCGCGCCCGGAGCAGCCCGGCACGCAGCCGCCCGGTGACCCGGCGGCGCAGAAGGGCCGCTGGTGCCGGCCGCAGCACCTCGCGGCCCAGGCCTTCGCGGCCGTGCCGACAGGGCTGGGCCTGTCGGCCGTGGAGTTGTGGGTGCGCCCACTGGGCGACCCGGCTGCGCTGCGCGGCAGCCTGAGCCTTCACGCCGACGATGCCGGCCGTCCCGCCGCCGAGCCGCTGATGCCACCGCAGCCGTGGCGCTACGTGGGCGACGCCGCAGCACCCGCGCAATGGCTGCGCTGCGAACTGCCACTGCCCGCGGTCGCGCCGGCCAGCCCCTGGTGGGCCATGCTGCAGGTGGAGGCCGGCGAGCTGCTCTGGTACCAGGCCGCCACACCGCCACCGGGGGCAGCCGCCGGCCTGTTCCAGGCCCTGGGCGGCCCGTGGATGCCGGTGCAGCCGGGGGCGCCCGCCTGGCTGCAAGCGCGCCTGCAGTTCATCGACATGGCAGGTGCCGCATGAGCCGGGCACCGGTTTTTTGCGCCGCCCGGCCGCAGCGCTGAGCCATGCTGAACCGCCTGGAAGCGCTGCTCGCAACGCCGTTGGCGACGGCGCTGGGCTCGGCTGCCACGCTCGTCGTCGCGGCGGGCGACAAGCCGCCCGAGGCCCAGAAGCCCCAGCTCGCCCTGCTGGCCACGCGGCTGACGCGCGCCCCCGCCGCCCCCGACAGCGACGCTGCCGCCCGCGAGCCGGCTTACGCCTCGACGATGCTGACCCTCACCGCCAGTGCCACCGATGCCCGCCTGTTCGCGTTGCCGCCCGGCGCCGCCAGCCGGGTGGCCGAGGTGCAGTCGCCCCCGGGGCGGCTGTTGCCGCAGGCCGATGCCTGGGTCGCCGATGCGGCGGGCCTGCACCTGCTGCAGGCGCCGACCGCCCCGGTGCGGGCCTTGCTGCGGGGGACCGCGGTGAAGGGCTACCAGGAGCGCTGGGCCGCCCGCATCGACCTGGGCCTCGTGGCCTGGGCTCAGCAGCCCGACACGGCATCCGACCTGCTCGGCCAGGCGCTGGCGGTCGTGCTCGGCCAGCTGTTCGAGCTGGACCTGGTGGACCTGCAGGAAGCGCCGCCCGACGGCGGGCTGTCGCTGCGGCTGCTCAAGCCGAGCGCACGGCTGCTGCAGGTTGATCGCGGCATCGCCGCAACGGGCAATGTCAGCTGGCATCGCGCAGCGGCGCAGCTGCAGATCGACGGTGAACTGGTCCAGTGCCTGACGATGGGCGTGGCCGATCCTGCCTCGACGATCAAGCGGATCGACTTCGAGCTGGGCCGGCTGCGCGCCGACGGCACGCTCGGGCAGGACACGGGCAGCGTCGGCGGCTGAGGCCGGACGGCCTTCAGTGACCGTCAGCGCCCCTCAGCGACCTGGCCACCCCCTGCCGCCGGGCGGTAGCAGGCCAGCAGCGCCGTCACGCGGTAGAAATGGCTGCCCGCCTTCAGCCGGGCGCCGTCGCAGGCGGGCTTGAAGTCGGCCTCGGCCTCGTTGAACAGCATGCGCACCACGCGCTCGCCGCCTTTGGCCTGCCAGACCTCCCACTGCACGTTGGCCGCCATTGGGATGACCGTCTCGGCACGCCAGGGGTTGTTGGCGTGGCTGTAGGGCTGCGCCAGCGGCTGCGGCTGGTGCACCCCGGCGATGGCCAGCGCCGACACCAGGGGCGCGATGATCTCGGCGTGCGCAAAGCGCAGCACGGCACCCTCGCCCTGCGCCAGCCGCCCCAGCATGTCGTCGACCAGCTGCGTGGCCATCGCGTAGGTCACCGGCCCCGCTTCCACGAGGCCCGGCCCCTTGCGGTAGAAGTCGTCGGCATCATCGGCCGCCATGAAGACCGCCGCAGCGGCCTGGGGCACATAGGCCGGGAATGGCTCGCCCAGCTCACGCCGCAAACCAGCCGCCGCGCCGCGCACGTCCATCACATGGCCGGCTGCCCGCAGCGGGTCGGCCAGGCGGTCCACGAAGTCCGCGCTGTACAGCCCGG
>JACCDX010016923.1_pt1 | contig 13712 bp, 6 predicted proteins | sample 7449681 | NCBI WGS metagenome assembly JACCDX01 (sample SAMN15323450, study PRJNA562643) | freshwater metagenome | isolation source: river surface water | place: USA:Blue River Watershed | collected 2017-08-18
CGTTGTCTGGCGCGATTACCATTGAGGGGTATACGATGGACAAGAAGGAGCGGGTTTTTGCGGTGAAGTTGCCTCGGAAGGATTGATTTATAGATATTTATGAGTGGAAAAGGGGCCGGCTTGGCCGGCCCCCTTTCTGTTTTATTTAACTTGAGTGATTAAAAATCTTCCGAAATATTTGGCGTAAAGCCGGAGTTCCAGCCGTTGTCTTCAACGAAAGGACTGTTGTTGTTCATTTTGCTCTGAACGGTTACGCTCTGGGGTTGGTAGAAATTGAAATCGCCACCTTTGTTGTCCATCATCATCCGGTCTTGGGGATCCAAATCCACAAATTTTGAGTACTGTCCGATGAATTTGGCGAAGGCAGAGCCAGTTTCACCATGACGGTTTTTACCGATGATGATTTCTGTTAATCCCGCCACTTCGCTGCCTGGGTTGGGCTCGGATTGTTGGTTGGGTTCGTTCATACCCATCTTTTGGTAGTACTCGTCGCGGTACAAGAACATCACCATATCAGCATCCTGTTCAATAGATCCCGATTCACGCAAATCTGAGAGTTGTGGGCGTTTGTTGCCGCGTTTTTCAACCTCACGACTCAACTGTGCCAAGGCAATTACGGGTATCGCCAATTCTTTGGCCAAGCCTTTCAGTGCGCGCGAGATGAATGCGATTTCCTGTTCACGATTTCCTTGTCCTTTGGTTTCGTGGCGCAACAACTGCAAATAATCCACCACCACCAAATCGAGGCCACCTTGAGAGTGTATACGTCTACATTTTGCTGTGAGATCGAAAATGCTCAACTGGGGTGTATCGTCGATAAATATGCCGGCATTGGATAGGTTGATGGTTTTGTCGTGCAAACGCTGCCATTCTTGCTCGGTGAGGTTGCTTTTTTTGATTTTGTCTGATTCGATTTCTGCTTCGCCACTGATCAAGCGATTCACGAGCTGTACATCGGCCATCTCGAGGGAGAAAATCATCACTTTTTTGCCAAAGTCTAGGGCGGCATTGCGCATCAAGCTTAGGGCGAATGCAGTTTTACCCATGGCAGGACGGGCGGCGAGGATGATCAAATCGGAAGGTTGCCAGCCAGATGTGATTCGGTCCAAATCGCTGAAGCCGGTGGCCACACCTGTGATGCCTGAATTGTCTTGCGCTTGTCTTGCTTCGAGGTCTTTCATGGCCTGCTGAACCAAGACGTCGATCCCACGGAAACTCCTTTTTAGTCCGGCATTTTTGATTTCGTACAGTTTGCGTTCGCAATCATCGAGCATTTCAAAAGAGTCCATGGCGTCGTCATAGGCATCTACGGCAATTTCGCCTGAAACGCGGATCAATTCTCGTTGAACGAATTTCTGCGTTAAGATCCTGGCATGGTATTCTAGGTTGGCGGCTGAAGATACTTTGCTGGTGAGGGATGCCAAGTAGTAGGCGCCACCAATGATATCGAGTTCGCCGATGTTGCGCAATTCGTTGGCAACGGTGAGCAAATCCACGGCGCCACCATCGTTGTAAAGCTTGCGAACGGCACCAAATATTTTCCCATTTTCAGGGGCATAAAAGTGTTTTTCTGTGAGGATTTCGATGACGGCGTGAATTTTATCGCGCTCGAGCATCATCGCCCCCAAAACGGCTTCTTCCAATTCTCTCGCATTTGGAGGCATACGACCACTGGCATCGGGACCGATGATTTTGGCAACATTGACTTTCTTGCGGGATGTTTTGTAATTGGAATTCTCGTCCATAGGACCCACAAAGTAAACCCAATTTTGAAATTATTTTTCACTTTGGACCAACAAAACTTTTAAACATTTTTGATGGTTCTGGTTGATGGATTTTACGACAAATTGACAGTAACAATGGTTAGAACAAAAGTGGTACAATTGGTGTTATATCCAAGAAAACATACAGTGTTTGGGCTTGTTTGTTAAAGGTGAATTAAATGCGCCGGGCAGCCCATACATTTGTAACTAAGCAGAGTAAAAATGGAAGCAAAATTTTCACAACGGGTTAAGGAGGTGATTCAGTACAGCAGGGAGGAGGCCATTCGATTGGGCCATGATTACATTGGTTGCGAGCATTTGTTGCTGGGCATCATCCGTGAGGGCGAGGGGAAGGCCATTCAAACTATTAAAATGCTCGATATCGATGCATTGCGTTTGAAAAAGAGCATTGAAGACGCCATCCGTACTACGGCAACCAAAGCGGCCAATTTGGGCAATATTCCTTTGACAAAGCAAGCGGAGAAGGCGCTGAAAATTACCTATTTGGAGGCCAAAATATTCAAAACCGATTTGATTGGTACGGAACACTTGTTGCTGTCGATTCTGCGCGATGAAGACAATGTGGCATCCAAGATTTTGAATCAATACGGCGTGAATTACGATGTTTTCAAATCTGCTTTGGAAGAAGGGGTGGATACCACGGGCATACGCAGTGAGGCCAGTGGGGAGGAAAACGATACCCCAGAAGATTTTTATCGCGAAGAACAGAAGGCGGCGGAGGCCCGAAAAGGTAAAACCAAAACCAAAACACCGGTGTTGGATAATTTCGGTAGAGATTTAACCAAGGCGGCTGAAGAAGGCAAATTGGATCCCATCGTGGGTCGTGAAAAAGAGATAGAGCGTGTGAGTCAAGTATTGAGTCGCCGCAAAAAGAACAACCCTGTGCTCATTGGAGAGCCCGGCGTGGGTAAAACCGCGATTGCCGAAGGGTTGGCGTTGCGCATCATTCAGCGCAAGGTGAGTCGTGTGTTGTTCAACAAACGTGTGGTGAGTTTGGATATTGCCTCTATGGTGGCGGGTACCAAGTATCGCGGACAGTTTGAAGAGCGCATGAAGGCTTTGATGATGGAGTTGGAGAAGGCCGATGATGTGATTTTGTTTATCGATGAGATACACACCATTGTGGGCGCCGGTGGTGCAAGCGGTTCTTTGGATGCATCGAACATGTTTAAGCCGGCTTTGGCCCGGGGAGAAATCCAATGCATTGGAGCTACTACGTTGGATGAATATCGCCAATACATTGAAAAGGATGGTGCTTTGGAGCGTAGGTTCCAGATGGTGTTGATTGAGCCAGCATCGCCCGAAGAAACGGTTGAGATTTTACACAACATTTGCAATAAATACGAGGATCACCACGGTGTGAAATACACGCCTGAGGCCATCAAAGCCTGTGTGGATTTGAGTGTTCGCTACATGAGTGATCGCCATTTGCCCGATAAAGCCATCGATATTTTGGATGAGGCGGGGGCAAGGGTGCATATCAGCAATATCAATGTTCCGGCCGACATTGTTGAGCTTGAAACGCAAATTGAAGCCATCAAAGTTGAGAAGAACAAAGTGGTGAAGAGCCAGAATTTTGAGGAGGCAGCGAAGTTGCGCGACACTGAAAAACGCCTTTTGGAAGATTTGGAAACGGCCAAGGCACGTTGGGAGGCGCAATCGGCCAATGAGAAATTCATGGTTACTGAAGACGATATCGCTGCGGTGATTTCCATGATAACAGGCATACCTGTAAAACGCATGGCTGAAGACGAGAGCAGGAGATTGTTGGCCATGGCAGACACTTTGCGCAAGCGGGTGATTGGTCAGGACAAGGCCATTGAGAAGTTGACCAAAACGATACAGCGTACGCGTGCAGGATTTAAAGAGCCCAATCGCCCCATTGGTTCCTTCATTTTCTTGGGCCCAACGGGTGTAGGAAAAACGGAGTTGGCCAAATCATTGAGCGAGTTTTTGTTTGATGCCGACGATGCCATGATTCGGATTGATATGAGTGAGTTCATGGAGAAATTTGCCGTGAGCAGATTGGTTGGAGCGCCTCCAGGCTACGTGGGTTATGAAGAGGGTGGTATGTTGACCGAAAAGGTTCGTCGCAAGCCCTATTCAGTGATTTTGTTCGATGAAGTAGAAAAAGCCCATCCAGATGTATTTAACTTGTTGTTGCAAGTGTTGGATGAAGGCCAGATGACCGATTCTATGGGTCGTAAGATCGATTTCAGGAATACGGTGATCATCATGACTTCGAACATCGGTTCTAGGCAATTGAAAGAGTTTGGAACGGGTGTGGGTTTTGGTACCAATACCAAAGAGGTGAACAAGGAGAAGGATAGCAAGCAGGTGATCGAAGCGCAGTTGAGGAAGTTCTTTTCACCAGAATTTTTAAACCGGATTGATGATGTGGTGGTGTTTAATTCATTGGATCGCGCCGATATTATCAGGATTTTGGATGTGAGAATGGTGAAGATGTTGAAGCGCATTGGTGAGATTGGATATCAAGTGAGTTTGAGTGATGCGGCGAAGGCGTTTTTGGCTGATAAAGGATTCGATGCAGATTTTGGCGCCAGACCATTGCAGCGCGCATTGCAGAAATACTTGGAGGAGCCATTGGCCGAGCAGGTATTGCAAGGCAATTTGAAGGAGGGCGATTGTTTGTTGGTGGATTGTGCTGAGGGTGCGGAAGAGTTGAATTTTACGCCACAGAAGGCCGAAACATTGACCTTGCCCACAGAGGAAAAAGCCATCGAAGCGCCCAAGAAGCCCCGTGCATCCAAAGCCAAAACTGAGAAAAAGTCAGAAGAATAATAGAATTTACGTTTAGTAAAAAAAAATCACCTCGAGGTTTCGGGGTGATTTTTTTTGCCTAGGTTTTTTGCCTAGGATATTAATCTGGGTTTTTTGCCTAGGATTTTGGTCTAGGTTTTTTAACCACGGTTTCTCGGTAGATTTTTGGCCTAGGTTTTGGCCGAGTATTTTGGACGATCTGGAAAGCCGACGGCCTCAAAGGGAATTAAAAAAATCTTCGAATGTCCATGAATCGCACCCGGTAGTAGGGTGCACTAAGGACATCGTAACGAATTCCGCCGCTAGACGCGGAGTGTATGAAATAAATTTCGGTGGGAGTTACTTCTGTAATGATGCCTACGTGTCCCATGATGCGCCGACTGGTGCTGTGTCCTTTGAAGCAGATGACGTCGCCAGGTCTTGCGTGGGCGATGGGTACATGCACTCCGGCATTGTGAAAGAGGGATGAGCTTGCTGGGGTTCTGATGCCCAATGTGGTGTTGTAGCAATAGCCCACAAAGCCGCTGCAATCGAAACCACTGGGTGTTTTGCCGCCACCGCGGTAATGCGTGCCCAAATGTGAACCGGCTTCGCGCAAAAGGGTGTTTATGGCCACCAAATCGGTGGATTCATCACCTACCAACGAGTCGGTTTGTGCACTCAATAAATTGAATGATAATGAGATGAGGGCTATGGTGATTTTTTTTAGCAAAGCGGTTGAATGGGGTATGTTGGTTGGTAGTTTTGGGTGTTTGGGTTATGATTTGGGCAGAAAAGCCATCATTTTTTTGTATCGATCGGCGTAGGTTTGGCCCATTTTGCCACCTTTTTCGCTCCAGCGTTTTTTCATGTTGGCAACGCGGTTTCCTGGATCGGGGTGGGTGCTAAGGAATTCGGGGATGTTGACTTTGTTTTTTTCTTTTTGCATTTTCTCAAAGAATCCTGCTGCACCTGCGGCGTTATAGGAAGTTTGATACAACCAGTCAACCGAGCAATTGTCGGCCTCGGTTTCGGCGTCTCTGCCAAAGCTCAACTGTGCCAGGCCGGTGGCGATTTGCAGCAATTGTGCTTTGTTGGTGCCAAAAATGAGTTCGAGTAGTAGGTTGGCGCCAAATTCTCGCGTCATGGCATCGGTGGAATGTCGTTTTTCTGCATGCGCCATTTCATGTCCCATTACCCCAGCGAGTTGGTCTTCGCTTTCGAGGTATCTCATGAGTCCTGTGTACACGTAGATATAGCCACCGGGGGTACAGAAGGCGTTTTGTATGGTATCGTTATGAATCACGCGAATTCTCCAAGGGAAATCATTTTTGTGTACCAACAAATTGGTGTTCAATATGCTATCGCGCACGCCGTAAATGTATTTGTAAAGGGTGGGGTTTTGGGTTGAATCGAGGACCACCGCGGCGCTGCCTTGTTCAAAGCTTTGGGCCACTTGTTTGCCGAGGGCAACATCTTGTTCAACCGGGAAAATGTTGACTTTGCCCAACCAGCTGGAGCAACTTGAAATTGTGAATGTGCTCACAATCAATGAGGCAATGAGGTAAACGCTTTTTTTCATCGAAAAGAATGGATAACCCCAATAGCCAAAAATGATGCCAAAATGGGGTGGTATTGACTTTTTGTTTAGAAGGGGTAGCCGATGCCGATGGCAATGGCTGTTTCGTCGATCAAGTATTTCCCGAAGGTGCCGGATACGTTTTTGGTCATCACCCAACGTTGGTCGATGGGTTTGCTTGGGTCGCGGATGGGCAATCCCCAATCTACGCGGAACATGAATACGGATAAATCGAACCGAAACCCGATTCCTGTATTTAGGGCCACTTCGGACAAAAATGTGTTGCGATTGATTACGCCATAGCCGTTTGCGGAGCCGGCTGCGCTGAGGTTCCAGATGTTTCCGGCATCAAGGAAAAGTGCGCTTTCGATGAAGTTTTTGATCAATGTGAAGCGGTATTCAAGGTTGGCTTCGAGCAGAAATTCTCCCGATCGATCAATGATGGATCCAGAAGCGGCCGGTGTATTGCCTGGTCCGATGCCACGGGGTCTCCAGCCACGTAAGCTGTTGCTACCGCCAATGAAATATCGCTTATCGTAAGGAATCACATTTGAATTCCAATAGGGCAATGCCATGCCGAAATTTGCGCGGAAAGCGATGGTATTTAACTCGTCGATGTGTTGATGGATTCGAATTTCGGTTTCCACTTTGGCGTATTGGAAATAGTTCACGCCCAGGAATTGGTAGGAGCTGTCTGGGTTGTAATTGTCTTGAAAAAGGAATCTCGCCAAGCGGTGCCAGTTGCCGGAGGTTTCAAATCCCACGCGGCCAAAGAAATAAGTTTGACCAGGCTTGTTGCGGTTGTTGGTGTAAATGGATCCCAATTTGGCGGCGGTGATCAATTGGTCGGTGAAAACGCGTTTTACAAAATCTTGATCGAGCTGTGGCAATTTGGGCAAGAAGGCTGGGCTGATTTCGTTTTGGTTGAAGCTCAGTTCGATGGGGGTGTAATACCAACTAAAATTGGGACGGATGTATTGCAGTGAAACGGATGCTGGTAAAGAGCTGCGTTGAAAATTGGGGTTGTTTTCTGATTGATAGCTGAGGGAGAAAACGGTATTTTTTCGTTGGTAGGCGTCTTTGATTTTGAATTTCTCGAGCATCGTGAAGTTGGGCAAGGAGAGGGTCATATTGAATCCTTGCTGCAATCCGTATTGGAAGTTTCCGAGTTCGCCCCGTTTGAAAATCGCTTCGTATGAGGTGATGGAACTGATTTTGAGGTTTTCGCCATTGCCCAGGGCGTTGCGGTTGTTGAACGACATGATGCCTGCCAATCCGAAGGATCGTTGGCTTTGGGTTTGGAAGTTGGTTCCGGAGCTACCTTGCGGTGAATAGAGTGCTTGGGGTTCTATTTGGGTATAGATTCGGGGAACGGCTTTGGCGGTGATGAAGGTGTTGATGAGCCCCCTTGCCGAATCGATTTCTTGGCGCAAATCCACGTATGAGAACAGGGCCATATCTACCAGTCCCACATAGGTTTGGTTGGTGACCGACTGTGAGAACCATCGTCCGGAATCAATCAAAACCACTTTTTCGAGTACATTGGCTTTGAGGGGGTAATGGTTGAGGGTGAAGAATTTGCCTTTGTTGCGATGGGTTTGGGGGTAGAGGTTGCTGCGGTAAATGTCTGCGCAAATGATGGTAAGGTTGGTGGTGCCAAATTTGTATCTGCGGAATTTCTTTTGGGCATTGGGATTGTCGAGTTTGAGAAAAACGGCCCCTTCTTTTTTGTTTTGTAGGGTGTCGATTTCATAGCGAAATAGATCGGGTTGGGCGTCGTAATAGCCTCGATCTCTCAACTCTAGTGTGAGTTCTTCTTTGGCTTGATTGAGGTTGTTGAGGTTCACAGGCCACCACAATCTGAAGGCGGTATTTTGTGCCACCAAGGTGTCGATCAGGGGTTTGAGGGCGGTGTCTGCGGGCTCTCTGAAGAATGAATTGAGTCTGTAGGGGGTGCCAGGTTCAACGAAGTAGTTGACGTGGGCTTTTCGTTTGGTGTGGGTGATTTGTGCCTTTACATGGGCATCGAAGTATCCCAGATTAAACAGGTGATTGGAGATGTTTTCCGCGCTGAGTTGGATGAGGTTGGTGTCTAAAAGTACCGGTGGTTCGCCAAATTTCTTTCTCAGGGTGCGACGCCAAGCAATGGAATCGGAGAGTTCAGGGTGATTTTCGTTCGTTCCAAGGGTGTAGGCCCAAAGGAAAACGGGCAATCTGTTGAACAGCACGCGTTTATTTGGTCGATGCAAGATTTGGGCATTGAGGTCGGTGCCCACGGCGGATTTTTTTGGCAGAGAAATGGCGTTCTTTTTGAGGAGGTATTTCCCATCCGGAATGCTTTTTTTCACGCCGCAAGCATTGAAAGTGAGCACGAGCAAAAGGGCGGGTAGGTAGTTCCGCAGAAAACTGTGATATTTGCCCTTGTTATATGCCATCCATTGCTCAAGTCAAGCACATCGCATCGCTGCGCATGCCAAAGTTTAGGCAAAAATATGGCCAATTTGTGGTGGAGGGCCGAAAAGCGGTGGAGGAAGTATTCCACAGCGGTTGGTTGTTGGAGGGAATTTGGGCCACGGAGTCATTTTTAGAACGATTTGCGCCGCCGTATCCCTGCGATTTGATGACGGAGGAGGAGAACAAGAAATGTACATCTTTTGATACTCCGCCGGGGGTGATGGCCTTGGTGAATATGCCCAAGTCTATGGGTTTGAATTTGGATGTTCCCTTTGTGTTGGCCTTGGATGGCATCAGCGATCCGGGCAATATGGGTACCATCATTCGATTGGCTGATTGGTTTGGTTTGAAGCAAATTGTGGCATCCGAGGATTGTGTTGATGCTTTCAATCCCAAGTGTTTGGCTGCCACCATGGGGTCTTTTTTGCGTGTGGAGGTGGTGTATACTAAATTGGCCTTGGCGGCCGAGAATAGGGTGGTATACGGTGCGTTTTTGGAAGGTGAAAGTGTGCATGGCATCGCCTTGGAAGGAAAAAACATGCTGTTGATCGGTTCGGAGTCGCATGGCATTCGGCCAGAAGCTGCTGCGTTGGTGACGAAGCCGGTGACGATTCCCGGTAAGGGTGGCGCGGAGTCGCTGAATGCGGGGATTGCCACGGCGATTTTGTTGGATAATATGCTGCGTTAAAGCGGCGTTGGGGCGGTGGTTTTCGGGGCCAAATTTGGTTGAAATTTCGTATATTTGTATTTAGGCCAAAATGGTCAACCTCGCATGGGCAGTGGCATAAGGAAAAAACTCAACGAATTCATTTTCATGTACTACCGACAGCAATTGGTTCGGGGGGTGATGGCATGGTTTGCATTGGGTTTGGGGATGTTTGGCGGGGCCTTTTTGATTGAACATTTTTATTGGTTGGGAGCTGGTGCAAGGGGGATGATGTTCTGGGGCTTGTGGATTGTTTGGATTGTGGCGATGGGCTTTTGGGTGGTTCGTCCCTGGTTGAAATTGCGCGGTGTGGGAAAGGTGTTGGGGTATGCAGAGGCCGCGGTATGGATTGGTGATTATTTCCCTGAAGTATCTGATAAGTTATTGAATTTGTTGCAATTGGAGGATATGCTGGGGGTGCAAGGTGGCAACGAATGGTTGATCGAGGGCATAGAGCAAAAGACCATTGCACTGCGGGATGTGCCATTTTTACAGGCGTTGGATTGGGGAAGGCATCGCAAATGGGTGCTGCGTTTTGGTGTTTTGTTGTTATTGTTGCTGGGGATAGGGTCATACGAGTCAACAGAAATTTTGCAGGGCGCCACTCGTGTGTTTCAATACAACAAAGAGTTTGAGCGAAAAGCGCCATTTACAATTCGGGTTTTGAGCGGGGCGATGGTGGTTGAAGAGGGTGAATCGTACAGATTTAAAGTGGTTGCGGAAGGTGGACTTTTGCCGGATCAATTGGAAATACGTCGCGGCGATCAATGGCTGCGAATGCGGAAGTTGGGCAAGGGATTGTTTGAATATGTTTTTGAGGGGGTTGTGAAGGATGAGGTGTTCGGCGTTCGGGCGATGGAATATGGTTTGGGGGAGTATGGTTTGCAGGTGCTGAAACAGCCGCATTGGTTGAGTGTGGGGTTGTACGCAGATTATCCGGATTATACCGGGGTGCAAGATGGCGAGTACCTGCAGGTTGAGGGGGTAGCGGTGCCAGAGGGAACACGTTTGGAGTATCGGTTGCGGGGTGAGCAATTGAAGGGCTGGTATGTGGGGCGGAGTATACAAGCTTTGCGCGGTGGTGCGGGGCAATGGATTGAAGGGAAGGGTGATGGCGGAGCTGCGGTGTATAAGCATGTGGCCATGTTTAACCAGCGATTGTTGTTTGCCATGAAGGGGCCCCAGGGGCTTTCGATGGATACTTTCGCCAGTGCAATCGAAGTGCAGAAAGATGAATTTCCGAGCATCCAAATGGATGTTTTACAGGATACAGTGCAGTTGGAAACTTGGTATTTTTCAGGTGTTGCCAGCGATGATTATTCGGTGTTGGATGTGCAATTTTTGTATCGCATTCAGGGCAGGGATGGCAATTGGCAAAAAGTGCGATTGTTTCAGGGCGATGCACAGCAGGTTGCGGTGACCCATGCCTTGGACTTGGCGATGATGGGATTGAAAGCGGGAGAGGTGTTGGAATATCAATTTGCAGCCAAAGACAACGACGGGATTCGGGGTGGTAAAACACTGCGTACGCCCATCAAAACTTTGGAGCGAATGGACGTGAAGCGGGTATTTGAGCAATTGGAGAAACAGGAATCGAGCATCGGTAAGGGGATGAACAAAACGGCCAAGTCGTTGAAGGAATTGCAAAAAGAATCTCAGAAGTTGCAAGAATCGCTACAACAAAATCAGAGTGGCTGGGACCAAGAGAATAAAGTAAAAAGCTGGCTCAATCAGCAGCAGAAAATGGTTGAGGCGTTGAAGCAATTGGAGAAAAAGCAGGAGAAGGTGAATCAGCAGAAAAAATCGCTTCAACCGGTATCGGAGGAATTGCAAAAGAAGAAAGAGGATTTGAATCAGCGAATGAAGCAGTTGACAAATCCCGAGATGCAGAAGTTGATTGATGAAATCAATCGCTTGATGGAGCAAAAAGCCAATAAAGAGGCGATTCAGGAGAAGGTGCAAAAATTGAACGAGATGAGTCAGGAAACCTCCAAGGAATTGGAAAAGCTGATGGAGCAATTGAAGCAGTTGGAGCTGGAAGAAGCCCTGGACCAAGAGTTGGAAAAGATGCAAGAATGGATAGAGCGCGAGGAGGCATTGGCCAAAGAAACGGAGTCGGAGAAAGGAAAAGAGGCTTCCCAGGAGATCAAAGAGAAACAAGCCGAACAAAATCGCGCCTTGCAAGAAATTGAGAAGGGCATACAGGAAATTCAGGAGAAAAATCAATCCATGGAAAAGCCCATGGACCTGAAAACCGGTGAGCAGGAGCGGAAAGAAGCGGGTGAAGAATCACAGAAAGCATCGCAAGATTTACAAAACAATAGGAAATCCGCAGCCACGGAAAAAATGAAAAAATCTGCCCAGAAAATGAAAGAAGCCATGCAGAAATTGCAGGAGGGCTTTGAGCAGGAGCAGAAAAAACGAATGGCAGAAGATTATCAAGCCTTGAGGGCTTTGTTGGAGAATTTGATTGATGCATCTACCCGACAGGAAGCGATTTTTACGGAGTTGAAAAAGTTGAGTCCAGACAATCCCAAGCAAGTGGCGTTGAATCGGGAGCAGATGCGATTGAAAGAGTCGTTGTTGTTCATTGAAGACAGTTTGATGGCCTTAGCGAAACGACAAACGATGATCAGCAATTTTGTGACCAAGGAAATGGGTCGGGTGAATGTGCAAATGGCGTTTTCATTGGAAAAGATGAAGGTTCGCAATCCGCGATCCGCGGCGCAGCACCAGCAGTTTGTGATGACGGGGTTGAACAATTTGGCAGAAATGCTGATGGAGAGTTTGCAAAATATGCAACAGCAAATGTCGAGCGATCAGAAAAAAGAGGGGGATAAAAGTTGCGACAATCCCAATAAATCGGGGCAGGGCAAACAGGGCAAACCCAAGCCGGGAAGCAAGTTGAGTGAGTCTCAAAAAGCGTTGGGTGAGCAGTTGCAAAAAATGCAACAACAGCGTCAGGGCAAACCCGGTGAAAATGGAAAACCGCAGGGTGGAAGTCCGCAGAAGCCAGGGGAGAGTGGGGAGCCATCGCAGCGAGAATTGAATGAAGATTTGGCCAAAATGGCGTTGATGCAGGAGGCGTTGAGACGTCAAGTGGAGGCGCTTCGCAAGGAATTGGGACAAGAGGGTAAACAGGAGATGTCGAATGCGCTGCAAGAGGTGGAGAAAATGATGGAGCAGCAGGAAAAGGATTTGGTGAACGGCAAGGTTACACCGCAATCATTGGAGCGACAGAAGCAGATTATGACGCGTTTGTTGGAGCACGAGCGTGCGGATCGCAAGCAGGAGCAGGAAGACCGGCGTGAATCTAACAATCCCAACGGATACACACCGCAGGTGCCACCAGAATTGGAGGCGGCGGCGCGGAAAAAGGCCAGTGAACGAGAGGCGTTGCGTTTGGTACAGCCGGCTTTTAAACCCTATTACAAACAAAGCGTGCAGAAATACCTTCAGATTTATTCGCGGTAAAAGTATCTTTGCATTCTAATGTCGAAGATTACCATTACTGCTGCACTTCCTTACGCCAACGGGCCTGTTCATATTGGGCATTTGGCGGGTGTTTACATTCCTGCTGATATCCATGCCCGCGTTCAACGTTTGCGGGGTGAAGAGGTACTATTTATTTGCGGCAGCGATGAGCATGGTGTGCCCATTACTTTGAGGGCGAGAAAAGAGGGTGTGACGTCGCAAGACGTGGTGGATCGATACCACAAGATCATTGGGGATTCATTCAAGGATTTGGGGATTTCGTTTGATATCTATTCGCGCACATCGAATGCTACGCACAAGGAATTGTCGCAAGCGTTTTTTAAGAATTTATACGATAAAGGGGCTTTCAGAGAGATTCGTTCTGAGCAATATTTTGATGAGCAGGCGGGTCAGTTTTTGGCCGATCGATACATCGTAGGTACTTGTCCTTCGTGCAAGAATGAGGGTGCTTATGGCGATCAGTGTGAAAAATGTGGATCAACTTTGAGTCCAACCGAGTTGTTGAACCCTAAATCGGCGTTGAGTGGCACGGTTCCGGTGATGAAGGAAACCATCAACTGGTATTTGCCCTTGGATGAGATTCAGGAAACTTTTTTGAATGAATGGATTGGTGGTAAATCGGATTGGAAGAGCAATGTGGTTGGACAGTGTAAGAGTTGGTTGAATGAGGGGTTGAGGCCACGTGCGATGACCCGTGATTTGGAGTGGGGCGTGCCGGTGCCTTTGGAAGGTGCGGATGGTAAGGTATTGTATGTTTGGTTTGAGGCGCCCATTGGATATATTTCGGCCACCAAGGAGTTGAGGCCCGATGACTGGGAGCAGTGGTGGACGGGCGATTCTCGCTTGGTGCATTTCATTGGGAAGGACAATATTGTTTTCCATTGTATCATATTCCCGGCGATGTTGCATTTGCGGGGCGATGGTTATGTGTTGC
>JACCDX010866322.1_pt1 | contig 13712 bp, 11 predicted proteins | sample 7449681 | NCBI WGS metagenome assembly JACCDX01 (sample SAMN15323450, study PRJNA562643) | freshwater metagenome | isolation source: river surface water | place: USA:Blue River Watershed | collected 2017-08-18
GCTTCAGCACCAAGATGGAAGCCGACATGTACCGCGGCCGTTTCCGTCTGAACGAGGCGATCTACACGCGCTACTGCCAGCCCAGCACCGTGATCATGCACCCGCTGCCGCGCGACTCGCGCGAGGACGCCAACGAACTGGACAACGATCTGAACCAGCACCCCAATCTGGCGATCTTCCGCCAGACCGACAACGGCGTGCTGGTGCGCATGGCGTTGTTCGCCCTCACACTTGACGTGTGGCAGCAGATTGAAAGGACTTCACGCGAAGTCAACTGGTATACGGAACGACGCTTCTGAAACTGACCCTCACTGACTGACAAAGGACACTCGCATGGGCTTCAAAGATCTGCTGCGCATCATGATCCAGAAGGAAGGCTCGGACCTGTTCCTGACCACCGGGGCACCTCCCAGCATGAAGGCCTACGGCAAGCTGGTGCCGATGTCGACCCAGCCCCTGCCGCCCGGGGCGGTGAAGCAGATCGCCTACCAGATCATGACGCCGGAGCAGATCAAGGACTTCGAGAAGAGCCCGGAGATGAACCTGGCGATCGCCGATCCGGACATCGGCCGCTTCCGCGTCAACATCTTCCAGCAGCGCGGTCAGATCGCCATCGTGGCCCGCAACATCAAGACGGAGATCCCGAGCTGGCAGAAGCTTGGCCTGCCGGAGATTCTCACCAAGCTGATCATGCAGAAACGCGGCCTGATCCTGTTCGTCGGCGGCACCGGCTCGGGCAAGTCCACCTCGCTGGCGGCACTGATCGACTATCGCAATACCAACAGCGACGGTCACATCATCACCATCGAGGACCCGGTGGAATTCGTGCATCAGCACAAGAAGTCCATCATCAATCAGCGCGAAGTGGGCGTGGACACCAAGAGTTACGAGGAAGCGCTGAAGAACACGCTGCGTCAGGCGCCCGATGTCATTCTCATCGGCGAGATCCGCAGCCAGGAAACCATGGAACACGCCCTGGCCTTCGCCGAAACCGGCCACCTGTGTCTGTCCACCCTGCACGCCAACAATGCCAACCAGGCGCTGGACCGCATCATCAACTTCTTCCCGGAAGAGCGGCACAAGCAGCTCTTCATGGATCTGTCCCTCAACCTGCAGGGCTTCGTCTCCCAACGGCTGATTCCCACTGTCGACGGCAAGCGCGCCGCCGCCATCGAGATCCTGCTGGGCACCCCGCGGGTGTGCGATCTGATCAAGCAGGGCAAGGTGGACGAGATCAAGGAAGTGATGGAAAAGTCCGAGAACCAGGGCATGAAGACCTTCGACTCGGCCCTGTTCGATCTGTACAAGGCCGGTCGCATCAGTCTGGAGGAAGCGCTCAAGAACGCCGATTCCAAGAACAATCTGCGCCTGCGCATCCAGCTCTCTGAAGGCAAGAAGCCCACAGGCGAAGAGGACGACGACAGCGGTCTGGGCGGCCTCTCGCTGCAGCCCAAGGATGACAGCGGGGGCCATTGACTCCGGACATCATGGACCTGCGCAGCACACTGATCGTCCTGGCACTCTGGCTCATCGCGGCAGCGGTAGCCTGGCGGCTGTTCGCCTACCCGCGCTGGCGCCGCAGACAACTCGATGCCACGCCCTTCCCCGCCGCCTGGCTCGCCATCCTGCGCCGCAACCTGCCTGTCTACCGTGCTATGTGGCCCGATCAGCAGAAGCAGCTGCGCCAGCTGGTGCTGCGCTTTCTCGACAGCAAGACTTTCGTGGGCTGCGGCGGCCAGCAGATCGACGACGAAGTGCGGGTGACAATCGCCGCCCATGCCTGTCTGCTGCTGCTCAACCGGCCCAGCCATGAGTACCAGGACCTGCGCTACATCCTCGTCTATCCCAGCGGCTTCGTGGTCGATCACGACACGGTGGACGAGGCCGGCGTGGTCAGTGAGGAAGAGCACGATCTGGTGGGCGAATCCTGGGAGAACGGCAAGGTGATTCTGGCCTGGGACAGCGTCCAGCACAGCGTGCGCAATTTCGGCGACGGCGAGAACGTGGTCCTGCACGAGTTCGCCCACCAGCTGGATCACGAGTCCGGTCTCACCAATGGCGCCCCCCTGCTCTATCAGCGCGGCAGCTATACTCGCTGGGCAGAGGTGTTTTCCGAGGAATTCGAACGGCTGCGTCAGGACAGCGAGGAAGAGCGCCAGACCTTGATCGATCAGTATGGCGCCACGAACCCGGCCGAATTCTTCGCGGTGGTCACCGAGACCTTCTACGAACAGCCGCACGATCTGGCACGCGAGCACGCGGCACTGTTCGAGCAGCTCAAGGCCTATTACCGGGTGGACCCGCGCGAATGGCAGCGCGACAGCAGCGAACAGGTGCATTGACGGCATGCGACTCGACAAGTTCATCAGCCACGCCACAGGACTGCCGCGGGACACGGTGAAGCGGGTCATCCGCAACAAGCGCGTCAGTGTCAACGGGGAACTGGCCCGCCTGGCGGCCCAGCACATCGCCGAGAGCGACCGCGTCTGCCTCGATGACGAGCCCCTGCAACTGCCCGGCCCGCGCTATCTGATGCTGCACAAGCCGGCCGGCTATGTCTGCGCGACAACCGACAGCGAGCACCCCGTCGTGCTCGACCTGCTGCACGGCATCGACACCTCGGGCCTGGGCATCGCCGGTCGGCTTGACATCGACACCACCGGCCTGGTGCTGCTCAGCGACGACGGCCAGTGGCTGCACCGCGTCACCTCGCCCCGGCATCAGCACGACAAGGTCTACCGCGCCCTGCTGCAGGAGCCAGTGTCACCGGAGACAATCGAAGCCTTCGCCGCCGGCATGCTGCTGCGCGGCGAGGACAAGCCCACGGCGCCTGCACGCTGCATCCCCCTGCCCGACAACGGCGCCGAGGTGCATCTGCAGGAAGGCCGCTATCATCAGGTCAAACGCATGTTTGCCGCCTGCGGCAATCATGTGCTTGCATTGCACCGTGTCCGCATCGGTGCCGTGCTGCTGGACGACACGCTGGCCGAAGGCGCCAGCCGCCCGCTAACCCAAGAGGAAATGGAGAGTTTCCTGAAATGAGTATCCATCTGGAACACCTGCTGTCCGAGCTGCTCGCGCCGGACGCCGCCCCCGTGGCCGGCGCCCAGCTGTGGATCGCCGACGAAAGCCTGAGCGAACGTGAGCTGCTGGGCGTGCGAGCGCACCCCGCCCTGCACGTGCTGACCAATCGCTGTGATCTCGCTGCCCAGCTCAGGGCCCGAGGCCTGCAGGTCAGCGTGAGCGACTTCGACTTCGCGGCCCTGCCCCAGCACGAGTTCGCCAGTGTCGTCTACCGCGTCTCCAAGGAGCGTCCGCTGGTGCACCACTGCATCAACGAGAGCTACCGCCACCTGCTGCCCGGCGGCACCCTGCACCTGCTGGGCAGCAAGGACGACGGCATTCGCACCCATGGTCGCCACGCCGAGGAACTCTTTGCCACGCCGGAACACGCCAAGAAGCAGGGCGATGTCTACAGAGTGACCCTGGAGCGTGGGGACGAACCGGTGACGGATGATGCGCAGTGGCTGGACTGCAAGGACTACGCACAGTTGCGCTCCTGCACCGTGGGCGACCTGCATTTCATCAGCAAACCGGGGGTCTTCGGCTGGAACAAGGTCGACCGCGGCAGTGCCTTGCTGGTGGAACAGGCCCACAAGCTCATCCCGAATCGCAAGAATGCCGGCAGCGTGCTCGACCTGGGCTGCGGCTACGGGTATCTGCTGCTGGCCACGGCCGATATCCCTTTCTCTGCGCGTTTTGCCACCGACAACAACGCCGCCGCCGTACAGGCCGCCGAGGCGAGCTGTGCCCGCGCCGGGCTGACGGTGAAGGTGACTCTGGACGACTGCGGCGCCGCCCTGCAGGAGCGCTTCGACCTGATCCTGTGCAACCCGCCCTTTCATCAGGGCTTCAGCACCAGTCAGGCGCTGGCCGCGAAATTCCTCGCAGCGATTCGGCGCTTGCTGGCCCCGGGCGGTCGCGCCCTGGTGGTCGTCAATCAGTTCATCCCCCTGGAGAGTGTGGCCGCGGAGCAATTCGCGAAGATCAGCACCCTCACCCAGGAACACGGCTTCAAGGTGGTGCAGCTCGGCTGATGCAGCGGGGGCCGTGCCTTTTGCGGCTCCCGTGCTTATAATGCGCGCCTTTTCCAACACCGCCCGCCAGAATAAAAACACCATGGGTCACTCAACACACACACTCAGGTACCCATATGAAGAAGTTTCCGCCCCCCTTCTACCGCTGGCGCCCGCACCCCTGGCACGGACTTGACGTCGGCCCGGATGCCCCGCGTCTGGTGCATGCCTTCATCGAGATCTGCCCGTTCGACCTGGTGAAGTACGAAGTGGACAAGACCACGGGCTATCTGCGCGTGGACCGTCCGCAGCGCTCTTCCTCCCAGCACCCGACGCTCTACGGCTTCATTCCCCGCACCTACTGCGGTTCTCGCGTGCGAGACCTGATGGAAGGCGCCACCCGTGGCGACGGCGATCCGCTGGATATCTGCGTGATCAGCGAGCGGCCGATCTCCAAGACGGAGATCATCCTCAATGCGAAGGTGATCGGCGGACTGCCAATGCTGGATGGCGGCGAAGCGGACGACAAGATCATTGCCGTGCTGCAGAACGATCCGCTGTTCGCGGACGTGGAAGACATCAGTGAACTGCCACCGGCGCTGATCGAGCGCATGCGGCACTATTTCCTGACCTACAAGCTGATTCCGGGCCAGGAGAACAAGGTATCCATTGGCGCGGCCTATGGCTTCGAGCACGCCAAGGTGGTGATTCAGGCCGCCATGGACGACTACGAGACCGAGTACGGCACGTCCAACTGACGCGCCCTCAGCGGCAGACCATGCCCTCGGCAGAGGTATCGCAGGCGATTGCGCCTGGTTCCCGGATGTCGTTGGCATGGCGCACGGCCGTGACCTGCGCCATCACGGAGATGGCGATCTCCGCCGGCGTCTTGCTGCCGATCGGCAGGCCGATGGGTGCGTGCAGACGCGCAATCTCCTCCTCGCTCAGCCCCAACTCCGGCAGACGTGCCCGGCGACTTGCCGAGGTGCGGTCGGAGCCCATGGCGCCCACATAGAAGGCCGGCGTCTTCAAGGCTTCCATCAAGGCCATGTCATCCACACGCGGATCGTGCGCCAGTGCGATCACGCCGCTGTAAGGGTCGCTGAAGTGCTCTCGCACCACGTCGTCGGGCAGCTCTGCGGTGACATGCACGCCTTCCACATGCCAGTTGCCCAGATAGTCCGGGCGCGGATCACAGAGCGTGACTTCGTATTCCAGCGCCAGCGCCATCTCGGCCACGTAGCGCGCGACATCCCCTGCCCCCAGCAGCAACAGCTTGTAACGCGGGCTGAGGCTGTGCAGCAGCGTGTCGTCAGTCAGGACCACAGCATCAGACGCTTCCTGATGCTCGACCGTGATGCTGCCCGTCTGCAGGTCCACGCGACGACTCACGCGCTGATGGGCGTCCAGGCGCTCCACCAGCTCGGTGAACACCTGCAGCAGCTGCGGTCCGGGAGCGAGGTATTCCAGCAGCACATGCAGCTGACCGCCGCAGGGCAGCCGCAACCGCGCAGCCTGCTCGGCCGTGATGCCGTACTTGACGACGAAGGGTCGGCCTTCGCTGTCATAACGGGACTTGAGACTGCCGTCGCGCAGCTGGACGAGAAAGTCTTCCTCGATGCAGCCGCCGGAGATGGAGCCGGCGATCTCGCCATCCAGCGTGCAGGCCATCATCGAGCCGATGGGACGCGGCGAGGACCCCCAGGTGCGCAGGATGGTGCACAGCCACACGGGGCGCTCGTGCGCCAGCCATTCGAGAACCTTGTTGATGATGTGCTGCTGACCGCTCTGCATGACGATGCCTCTGTCATCTGGATTTCGTGCGAGCCGCGAGCTTACAGCAAAGCGGCGAGAGCGCACAACGCGAGGCCTCGGGCTCAGACCACCCGGGTCTTCCAGCTGCCGCGCATGAAGTAGAACACGCCCACCACCCCCATCAGAATCTCGGCGAGGAAGATGGACCAGAACACGCCGTAGGGCCCCATCTGCAGCGCCGTGGCGAGCAGGTAGGCCACCGGAATCTGCACGATCCAGTAGCAGAAACCGTTGATCCAGGTGGGGGTCATGGTGTCCCCTGCGCCATTGAAGGCCTGGATCGCGACCATGCCCAGCGCCATGAAACCGAAGCTGTAACTCATGATGCGCAGAGCGTCGATGCCATAGGCGACAGCCTCCGGCTCGGTGGTGAACCAGCTCATGATGGTGGCTGGAAAGAGAATCAGCACCGCCGCCACGGCCAACATGTAGCCCACGTTGTACTTCGCCACCTGCCACACCGTGTCCACCGCGCGCTGCACCTTGCCGGCACCGAGGTTCTGGCCCACAAGGGTGGCCACGGCGTTGCTCAGCCCCCAGGCAGGCAGAATCACGAACATCATGATGCGCACGGCGATGGTGTAGCCGGCCACCGCATCGCTGCCGTATTCGGACACCAGACGCATCAGGAACACCCAGCTGGCGGTGGCGATCAGGAACTGGGCGATGCCGCCCAGGGAGATGCGGATCAGGGCGAACACCACGCCAAGCTTGATGACCAGGTCCTGCAGGCCCACGCGGATGCGCCGGTTGCGGGCACACAGGTAATACAGCTGATAGAGCACCCCCACGCCGCGGCCGATATTGGTGGCCACGGCGGCACCGGTCACCCCCATGTCGGGGAATGGCCCCCAGCCGTAGATCAGGCAGGGGTCCAGCACGATGTTGATGCCATTGGCCAGGATCAGCGAGCGCATGGCGATGCTGGCATCGCCCGCGCCGCGGAAGATGCCGTTGTTGAGGAACAGGAACACGATGGTGAAGCAGCCGCTGAGCATGATCTGGGTGTAGCTGGTGCCCATGGCGACCACCTCGGCATCGGCTCCCATCAGGCCCAGGATGCGCCCGGCGTAGAAGTAGCCGACGATGCCCACGAAGGCCGAGACAAATACGCCCATCCACAGGGCCTGACCGGCGGCGAAGGCGGCACCCGCCGCATTGTCCTCGCCGATGCGGCGCGCCACCATCGCCGTGGTGCCCATGGCCAGGCCGATGGCAACGGCATAGAGCAGGGAAAGCACAGCCTCGGTGAGCCCGACAGTGGCCACCGCCTGCGCGCCCAGACCTGCCACGAAGAAGATGTCCACGATGGCGAACACGGACTCCATGGCCATCTCGAGAATCATGGGCACAGCCAGCAGGAAGGTGACGCGGGCAATGGAGCCCTCGGTGTAGTTCAGCGTGGAACTGCCGGCAAGCGCCTGTCGGAACAGCGCGAGGCCTTCACGAAACTTTTGTGCTGCCATGATGCGCCTGGTGCCGGTCGGGGGGAGTCTGAAAAAGTGCGCGGATTATAGGCAATGCTCCGGGACTTGTCCTGCCGGAAAATTTTCCGGGAAACGCTTTGCTTCCTTGCCGATGCCGGATTACCTTACCGGCCGTCACCGCCCCGGCGCGGGTCCCTGCATAGTGAGGTTTCATGAGTATCGTTTTCTTCGTCGCCGGACTGGTCCTGCTGGTCATCGGCGCAGAGGCGCTGGTGAAGGGCGCGAGCCGTCTGGCGGCAGCGTTCCGGGTGTCCCCGCTGATCATCGGCCTGACCGTGGTGGCCTTCGGCACCAGCGCGCCGGAACTGGCGGTGAGCATCAAGGCCGCCTTCGCGGACCAGGCCAGCATCGCGATTGGCAACGTCGTGGGCAGCAACATCTTCAATGTGCTGTTCATTCTCGGACTCTCCGCGCTGATCGTGCCGCTGGTGGTCTCCGCTCAGCTGATCCGACTGGACGTGCCCTTGATGGTGGCGCTTTCGGTGGTCGTGTTCGTGATGGCCATGGACGGGTCGATTTCCCGCATGGATGGCCTGATCCTGGTGGCGGGGCTGATTGCCTATGTCCTGTTCCTCATTGCCCAGAGCCGGCGGGACAATGCTGCCGCCGACGCCGCGGCCGCCTGCGACAACCCGGAGGAACTGGCCGACGCCGTCAACAATCCGCGCTGGATCCTGAATCTGAGCCTGGTGTTCGGCGGTCTTGCCCTGCTGGTGCTGGGCTCGCGCTGGCTGGTGGATGCCGCCATCGAGTTCGCCCAGTATTTCGGAGTGAGTGAGCTGGTGATCGGCCTCACCATCGTGGCAGCCGGCACCTCGATGCCCGAGGTGGTGACGTCCATCGTGGCCGCCTTGCGCGGCGAGCGTGACATCGCCGTCGGCAATGTGGTGGGCAGCAACATCTTCAACCTGATGGGTGTACTCGGCGTCAGCAGCGTCGTGGCACCTTCCGGCATTGCCATCTCCGATGCCGTCATCGCCTTCGATCTGCCGATCATGCTGGCCGTGGCCTTTGCCTGCCTGCCCATCTTCTTCACGGGTGGCGTCATCCGTCGCTGGGAAGGCGGCATCCTGCTGGGCTATTACCTGCTCTACACGCTTTACCTGATCTTCGCGTCCACGCGTCACGACCTGCTGAACGAGTACAGTGCCGTGCTGGTCTGGTTCGTCATTCCCCTGACCGCGCTGACAGTCATCATCACCCTGGTGCAGGATCTGCGCCGGCGCCGCAACAGCCTGCGCGCCGACTGAGGTGCGCCACGCGAACGCTCAGGCCTCGAGCCTGAACGGCGCATGGCGCTGCTCCAGCCGCAACAGCAAGGACTTGGCCTCCAGGCCTCCACCGAAACCCGTCAGGCTGCCCGATGCACCGATCACCCGATGACACGGGATGACGATGGGCAGCGGATTGCGGCCGTTCGCGGCGCCGACCGCCCGACTGGCCTGCGGTTTGCCTATCTGGGCGGCAATCTCCCCGTAACTGCGCGTGCGGCCATAGGGAATTCCCTGCAGCGCCTGCCAGACCAGCTGCTGGAACGGCGTGCCGACCGGGGCGAGCTCCAGCTCGAAGTGGAGCAGTTCTCCGGCGAAGTAGGCACGCAACTGCTGTCGCGCCGCGCGAAACGCCTTGTCGTCGGGCAGCCAGACATCCTGATGACGCATGCGCGCCTTGCCTTGCGGGAAGCCGATGAAACTCAGCGTCTCACCGTGACCAGCCAGAAGAAGATCCCCCAGCGGCGAGGGCGTGTAGGTGTAGTGAATGGGCATGTCAGTCTCCTGTGACCGGGAAAGTCCGTGCCGTTGCCGTCACGTTCGCATGATGGCGCCAGAGCAGCAGCACCGCATAGGCGCGCCAGGGGCGCCAGCGCTCGGCCAGCGCCAGAAGGGCGGCAGGGTCCAGCGTCTCGCCCGGCAGCGCGGCGGCCCGCAGCAGGATGAGATCGGCGTGGGGAAAGGCATCGGCATCATTGAGCGCCCGCAGCGCGATGTACTGGGCCGTCCACGGCCCGATGCCGGGGATCTGCTGAATGCGTGCCACGAAGTCGGCAGTGGCCATGCTGCCATCGAAACGCAGCTCGCCCGCCTGCACTGCCCGGGCGAGTGACTGAATGGCGGTGATGCGCCGCGCCGTGATGCCGAGGCCGTCAAGGGATGCCCCGGCCAGTTCGGCCGGACTTGGGAAGACATGCGTCAGTGGCAGCCCGGCGGGCGCCTCGCACGGACGTCCGTGCGCCCTCGCGAGCCGGGCCACCAGGGTTGTCGCCGCCTTCACCGACACCTGCTGCCCGAGAATCGCCCGCACGGCCACCTCGAAACCATCCCACGCCACCGGCACACGCGTACCCGGAAACGCCGCCACCAGCGGCCGCAGACGCGGGTCCTGCGCCAGATGCGCGTCGACATCCGCACTCACTGCCTTGAGATCGAACATCACGCGCACGCGTTCAAGCACGAAAGGCAGTGCCTGCAGGCGGCTGCTGTGCAGGCGCACCAGCACCTGATGCGTGTCCGGCAGGAACTGCACTTGCAGGAAGGCCGGTTCCCCATCAAGGAGCAGGCTGCGCGCATAGCTGTTCGCTGTCACCCACTCCACGCCCGGAATGGCGCGACGCTGCAGGTAGTTCAGCATCGCCGCCCAGTCAAAGGGAGGTCGGTATTGCAGGCGCAGCGTGATGCCGGTCGGCGGGACAGTGTCTGTGCTGGCCGCTGTGCGCCCCCGGCGCAGCGACAGTGGAGGACGCCCATAGACTTCGGCGAACACGGCATTGAAGCGGCGAATGCTGCTGAAGCCGGCTGCGAAGCAGACGCTTGCCATGGGGAGCTCCGTCTCGTCGATCAATTTCTTGGCGAGTTGCAGGCGCTGCGTGGTCGCCACCGCCAGGACTGACACCCCCAGATGCGTCTGGAACAGCCGCGCAAGCTGACGTTCTCCCACGCCAACGGCGCGCGCCAGCGCGGGCATGCCGCCCTCTTCCAGGACGCCCTGCGCCAGCAGCTGCAAGGCTCGCGCCACGGTGTGGGAGGTGCCCAGCCAGGCCGGTGTGCCCGGAGCGGACTCGGGCCGACAGCGCAGACAGGGCCGAAACCCGGCCTCAGCAGCCTCTGCTGCGCTGGCAAAGAGACGGATGTTCTCGCGGCGGGGAATGCGCGCCGGGCACACAGGACGGCAGTAGATGCCCGTCGTGAGCACCCCGATGAAGACCCGCCCGTCGAAGTGCGGGTCACGGGCCTGACGCGCCCGCTCGAATTCCTCTGGATGCCATTGCATGTCGCGACACTCGCTGTCGTGGGTTCACTTGCCGGGCACCATAGCACAGGGCCTGCAGGCTGAACTGGCCGTTTTCGGACCTCCAACAAAAATGGGCGCCACCTCGCGGCAGCGCCCATTCTCGTGTGCTGCCCGGCCATCACAGGCCGGGCGGATGTCGACTCAGCGGCGCTGTGCCTCCAGCGCCAGATGGGCCTGGGAGATCACATATTGACGGATGGCCTCCGCGTCGGCGTCTTCCAGCGAACTGTCGAAGGACACCATGCCGCCACTGGTCAGCTCGCCGTCGATCACGACTGCCTCGAAGGCATCCAGTGTCTGGATGCGCGGGCTGTAGCGCAGATCGGGGAACGTGCCCACACTGGCGCTGACAGCTGCGGGGCCATGGCAGACGCTGCACAGACGGGCGTAGACCTGCTCGCCATGAGCCAGGGTCTCGCTGACAGCGGTCAGCGGCGGCGGGTTCAGTTCGCCGGCTGCAGTGATCTCTGCCGGCAGTTCGGCCGGCAGCTGTGCCGTGCCCCCGACCTTGAACACCAGGATGCGGGAATTGTTGTTCGAGGCTCGCGTCGTGGAACCGATGGCCCCGGCGCCCACGGTGGGCAGGGAGCGACCGCCAGCCAGCACGGCCACGTGCTGCACGCCATCCACCAGGAAGGTGATCGGTGCGGCCACGGTGACGGCCTGAGTCATGGCCGACCACAGACGCTCGCCGTTGTCGTCACGGTAGGCCACGAACTCGCCCTCGGCATTGCCCTGGAACACCAGGCCACCGGCCGTGCTGAGCACGCCTGCGGCATCGCTCGGGTCCAGATGCGGCACGCGCCAGACTTCACGCTGGGCGATCGGGTCCCAGGCCAGCAGATAGGACTGCCGGGTGGGGGCCTGATCGCCGGCCGCGCTGATCAGGGCAGCGCCGGCGGCAAAGTCGGTGCCGGTGTTCCAGCCCCGCTCGGACGTGATGTACTCGGTTTCGGCGGTATAGCCCATGATGTTCTCGCGGGCGGCCAGGTACACCAGATTGGTGCGCTGACTGAAGGACATCGGGTGCCAGTTGTGACCGCCCAGCGCGCTCGGCTGCACGATCAGAGGCACACCGGTCTCGTTGTAGCGCGCCTCGGGGATTTCCACAGGTCGGTCGGTCTCAAGATCGATGTGCGAGGCCCAGCTCACCGGCACGAATTTCTCGGCGGTGATCAGCTGGCCGGTGGCGGCATCCAGCACGTAGAAGAAGCCGTTCTTGGGCGCCTGCATCACCACGCGGCGCTCGGCGCCGTCGATCGTCACGTCGGCCACGATGATGTGCTGAGTTGCTGTGTAGTCCCAGGTCTCGCCCGGAGTGGTCTGGTAATGCCAGCGGTAGGTGCCGTCATCCGGGTTGATGGCCATGATGGAGGTCAGGAACAGGTTGTCGCCGCCTCCCGGGCTGCGCAGGCTCTGGTTCCACGGCGAGCCGTTGCCCACACCGATATAGAGCAGGTTCAGCTCCGGGTCATAGGCCATGGAGTCCCACACGGTACCGCCGCCACCCAGACGCCACCACTCACCGTTCCAGGTCTGGGCCGCCATTTCCAGTTCGGGCTGCTCGAATCCGTCGGCCGGATTGCCGGGCACGGTGTAATAGCGCCAGTTCTGGCGACCGGTATTGGCGTCATAGGCTGTGATGTAACCGCGCACGCCGTATTCAGCGCCGCCGTTGCCGATGATGACCTGGCCCTTCACGATGCGCGGAGCACCGGTGATGGTGTAAGGCTTGGTCTGATCGACGGTGACGACGCTCCAGAGCTCTTCGCCCGTGGCGGAATCCAGCGCGATCAGGCGGCCGTCGATGGTGCCGACGAAAACCTTGCCTTCCCAGACGGCGACGCCGCGGTTGACCACGTCGCAGCAGGCATCGACGCCCTTGGCCGGGTCCACCTCGGGGTTGTAGGCCCACAATGGTTCGCCGGTGCGCACGTCATAAGCCTTCACATGGCTCCAGGCGGTGCTCACGTACATGGCGCCATCGACGACGATGGGCGTGGCTTCCTGGCCCCGGCTGGTGTCGATGTCGGCATACCAGGCCAGGCTGAGTTGATTCACGTTCTCGGTGTTGAGCTGATCCAGCGGGCTGAAACGCTGTTCGCCGTAGTCACGGCCATTGCTCATCCAGTTGCCCGGCTCGCTGTCCGCAGCCACCAGGCGCGCCGTGTTGACCGCGGCGGAATAGGCAGCTGCAGCAGCGGGTGGCGCAGCGGCGGGGGCGGTGGAGGCCGCGGGCGGGGGAGTTTCGGAGGCCGGACCGCAGGCCGCCAGCAGCAGCGCTGCGGATGCCAGCGCAGACAGTTTGAATATCGTCGACATAGTAGAAATACCCTTGTTGTTGTAGTCGTGCAGAAATCGTCCTTGAATCGTGCGTCTCCACCGCTCCTTCGCGCCGGCCCAGTATACACAGGCAATGCGGGCTTGGGCGACCGCCTGTCGGGCCTTTGTGGTAGCCCGGCGAAGCCCCGCTGGTGTATAGTGCCGGCCCAGTTTCCTTCCGCAATTCAAGAGCCTGTACGAGTGAGCCGCCATGAACGACAAAACCAGTGACAAGAACAGCCGCAAGTATTCCAGCCAGGTCGTCGACGGCGTCGAACACGCCCCGAGTCGCGCCATGCTGCGCGCGGTGGGTTTCGGTGACGAGGACTTCAAGCGCCCGCAGGTGGGCATCGCCTCCACCTGGAGCATGGTGACCCCCTGCAACATGCACATCAACACGCTGGCCGAGGAGGTCAATCGCGGTGTCGATGCAGCGCAGGGCAAGGGCGTGATCTACGGCACCATTACCGTATCGGACGGCATTTCCATGGGCACCGAGGGCATGAAGTACTCCCTCGTCTCCCGTGAGGTGATCGCGGACTCCATCGAGGCCGTTTCCGGCTGCATGGGCCACGACGCCGTGATCGCCATCGGCGGCTGCGACAAGAACATGCCCGGCTGCCTGATGGGCATGGCCCGTCTGAACCGTCCGTCCCTGTTCATCTACGGCGGCACCATCCAGCCCGGCAAGCACCACACCGACATCATTTCCGTGTTCGAGGCC
>JACCDX010988057.1_pt1 | contig 13707 bp, 4 predicted proteins | sample 7449681 | NCBI WGS metagenome assembly JACCDX01 (sample SAMN15323450, study PRJNA562643) | freshwater metagenome | isolation source: river surface water | place: USA:Blue River Watershed | collected 2017-08-18
AATATGACTATCGATATTACTTTGAAGAACAGAATCAGCAGTAGTTAAGTCATTAAAAGTGCTATCAAAATCTCCAACATTTACAGCGATACTAGAAGTGAGAGTGGAATTCATTACACCAAGGTCATATACTTTATCATTATATACCACAATATGACTATCAATATTAGATTTAATCTGATTGTCTTCAAATTGTAGGTTGAAGACATCAGAATCAAATACTACAAGATGGCTATCAATGCTAGAGTTAATAACAGAATCCATAGCATCTAATTCGTTCATCTTATTAACATATGCTTCAGTTTGGCTATCAATTCTACTAATAATAGATACATCTTCTAGGTTCAGAGAACTCTTCTGAGTTTCAAAAGTGGAAATCTGAGAATCAATCTGAGAATCAAAAGAATTATTAATCGATACAAATGTGCTATCAATCGGAAAGAGAGAATCTAACTTGGAATTCACGGTGCTATACATAGCATCTAATCTTTCGATAATACTTACATCGGCAGAATTAAAAGAAGAAACCTCAGTCTCGTGATGGACAATCTGGCTATTAAGCTCACTATTGATTTGACTATTTACTAGCTCTAGACTGTTAAAAGACGCATCTTCAGTTCGAATATGAGAATCGATGTTAGATTGTAGAGTAGAATCTACAGCCATCAGAATAGAGACTTGATTACCATAAACTCTAATATGACTATCGATTTTACTTTCAAACGTAGAATCAATAGAGGTTAGAAGATTTACCTTGTCAGAATACATAGCTAAATAAGAATCCATATTGCTATCAATCTGAGAATCAATATCGTTTAAGGAATTAATTACACTAACATTATCAAGATAGTCAGAATTGATAATGGAGTAAATCTGACTGTTTATTCCAGTTAAGACACTTACAGTGCTATCATATTCGACAAAATCTCTATCAACGATTGAATTCACCGAAGATAGAGATAATTCGATTTCATCTATTTTAGATGCCTGATAAAAGGAAATACCAGTGGCCGACATTATGTATAATTTTAATTTAGAAACATAAATTTTTTAAAATCAAAATTGCTTTAAAGCAATTTTGATTTTGATATTTTAAATTTTAAAAATTAGAATTTAAAATATCATAATTAAATTTTTAGATTGCTTCGGGATTATAATCATATATATCACCGCCGGCTGAAGTTCCATCTCCAATATGTCCAAGAGCAGTGAGAAAACTAAAGCATCCCATAACATAACAATGGGGAAGAGCATAGACATATTTAGCTAGTTCTGGTTTATCATGAAAATAAGCACCCATATTAGTAGTATATAGTAGTTTCTTCATATTGGTAAAAAGTGTAGTATTCATAATTGTCTTATCAGAAAAAGGAGCATCTTTTAGACTATGAAGTTCTTGAATACATTCTGCCCATAAATATGTTTTATCCCAAGTTTGATTTTTCCATCTGAGAACATATTTTCCTCTACGGTCTTTGTTAAGGCTTTGACCTTGGTCAAGTTCATAACTAATTCTTTTGGCTACAACAGAAGAAGAATTATGATTAGAAAACATATAACGAATTAGAAGAAGAAGTTCATTCGGTGTAAAGTGAAAACTATGAGGAAGGTTGAGATTATGAGTAGCAATAAGTTCGTCAATCTTAGTATCGTAAATTTTAAGCCAAACTCCTAATTTTTCCATACAATCAGTTAGAAAATTATCTTTAAGAGGAAAAACACCATCATCATTTAGAGGACTTAGACAAGTTTTAATAAAACTATCAAGAATAAGTCTAATATTGGAAATAAATTCGGAGTCATTAATTTTTAACATTTTATAAGTATTAACACCTCCAACTACAATCTGAGTTGTTAAATCTAACCACTTGGAATGATATTTAGGAGAATACATAATATAGTTATTATGATTAGAATAAATATCACATCCTAGATAAAGTAAATCTCTCTTCTCCTGGTTGATTACATATTTTAGAGGAACAAAACAGAAGGTATCATTGTAATCGGAATACCAACCTCCACGTTGATAAAGTATCATACATCTTAGAATATCTGTTTTAAAAATCATAGCTGCTTTGTCTTCTTTATTATCTAGAATTTCTTTGTATATTTCCCATAGATTTTCTCCTTTCAGAATTTGAGAATTTTCATTACAGAATTCTTTGGCGACATTCCAAGTTTCTTGTTTATAATGAACAATAAGTCTCTTTCTATAGTTTTCTCTAAGAGCTTTAAGTTCAGAGTCTTCAATATCACCAGAGAAGAAATCAATAGCTTCTTCTTCATTTTCTAAATCTGTCCAAAGGTGGAATTGAATATCAGGGTTTAGGTCTAACCAAGAGGAAGAACGTCTTATAATGCGGTCGGAAATATAAGCTCCAGGTTTGCGAAACCAAATCCAGTTCATTGTGGGAACAAGTTTATAAGAAACAGAATTGATTTCTTCTTTAGTCTTCTCGTAAATTTTTCCTCTAATATGAGTATGAAAAAGATTATACCAAATATAATCTTCATCATCTTTAGTATAAATACCGTCATCAAATATAGCTAATATAGATTTCTCTTCCGGAAGCTGGCATTCAATCATTAGATTTGTGCTATGTTTGGAAACATAATCTGCTATATCAAATGTAATAACTTGATTATTTTCATCTTTATAAGCATTTTCCATAAAATCCATCATAGTATTTAACCCGTTTATATCACGCTTCATAACTTTTTTATTTTTGAAATCATAGATAATCCAATGAATAGATTTATTAAAGGGAATACGAGAACCGACTTTGTAATGTCTTACGAGGTCTTTTTTAGCATGTCCTATGAGAGGTTTTGTATTTATAAAAAGACTGCGCTTGTAATCCGAAAGAATTCCCATTTTAAACTTTAAATAATATTTTTTAATTTAAAGTTATAACTTTAAAAAACTTTAAAACTCTGGAGTTTTAAAGTTTAGAATTTTTTTAATCATTTCTGGTATATTTGATGACAAAGGCGCCGTTAGTAGTAGCACCCGGTTTTGCTTCATTAAAATAAGTTACAAGGGAAGATTGTAAAGCTGTACTTGTAATACCTGAAACATAAAGATTACCAAATTTATCCATATTTATACCCATAGCCATATCATTTCCAGTTCCGTCAATCCATTTACCCCATTGAGCATTTCCATTAGAGTCAAATTTCATTATAAATCCAGAATCGTTCGAAATGGTCTGGTTATTTGCTCCATTGAAATATGTTATTAAAGATGGCTGTAGATCGCCTCTACTATTACCTGCAATATAGAAATTACCAGAATGTTCTACATACATATTATTTAAAGTTTCATCGGAAGTTCCATCTATCCATCTTGCCCATTGAGCAACTCCATTGGTATTATATTTAACTACAAATATACCATTAGAATTACTTCCGGGTTTTTCTTCATTGAATAAAGAACCTAAAGTACCAATGGTAGTACCAGAAGTTCTACCACACATGTAAACATTTCCATAAAAGTCAATTCCTATACTCTGTGAAGTTTCGTTTACAGTTGTAGCATCCTGCCATCTTCCCCATTGAGGAACTCCGGAAGAATTAAATTTAATTATGTAAGTTGTGCTTCCTCCTACTGGTCTAACTTCATCGAAATAAGTTAATATAGAAACATGTAATGGATTTGTACAGCCACCTGTTACATAAACATTTCCATTTTGATCAGATGTTAAAGCAGTAGCTGCGTCGATAGAGCTGGTTCCGTCTAACCAATAAGCCCACAGAGGGACACCACTAGGATTTAATTTCATTATAAAACCTGCTTGATCAGTTGCAGGTTTTGCAATGTTGAAATAAGTTATTATAGAAGATTGTGTCATAGTAGTTCCAATGTATCCACTTATATACACATTACCAGAATTATCCGCTATTATATCTGTTATTCCATCTACTCCGGCTCCATCGACCCAACTACCCCATTGAGGAGTACCAGAAGAATTAAATTTCATTATAAAACCTGCCTGGCTTGTACTTCCAGGTTTATTTTCCTTAAATACTGTTCTTAATTCGCCAGATAAATTATCAGATGTATTACCTGATACATAAATATTTTCATTTGAATCTATAAATATATCAGTTCCAAAATCGGAATAAATTCCATCAATCCATCTTCCCCATTGAGGAACTCCATTTCTATCATATTTAAATAGGAAAGCACCTTGAGTTGTAGTTCCAGGTTTAGCTTCAATAAAAAAAGTTATAATTGACGACTGAACTGCGCCGCCGCTTCCGAAAACATATACATTACCATTGTTATCGGTTACAATATCATAACCTGTGTCTCCGCTAGAACCGTCAATCCATCTAGCCCAAGAGGGAGTCACATCGGTAGCTGCAGTAGGACCAGCTCTATAACCGTTAGACTCTTCAATAACTAAATCAAATCTAAAAGTAGAAAAGTAATTATCATAATATATCTTTACATCATAGATTTGAGGAGCTGCACCGCTAATCGGAGTTCCACTTATTACACCTGTAGAAGAATTCAGAGTTAATCCGGAAGGTAAAGATGGTGATATTGTTATATTGTTAAAGGCTCCTAAAGTTTTAATAGGGTTTATTTCACTGTTTTGACCAGCTCTTAATATAATATCCTTATCATATTCAATATAAGGTGTATTATTATATTTAATTAAATATATACCATTATTATTACCACTCGGTTTTGGTTCGTTAAAATAAGTAATTAATGTAGCCTGAAGAACGTTTTGTGCCTGCCCTAATACATAAGCATTTGACATATCATCTATATATATATCTCTTGCAATTTCAGAACTGACACCATCTATCCAACTGCCAAAAATCGGAACTCCCAAAGAATTATACTTTAATATAAACCCTGCATTACTAGTATTATTTTTATTTTCATTAAAATATGTAATTAGCGAACTTTGTAAATTATTAGATGCAGATCCTACTACATAAATATCGCCATTTGAACCTAATCCTAAAGCATAAGATATTTCATTACCCGTACCATCTAACCATCTACCCCATTGAGGTACTCCATTAGAATCATATTTAAATAAAAACCCTGCAGAGTTAGTACCCGGCCTAATTTCGTTAAAATAAGTAACTATGGAAGCTTGTATATCAACTGTAGAACCACATATATATACGTTGTTATATATATCAGCTTTAACATCATAAGCTATATCAGTGCTTGTTCCATCTATCCATCTACCCCATTGAGGAACTCCATTATTATTAAACTTTACAATATAAGCGCCTGCATTTATAGCGTTTGGTTTTGTTTCACTAAAAACTGTATTTATATAATCCTGGAAAACATTCCCTCCTTGTCCAACAGCATATATATTATCTAAAGAATCTACACATAATCCTAATCCAATATCAGTTGCTCCAGAACCATCTAACCATCTACCCCATTGAGGTACTCCGTTAGAATCATATTTAAATAAGAATGAAGCTGTACTCGTAAATTCTGGTTTTACTTGATTAAAATAAGTATTTAAGGAAACTTGCATACTTACCGTCGTTGATTGACCTGTTACATATACATTTTTATTAGAATCTAGAACAATACCATTACCTTGTCCTCCGTTTATCCATCTACCCCATTGAGGTATTCCATTAGAGTTGTATTTAATGGTAAATACTGAAACAGCAGTTGTTGCATTTGGTTTTGGTTCATCAAAATAAGTTATTATAGAAGCTTGAGGAGGATTAAAAGTATTACCTACTATATACACATTATTTAAATCATCTACAGTTATACCATTTATAGCTTCAGAACCTACTGCATCTATCCATCTACCCCATTGAGGTACTCCATTAGAATCATATTTAAATAAAAATGTACCTATTGAAGTGGTTCCGTTTGGTTTCGGTTCATTAAAATAAGTAATAATCGAACTCTGAGGTATATTTGCGGATGTTCCAGTTATGTAAATACTTCCTAAATTATCTAAATATGTACTAAATGCAGAATCTCCTGCGATACTATCTACTATCCATCTTCCCCATTCAGGTGTTAAAATTTCATTTGTAATAGTTCTAGTTCCACCAACTACAGTTCCAGAGGGTCCAGAATCACCACCACTTCCGCTAGAAGCTGCAGTAACACCGATGTTTACAGTCGAACTTACAGTTCGATTCCCAGCATCAGAATATATAGTTGCGATGATAATGTAATTAAAAGAGGCAGTGCCAGTAGTGGGAGTTCCGCTAATAACACCGCTACTGGTGTTTAAACTTAATCCAGTAGGTAAAGTTCCATTTGAAACAGCGTAACTTAAGACACTACCAGTTACAGTTGGTGTAATAGTAGTAGAAATTCCAGTAGTTAAACTTTTAGAACCTCCGTAATCTACAGTAGGAAGAGCATTGAAGGTCATATTAATGACAAAGGTATCATTTCCACTGGCATTAGTAGCAGTTATAATATAATTAGTAGATACAGAGAAAGCTGATGGAATTCCACTGATAACTCCAGTGCTAGTGTTCAGGTTTACACCGGTAGGCAGGGCAGGGCTAATACTCCAAGAAGTAGCAGTTCCTCCAATATTAGTTGGAGTTAAACTTACATTATCACCCACTACAAAAACACGAGAACTGTAAGGGTAAGTAATATCAGGAGGATTTCCTAGAACAGTAATAGTAAAACTGGAAGTATAAGTTCTATTACCAGCATCGCTGAACGCGGTTCCAGTGATTGTGTAAGAATCACTACTCACACTAGAAGGAGTTCCACTGATGACACCGGTGCTAGTGTCCAGAGTTAGACCAGTAGGTAAAACTCCGATAGTTAGAGCATAACTAGAAATAATTCCAGAAACTGTAGGAGTAATAGTAGCAGCAGTTCCGGCAGTTAGAGTGCTATTGTCATAACTAAAAGTAGGGGCATTTTTAGAGGTTAAACCGAGAGAAAAGGTATCGGTTCCGGCAGTGTTGGTCGCAGTAATAACATGAGAAACACTACCCGAAGCATTTAGAGTTCCGTTAATAACACCAGTAGTGGTGCTAAAGTTTAATCCTTCAAGTAGAGAACCGGTAATACTGTAGCTATCAATATATCCAGCAACTACAGAAGGAGCTAGACTTACGTTATCTCCTACGATGAAAGTTTTACTTCCACTGCTATAACTGATATCAGGTATAGTATCTACTACTTCAATATCCAGAGTGGCAGTATCGCTAAAACCTTCAGCATTAGTTCCGCTTACGGTATAAGTGGCAAGAGGAACAATTCCAGTAGGAGTTCCACTCACAGTTCCGGTAGGTCCTACACTGACTCCTCCAGGTAGAACAGGACTGACAGTAAAGAGAACCACAGCTCCTCCTTCATTAGTAATAACAATAGGAGTCATTAAACTCCCACGAATTAGAGTCTTAGTTCCAGAAGGATAAGACAGAATAGGGGGGTCGTAGATAGGAGCACTAGTAATAACAGAAGGAGTAATTTCAATTTCTTGATAACTAGTTCCATCTAGATTATTATATAAAACATTGAAATTTTGACTATCAACAGATAAATCACGACTGTTAGGAAGAACCAGAGTGTATTGGAGAGTAGCAGGGTCAATATCTGCTTTAGTGAAAGTTCCAGCTACAGTTCCGTCATCGAGAACAATAGTAATTTCGTTAATTAAAGTATTGTATCCATATTCGGTAAATTGAACCACCAGACCCCAATCAGTCTCATTGATAGGTTTTTTACCTAACAGAGTAAAATCAGGAGGGTTGAGTCCCACATCTTGATATTTTCCAGTAAAAGAAAACTCGGCTCCGTCAGGTTTAAAAATCTTATAAGAAGCTAGAGTAGTTCTTACAAATTCTTCTATAGCTAGCAGTTTCTTATCCCATTCCAGATTTAGACTTTCAAGTGCGGAGTTTTTTAAATCATAATTTACAATCTCTACTCTAGCGTCAATCTTAGAAGTTTGAGTGCTATCAATCAGTTGTTGAACTTCAGTTACTACCATCAGTTCAATGTTAGAACGAAGCACAGAATCTTCGTTGATTAGCATATTCTCTAGAACACTAGCTTCAGTAATCAATTCTCTTTCATCGATTAAAGAATTGATACGAGTAGAGATATCATCTTCGATAAAATCAACACGACTCTCTAGGTCAGTTAAACGGCTATCCTGTTGTTCATCCTTAGTATCTAGAGCAAGCATTTTAGAATCATAATCTACAAGATTACTATCAAAAGTGCTATCCATAGAAGAATGAACAGAGTCTAATTCCATAACTTTAGCAGCATAATGACTAATATGACTAGTCAGAACAGAGGAGATTTGAGAATCCATTCCATCAAGCACACTCATTTTAGAATCATATACATCTATATGACTTTCAAGACTAGAGTTAAATACAGAATCAACATTTTGAAGACTTTCAATACCTTGATTATTTAAAATTTCATAAGAATCAAAATAATCCTTATTAACAGAATCAGCAGCTTCTAAATCCATGAAATCTTGAGTTAGAGTTCCCTGATTGGCTTCGATGCTAGATTTTAAAGCAGAATCAATGACACTCAGAAGAAAAAATTTCTCATTCTGATTTAAAACCTGAGAGTTAATATTAAATTGAATGACGCTATCTTCTACACTTAGAACACTGACAGTATTATCAAAATCTACAATATGACTATCAATGCTAGAGTTAATAACGGAATCCATAGCATCTAATTCATTCATCTGATTAACATATGCTTCAGTTTGGCTATCAATTCTACTAATAATAGATACATCTTCTAGGTTCAGAGAACTTTTCTGAGTCTCAAAAGTAGAAATCTGAGAATCAATATGAGAATCAAAAGAATTATTAATCGATACAAACGCGCTATCAATAGGGAAGAGAGAGTCTAACTTGGAATCAACAGTGCTATACATATTATCTAATCTTTCGATGATGCTTATATCAGCACTATCAAATTTAGATATTTCTACATTGTGGCGAAAAATTTGGCTGTTAATAGAACTATCAATAATCATATTTTCATCTAGAAGTTGAGAAAAAGTGTTATCTTCAGAATCCTGATGATTTATAATAAAAGAATTTAAACTAGAATCTATATTTTCTAAAGTAGCTACTTGAGCATCATAAACTCTAATATGACTATCAATTCTACTTTCAAAAGTAGAATCTACATTCTCGAGACTCAACATCTGAGCATCATGGACATCCACATGAGAATCAAAGGTGCTTATAAAAACAGAATCTACTTGAATAAGAGAATCAACTAAAGAACTAAATTGAGATACATTTATCTCAATGTTGTTATTAATTTGACTATTTAAACTTTGTAAATCTCCAACGGTTTGATTATAATCAGTTAAATTATTCTGAACATCTAGATTTATGACCGACAGACGAGCTTCAATCTCATCGATTTTGGACCTCTGATAAAAAGTTTTACCAATGAAGGACATCTTATAATTTTATTTTATAAATATAAAAATTTTAAAATTCAAAAATGCTTTAAAGCATTTTTGAATTTTTCGAAATTATTTTGAGTTTAATTTTTTGATTAAATTTAATTAAACTCAAAATAATTTCTAGATTTGATTTTTTAAATCATATTATGATTTAAAAATTTAAACCACGGTAGTACTGGGTAGAGTAGCCAGTAGGCTCGAAGTGATGTTGAAAGAGAACACAGTCTCTCCGGCAGTGTTCAGGAGACGAATCAGACCACCGTTAAACACGGCGTGAGTCTCAGCGGAGCTTCCCGGTAGCACAAAGTCGTAGTAGTAGCTGCTTCCAGAGGCGGTCAGATCGGTCTTGAGAACATCTTGAGTAGTAGTAAATCCAGGTGCCACAACGACAACCTGATACTTGTTCATTAGAGAGTTGTATCCGTAAGGAGTGAACTCGAACTTCAGACCCAGGTCATCGGTGCTAGTCTGAGTTAGCTTGGCGGTTACACTAGCAGGGTAAGGAGCAATACTGAGCTGTTGTACCAGACCACTAAAATTATATTGAGTCTCATCGGGTTTAGTGATAGTGTAAGTGGCAAGCATAGCACGAGCAAACTCTTCAATAGCACGTAGGCGTCCCTCCCAAGCTCCATTGTAGAAATCCAGAACGCTCATCTTGGAGTCGTAGGTTACAATCTCCACTCTCTCGTTAATCTTGGAATCCTGAGTAGTATCCGTAATCAGCTGTTGAGCAGAAGCAATCTTAGTTGCCAGACTGGCAGCCAGAGTATCATCAACATCATTTAGTCGACTCTCAATAGACTCGAAAGCAGCGATGGTAATACGAGAATCAATCTCGGCTTGAATGCGAGTTCCAATATCGTCTTCTAAATAATCCACACGACTCTCCAGATCAGTTAGACGAACATCTTCTTCCACGTTCTTGCTATCCAGAAGAAGCATCTTGGCATCATATACAGCTACATGAGACACCAGATCAGCATTTAGGTTAGCATTGGCATTCTCTAGAAGGGCAAATCTATTTTGATAGTTTCCAATATGAACATCCAGATTACTACTGATAGTAGAGTCAGCAATATCTAGAAGACCGGTCTTGAAAGTGTAATCAGATACATGATTGTTAAAGTTGAAAGTCATCAGGCTATCAACGCTATTGAGTACACTTACAGTAGCATCAAATACCACAACATGGCTACTGATTCTGGACTGGAGCAGAGAATCCTCCACTACTAGAGAAGCCACTTCTCCATCATAAAGATTGGAGTTAGCATCCAGAGTAGATTGTAGAGTAGAATCCATAGCTTCCAGCTCGGCAACCTTGGAATCATATACAACAATATGACTATCCAGAGTGGATTGGAGAGTAGAATCCATATCATGGAGCAGAGATACTTCATGGTCATGAACATCAATATGAGAAGCAATCTCGGAAAGAATTTGAGAATCCATTACATCAAGAGAACTCACCTTGGCATCATATACAGAGATATGACTCACAATCTTACTGTTAATGGCTATATCAGCGTCAATTAGAGACTGAGTCTGTGTGCTATATACGGCAATATGACTAGTCAGTTTGACGTTCAGAGCAGCATCAGCAGCGTTCAGATCGGCATCATTCTGCTCTAGTTGGGCAATCTTCACCTGAGCAGCAGCCTCCTTAGCTACAATATCAGCATTGATAGTAATATCAGAGTCCAGTAGAGACTGAACATCAGCGTCAAAAACTACAATATGAGAATCAAGTTTAGAATTTAACAGAGAATCCACAGTTACCAGACTGGCTACTTCAGAATCAAATACTACAATGTGAGATTTAATAACGCTATCTAGACGAGAATCTTCGGCATCAAGTAGAGATACTTGGGGGACATATACATTAGTAATATGAGAAGTTAGATATTCATCAAGTCTAGTATCTTCTTGGGTAAGCTGAGTAGTCTTGGTAGTGTAAGGACCTTCAATGTGAGAAGTTAGAGTGCTACTAATCAGAGAATCTACACTTACTAGACTGGCAATCTCGGACTGAATATCAGTATCATTTATATTAATAACGGAATAGATAGCAGAGTTAGTATCATTAAAGAGACTTACCTGAGTATTGTAAGTGGTCTTATTGTTCTGAATAGTAGTCTCCGCAGTTCCAAGACGATTCAGAATAGAATCAATCTGTGCCTTCTGGAAATTAGAATAACCGACGTAGGACGACATTTTATATTTTTATTTAACGGGAGAAAAATAAATTTTAAAATTGCTTTAAAGCAATTTTAAAAGTTTGATTTTTTAAATCTTTATTTTGAAATTTCAAAAATTTAAATTTCAAAAGTTTAAATTTTAAAAGTTTAAATTTTAAAAGTTTAAATTTTAAAAATTTAAATTTCAAAATTAATTGGTGTTCCATTTGAATCTAATATCGTGTAAGTTCTAATCATAGTTCTGATATATTCTTCTATCTTGTTAAATCTGTTCTCCCATTCGATATTTTGAGTTTCCAGTTGTTCAATTCTAGTTAAAGCGTCAGTTAAATTACTTTGTGTTATAGATAAAGTAGATTGAAGCTGTGTGATATTAGATATATTAGTAGTATTTTGAAATTGTAATGTTGAAACATTTGTATTTAAAGTTGTAATATTATTTAAACTTGCTTGAACGTCTGGTGAAAGTTTAGCTGCTGTTATAGTTGCGTTTTGAATTTTAGTTCCAGTTAAAGTTCCATTAACTATTTTATCAGCTGTAATAGAATTATTAGTAATATTTCTAGCAGTTATGGAATTGTCGGCAAGTTTAGAATTTGTAACATTTAAATCAATAATATGTCGAGTAGCAACTGAATTATCTGCTATTTTGCTCCCTATTACCGAGCCTGTAGCAAGATTTCTATCGGTTATAGCATCATTAGCAATTTTAATATTAGTTATAGCACTATCCTGAATGTTAAGAGTTGTAATACCTCCAATAGGAACACGGAATTCAATTTGTGTCCATTGTAGAGATATATCAATTTTAGTATCATCTTCAAGATTAGGAACCAAACCAATAGATAAAATTAACATATCATTATTTTTAAGAATATAACTTTTACTATCAGTCGCTGTAAAAAGAGAGGTTACATCTCCAATTTCTGTCTTATCGTAATCTGTTAAATTAGTCGTAGCTCTGAGAGTAGAAAATTCTAGATTTACACCTTCATCAGGGACTCCTGAAACTACATAATAAGCTCCTCCAAATCTCTGAAAAATAGTACTAGTTTTTTTAGAAGTAGGTAAATACAATTCATAAGGAGTTGAGTTTAGAATATTTGGAGATAAAGTATAAATCATCATCAAAGTTTGATGGTCAAAAATTACATCTACATTATTTAAATAATCATACGGGTTTAAATGACCAATAAAAGTAAATCCAGTAAAAGGTAGAAGATTAGCGTCAATTTGACCAGGGATAAAACTGCTAGTTGTAACTCCTTTTACAGTAACGTAATTATTGCTAATTGTAGTATCCAGAGTTAAGGGATCATATTTGATGGTCATCGATTCTTGAATAGTTTCATCATTAACATAAAGTGTATTACTTGCCATATGAATATCTCTTACATAAATAGATTTCCAGTAAGCATTTTCATTACCTATATTTAAACCAATATTCTTGTTGGTATCATTAATAACTGCTGGGGCATTAACAAAAGGGATAATACTATAATTTGATATAATTCTTTGACCTCCTTGAACATCTTCTTCTCCGGTTCTAGGATGTTGTGTAGCGGTTGATACATCATTGAATAAACCTAAATCTCTCTCTGTAATTTCTTTTGTTGACTGATTATAAGAAAGAACATTTAAAGATTGAGTTGAAGTAACTTTAGTATTTCCATTTTCCACAGAACTAATAATACCATTTTTAGTCTCTATTTTTACAGGGTCAATATAGAGACTATTTGAAGTAGCTGAAATTCCTGTATTACCAGAAGCACTTATAACAATGCTATTACTACCTTGATTAGAATATCCAGCATTAGCACCAATAGCAATAGCATAATCTCCTTGACCTGTAAAACCAGCATTAGAACCTATATGAACTCGATTTCTAGTATCAACCGCCCAAGAAGGTGGTGTAGTTTTTGTATCCCAATAAGGATAATCGCTATAATTATTTCCAGATATTGAAATATAACCGCTTGGACCTCTTGGACCAGTTTCACCCTTCTCTCCAGTGGGACCAGTTTCACCCTTCTCTCCAGTGGGACCAGTTTCACCCTTCTCTCCAGTGG
>JACCDX011319076.1_pt1 | contig 13699 bp, 7 predicted proteins | sample 7449681 | NCBI WGS metagenome assembly JACCDX01 (sample SAMN15323450, study PRJNA562643) | freshwater metagenome | isolation source: river surface water | place: USA:Blue River Watershed | collected 2017-08-18
AGGAAAAGTTGATTTGTTTTTTAACCAACAAGTTTGTGACATTTCTTGATAAGTATATGCAGCACAATCTGTATTATTATTACATGCTGATTGACAACCATTTTCTTCTTGTGTTATTAAACTTGTAATATCATTACCATATGAATCCGTATTTAAATATATTTGATAATCATTTGTAAATCCAATCATTGAATCAGGATATTCTCGTAAATTAGATTCTGAATCAACATATCCCAACTTTCCAAGAATTTCTTTATTACCCGTATTATCCATTTGATACATTGCATTAACTCCATTTATACCATACATCTTATCATATTGACCTTTTACACATCCTGGTTTTATTTTAGATGTATATAATACAAGATTTCCATCTGTTTGCATTATTAATTTTAATGAACCATCATCAGAACCAATCCATTCTCCAGAATTTAAAACATCGTTTATTTTTAAATAATTTCTACCATATTTACCATTTGAGGCTACCCAATCAGGATTTTGGCTAATTTGCTTGCCATTTGTCATTGTTGACCAAATACTTACATTATTACCCGTATTACCTAACGGGTCACTACCTCTATATAAGCATAAATTACCGTCTAACTGAAGTATAAAGAAAAACGAACAATTTTTTACCTCTTTAGAACAATCAAAATGAATATTTGAACCACCATCTATCCGTCCATTTTTAAATGGACCTCCTCCGCATTGATACGAATAATCTACCAATTTAGTACAACAAAATGCAGGATCACTACCAGTCCATTCTGTCAAAGGAGTAAACACCCAATTTTCTTGTTGATTATTTAAAACATTTTTAGCCTTTGCACTTAGTATAGTATTTAAGTTTCCTACTATTCCGTCTATACTATAACTCTCTTTTGAGTCTAATTTTGATTGTTGTTTTTTACAATCAATGTTTAAAGGCTTTCCTACACAATTTCCACCAAAACTACCCTGAATTGTATCTGGATTTACATAACCACCCCACAAACAATCTGATGGAGGATTTGGTGATTGCCATATAATATTTCCATTAACATCATTAATAATTACTTGTCCGTTACCATTTACGTAACAATTTGTTGCACCAGAACCAGCAGTATTTGACGCCCAAATAGGTATTAGAGTTGTTTGTATAGTTGCGTCTCCATAATTTTGTATATCGTTTGAGACCAAACAAGATGCAGTTCCGTCAGATTTAATATTTTGTAATCCAAAATATTTATAGCTATTTTCGGCTGCATATTCTTGACATTTTTCAAAACTAGTATTTCCTATAACTGTTGCTTCAGAAGAGTCATTATAACATCCAATATATGAACTGCTTGGATTATTCACCAATTTTGATGCGTAAACATTTGAACCTTCATTGCCACAAGATTGTCCTAAAATCATTGGTGAACCAACAATTAAAGGAGGGTTTGTTGGTATTGTTTCTCCTGGAATATACTTTGATTCCCATGGTATGTTTAACTTGATATAATTTTTCGGAGAACATCCGTTTTTACCAACAACACTATTTAATACATCTTCGTTAACAAATTTTTTTGCTATACCTTGAAATGTAACATAAACAACAGTTCCATCTGTGAATAATAAATATTTATTTAAATATGGATTGTTTAAATCTAATCTATTAATTGTATTTAAAGATGAATTACTAATTTTTTTCTGAAGTTCAGTATATTGTTGAATAACAATATTATATCGTGTTTGTAATTCTTTAAGTTCGTCTAAATCAGATTGATTTGCATTATTTGTTAAAACAGTTGGATATTTGTCAAAACTTGGCCTAACAATTTGTTCATGTTCTAATGTTACAAAACCTTCTTTTTTATTTGTTTTATTTGTGTGTTTCTTAATCTTTCTTTGAAATGTATTAAATTGTTTTCCTTGAGTTAAAGACATCTTTTATTATAGATAAATAGAAAAATAATATTTTTGTTATTCGAATATTAGGTTTTAAGCTAGAATTTTATATTCATAATCACGACCATCATCATATATATTCATAGTAGCAACAATTTTCCACGTATCATTATATTTTCTGTGTGATACGTTTTTATTGTATTTTTCGAGTGTCATAATGTTATCATAGTAATCTTTTAAGTGATATATATTACATATTCGGTGAGTTTGAGAGGCAATACATTCGGGTGTACCATATGGTGTTTCATACAATATACCACTAACTATATTATTAGAGTTGGCTTGTTGGTTATGTTTAATTAATTTTAAATCATGTGATATATTTGGAGTAGTTGGGTTTATCCAATAAAAATCTCCCGGTGTGTTTTCTCCCTTAATTATGGAATAGCCAACTGTTGACCCACAAATAGAACCATTTGGTTCACACTCTGGAACATTGCAAATATAATTGTTTATTATGTCTGCAGTGCTTATTGTTCCATTATTAAAATAATTTCTCCCATAATCAATTATTTTTGCAATATAATTAGTTTTAAATTCTAAAACTTTATCTCCAGTATGATATCTCATCAATATACATTGTTTACCTTCGTAAGGTACATATAATAAAATATTATTAGTATGAATATCATAATGAGTATATTTGTTTCCCAAAACACATAAAGCATAATATACTTGGTATAAAATATTGTTTTCATCATATTTCATCTCATTATAATGGTGTTTCATCATATAATTTAATGTTTTTACTTGATTAAAATGTTGAATTTCTAAACATAAACGTTTATTTTTCACACACGAATCTTTAAAATGTTCTTGAATATTTTCTAAACGAAATTGTATTGGTTGAATATTTTGCAATAAAGCAATTGTTTGTTCATATGTAATTTGAGTGTCTTCTGTTAAATTTATATTATCGTTTATCTCATATAAATTATATGTTTCTACAAAACAAGGCAATTTTTTGATATAGTTATTTATAAAAAATTTTCCTACAACATATTCATACATTAAATTATCGGATTTGGCAATTTTGGCACATTTTAAAACAGAATAAGCAACATAGTCTAATCTTTTGAAAGGTACCTTTATTACAAAACTATTTGAGCCATCTCCCATAATGAGTTTATTGGGTTCAATATCATAAGGGGGAATAGTTAAATTATAATAAGAGTTTTCAGAAGCTATGATAAAGTCGTTGAAAAAAGTTTTAATATATTCGTCGTAAGGTCCTAGTGCGATACAATTATCAGGGTCTTTACACACAATTTTTAATAAATTAGCCAATCTTGACGCATTTGATTGGGCAAACAAAGATTCAACTTGTGGATCTGGATGTTTGCCTCCCAGTGTTTTTAAAATGTTGTTTCGTGAATGTCTCTTGTATTTGTATTTATGTTTGGTGTTTCTGGTTTTTTTTTTAATTTTTTGATTTTTTAATTTTTTCTTAGATTTTCTAAATGAAATATGTTTCATATATATTATATGTAAATAAAATATATATATATAGAGCAACCATGTCTTATTTTTAATTTTAAGGGTGTAACCTATATGTTAATATAACTAAAATAATTATAATTATTAACCAATTTGTCATTGATAGTGATGGAAATTCTGAACCAAGTATTTTTTTAATTGTTATCAATAAAACCAAACAAGCAATAAGAACCCATAATCTAAAAGACATGTTTTGCTGAATTACATATAAAGATTGATTGTTTTCTTCCTGTTCAATTGAATAGTATTCTTGTAATTGTTTATTAATTTCCGTTTTTTGTTGTAAAAGTTGGTTATATGATGAATTTAACAGTTGTTGTTTTTGATTTTTTTCCTCATATTGTTCTTTTACTTCGGGGTTTATATTTTGAAGCGCATCATTTATTTCCTTATTAATATCTAATAAACGTTCATTAAGAGTTTTCATAATAGATAAAGCATGTTTTTGTTGAGTAATTAAAGCGTAATCAGAATCTAAACCAGCAGATAATCCAATATCACCTGTTCTAGTCCAACAATATCTTTTAACTGGATTAAATGTTGCTCCAGAACATTCTGGAGAATTTGCACACATATTTTCACATTCCTCTTGTGAATTAACATTTCCTTCTGATAATCCAGAAGTTCCCCACCATGTTCGTCCTTTTAATGCTATTAAATTAGATTTATTTGGCTCTGAACTGGCAGTTTGTAAAGTAGAAATGTAATTTTTACCAGCCTCTTGATATTGTTGAAGAGTGACATCATATTCTTTTTGAAGGGTTTCAACTTTTATCAATGTTGATTTAATTTTATCATTTTGTATTTCAGTTATAGAACTCATAATATATATAAAGAAAAGTTTAATGTATTATTTATGAATTAGATTATAAAAATGATAACCTGCTAAAAAAGACATCAAACTAACAAATGGTAATATACAATAAATATCAGGCTTTTTTGGTTCAGGATTAATTCCAATATCCATATTTTTTACTAAATTAGAAATATTTTTTGGAGAAGAATTATCGTGATTAGGATTGGGGTATATTTCTTGTAATTTTGTAATGGTTTTGTTAGTTTGTTGTTTAATATATTTCAAAATTTCTGGATTTGTAATAAGATTTTTATTTGAAGCAAACATGAATATTATATTAATAAATAATATAAATAAAATATATTATTTACGAATTGTATTTAGGAAACAGAAGAATTGCTTGTAAATAATTTTTTCATCATTATACTGATAAAAATCATAGATAAAGCAAATTCAATATTTTTTGTCCATTGTTGATTGTATTTTTCCTTTGAATCATCAATTAATATTTCAGAACCATTATGTGTATTTTTAAGATTTGAATTTAATTCCATTAATTCTGTGATTTTTTTTTTTTCATTATTTAATTGAATTTTAATATTAGCCATGTTTTTATCCAAAGTTTCAATACTTTTATAAATGTTGTTAGTTGTTAAAAATAAATCTTTACTCATATTTTGTAACTGACTTTTGCTATTATCATAATAATTTTGAAATTCATTTACTTCTGGATTCTTATTATAATAAACATAATATTTTTTATAATCATCTAAAGCAGAAAAAAATTGAGAGTTTATAGTATTTATTTTTTCATTAAATTGCTCTGCTAGTCCAATTAATTGGGATTGCTCCATTTATATTTTATTTTATTATTTTTTTATTTTATTATTTTTTTATTTTATTATTTTATTATATTTTAGATACACATTCTATAATATGGTGCTGAAATAGCGGTTTTGCTAGCTCGAATTATTTCACAAACTTGTCCGGGTCTAATACCAATAGCCTGTGCTACAGGGTCAAATCGAGATAATTCTGGAAATTCATTATCATTTACAATATTATATCTGTTTTTAATATTAATTTTTTCAGCTTCATTTAAGACCCGATGTTCTGGAACCAAAACATGCTCTAAAATATTAAATTGTAAACGCTTTAAAGGAATAAGAATAATAAATATATGTTCTGATTCCCATATATGTTTTACATTATTTATTAAAGTTTCATTAATTTCATCTTTAACGACTACTAAAAGGGTGTCCTTTTTTGTTAATACTTCTTCAACATTAAATAAGTCATCTATCATTTCCTGTAGATTATTAGGTCTCAATGATTTAACTAAATAATATTTAACATATATACTTTGTGTAATTTCTTCAGAATCAGTTTCATTATATATTTTAGTTTTTTTTTCTAAAATCATATCCAATTGATTGTTAGTTTTCATCGTATTGACTTCATTAACGCTAAATCCTCGATATCCTTGAACATCATAATTTTGTTTTTTTAATAATTCAAGAAGAACACTTCTTGATTTGTAAATCTGAGAAATTAGGCTACTTGTATTTTGACTTGCCATTATTATATTATAAACATATTGATTTTATTTTATTTTATTTCAATTTTAAATTATATTTTAAATTATTATTTTTTTTACATTTTCGTTTGATTTTGATTCTTGTGAAGACGGTGTGAATGTGGTTGTGTCATTACTGGTTAAAGAATCTTCTGAATTATCCACACTATTATTACTTTTAACTGCTGCTATTAAAGGATATCTGTCGGCTAATTGATCTGCCATTGGTTTTGGTTTACTTATAGTTGTCGTTATTTCAGGGACATTGGTTCCTAAGTTTGTTAATTCATCTGCCATAGATTTATATCCTCCTTGTAAAGCCAAAACTTTATTATGAACAGGTAATCTACTAAATAAATCGTTAAGTGGTTCGTTATTTACTTCTTTACTGGATGCATTATCGCTCATCATTCTTTTTGTTATTTCAGCCATAACACTGGTTCTTTGACTATGTGGTAATGCCAAAATCTGTGACTGTTGCTCATTACTTAAACTGTTAAATTTACTATCTAACAAATAATCATTGAATATAATTGCTCCTCCTGTTTGAATAGGAGTTTGTTGTAAGTATGATTTATGGGTTTCATTAATAATATTCCATTTTTGTTCATCATCTGTGAGATTTAAATTAACAATATTGTCTTGAATATATCGTGGTAATTTATTATATATATCATTTTTCTCTTGTTCGTTAAATGGTGGTGGAAAAGGTGGAGACTCATCCCAATCTTTGTTAGGTTCTTTGTTAACCAGTAATTGTTCTATAAGCTGGTTATCCAACATATTATTATTTATAGTAGATATTGGTTTTCCATTAGGTTCATATGGTGGTGAATTACCCGTTTCAGCAAAACCAAATTCATTAGCCAATTTTTCGTCGTATGGTTGTGTTTTGGTTTGTTGTTCAGGTGTGTATTCAATGGTGCGTGGTGAAACATCTTGATTTTGTGTATACAATGTAGTTTCATTGCGATTGTTGGTTTCAGATGCAATTAGTTTATCCATTTCAGTCTTATAATTATTTACAATCTCTTTAACCTCTTTTTGAACGGATTTTGTGTCAATTTGAAGTAGTTTATCAATGTTTCGAGATTGGTAGGATAAGTTCATTAATTGGTCAATATTATCTTCGGTAATAATTCTCATTTGAATATTCATGACTTGTAATTCTTGTATTAATAATTTAAGAGCAAATGGTATTCTAACAATACTGAATGAGCGTCCAAATTTGCTTATAGCATTAAGTACTTCTTTTCCTTCAATATTTTTATTAAAAATGAGTGGTCCATCTGCAAAGGGGCTTAAGAATAAATTAATGTCTGGATTATAAACAGCAATGGCGCCAGTTTTATTACAAATACCCATAAAATATTGGTCTCCTCTGACCATATAAGATTCGTTTAAAAAGTAAGATAATCCATTAGCCATGATTCCGTCGCGCTCCATTTCACCGATTTTTAAACCGCCGTCATTTGCACGTCCTTGATTTGTTTGTCTTGTTAAAAAATTACGTTTACCAGTAGCACGATAATTAATTTTATCTTTAACCATGTGTTTTAAACGCATGTAATATGTCGGACCAATAAAAATTTCAGAGTAAATTTGTTCACCCGTAAACCCATTGTACAATATTTGATTTCCACTATTATGATATCCCATTTTAGTTAACATTGGACCATATGTATCATAATTTGCTCCTTTTGTAGAAAATGCTGTACAATCTCCATATCCACCATACATACAACATGCTTTACCAAATAACGATTCAACTAATTGTCCTATAGTCATACGAGATGGAATTGCATGTGGATTAATTATTAAATCGGGTCTAACTCCGTCCGCAGTAAATGGCATGTCTTCTTCGGGAATAATAAGACCTAGGGTTCCTTTTTGCCCCGCCCTTGAATTTCCTATTAGCATAGATGGTGCGAAATTATGTTCTCTCATATAATATAAATGTGACGATGGCATTTCTATACAATGTACTTTTCCTTCATAATGTATCAATTCTTCCTTATTGGAATCGTTTACTTTTTTATTGATAAATGGTTGATTTTGCTTACGAATAATACTAATTTTATAATATGTATTTTTTGTTTCAATAAAATGAAATTTATCTTTATTTTTTCCGGAGTTTCTAATCATATGTGGACTGTCTCCAGGTTCAGCTGCTATTTTTGTAATTCCAGACCAACCACAATGAACCGCTAATCTACATATGTCATTTGCCAACTGTAAACTAATAGTTCCATAACGTGAAAACCCATCATTATATGTATGTCCATCACCTTGTAATAAAGCATCAAGTAATATGATACTTTGTCTTTTGGATAAATTCCAAACGTAGTCTGGTAAATATTTATTCAATGCTTTAACACTCAAACTATCAAGATGTTCGTATATTTCGGGATATTGCCCTCGTAAAATAGTAAATCTATCTTGAATATTATCATATTTATATTTTATTCCTAGTTTTGTTAATATATTTGTATTAAATGCTATTTTTCTGTCTTTTAATGCTGAAATTTGTAGAGAACCCGCTTTATTTGATGACCCATCTGCAATAAACATACCTAATAACTGCAACCAATCATCCATTTTATATTGTTTATCGTCAAGTTTCATCCATTCAATATCAGAATATATATTTTCCATAGATTTTTGAAATCTAACCATTTTTCCAACAATATTTTGTGCTTCAATTAATTCATATTCTTTAGTGCCTTTATTATTTTCTCTGCGTTTTACATATAATTTATGATTTAAAGTACATACAACCTCTACTTGTTTATTTTTTACACTATACATTTGACCATTATGATTATATTCAAATTTAGCAGTCGGATATTCATAACACATTTTTTGATTAGCATCCAATGTAGCAACTTTGTGTCTAGTAATATCAATGTGTTGTATTTCAATCCAACCTTCATTTGTTAAAACTTGTTGAGTTGGTAATGCGCAAGCCATTTTATCACCAATGGAGGGTAAACGTTCTTCACGAATTCTTACTTTAGCAATTCGGAATCCTTCTTCTCCTTCTGAAATAAAAGATTTATCGACAAATCCTAATTGTCCTTTTTTAGTAGTTTTTGAATGATCGACATAAGTGCCTCTTTGTTCAACACTTGATGTAACTTCTCCTATTAAAACAACTCGGTCATCTATTGTTGTGTTTTCTTTGACAATTCCATATTTATCAAGATTACTATAATCAAATCCTTCTTTAATGCCCTTGACATTTGGTTTGCTTTCAATATTGGTAAAACTTGTATTTACAGAAGACCCGGAAACCTTGGAGCTTTCTTCTCTAGCCTCATATGTAGTATAATATGTGGTTCTAAATATACCTCTCTTGATAGAACCTTCGTTTATTAAAATTGCATCTTCTACATTGTATCCAGTATACGACATAATAGCAACAATTGCATTGACACCATATGGTTGTTCTTCATGATTAATATAATCTAAATATCTGGATTTTATCAGAGGTGTTTGTCCGTAATTTAGAATTACACCCATTTTATCCATGCGTAATTGTGAATTGGAATGGTAAACAGAAACAGCTTGTCTGCTTTGACCACAAGAAAAACAGTTACGTGGAAATTGATTAGATTCTGGATATATAATGGAATTTCCCATAACTCCAAAAATTAACGAAGGTTCTATTTCACAATGAGTATAATATTTATTTTCTTTTAATTTGGATGGTGTATTTGAAACAAGTGAACCTTCTTCTTCAGACGTGTCCATATAATCAACAATTGCTCTGTTTCTCTCGAAAAATTCAAGAATTTTGTCTAATGTATCATAGCCAGGATATAGAATATTGACATCGTATAAAATATTATTTCTAACATTGTAAAAATCATCGTTTTTCTTTTCAAAGCCTGAAATAATTTGAGTCCAATTATATTTACGTGAAGAAATAATTTCTTTTATATTTCCATGTTCGTATGAAAGTTTACTATATGAAATTTGTCCGTCACTAGAAATAATCTGGTCTCTATAAAAAATTGGTCTGGTTAGTCGTCCTCCATCTGTATAAATATAAATAACATTAGATTCGTAACTGAATGATATACTTGTATAAACTGGTATAACTCCATTTCTCCTAAAAAGTTTAATATTATTAACTGTTTGAATCGGATTATCTAAACAACCAATCCAATTACCATTTACAAATACTTTGGTAGACTTAGCAATAGAATTTGTAGAGCATTCCGTTAATAATTTAAGCGAAGTGTTTGCTCTTATCCATTTAATGATGGGATAAGATGAAAACCCGTTAGTAATTGCTGAGCTAATTGCCATATGTTTATGCAAACCAATGTTTCCGCCGTCAGGAGTATCTACAGGATCAATTAACCCCCATTGAGTGCTGTGCAATAAATGGGGTCCGACAATTTTAGCGGTAGGATCTAATGGTAAACTAATTTTTCTTAAATGAGAAATATGGGTAAACCAAGATAATCTATTTAAATCTTGAACTAATCCTAATCGTTTTGTATTAATATCAGCTCCCCAATTTCCCTTAAATCCCTTTTTGAATCCATCTTCAACAAGTCTTTCTTTAAAAAAATCCTTAATATTGTCTTCAATCAAACTAACAAAATTGGTTCTATATTTTCCGGCATGATAATAATATTCTTTATCTATTTTTAAAAATATGTTACGATTTTGTATTAAATAATATTCACGAAATAAATCATAAATAAGAGAACCAGATGTTTCGATGCGTTTAAATTTAAAATTATCACGATCTGTAGGAGCTTCTTTACCCGTAAAAACCCTTAATAATTTATTTACCATAAATCCGATAAAATAAGCCTTATTTAGATAATTGTCTTCTCCAATATGAGGTAAAAAGTAATTCATTAAAATATCTTGGACAGCCGAAACAGTTTGCCTTTTAGTAAATTTAGCTATAAATTCAAGAGCAATTTGTTGAGTAAATATAGTATTTGCGTCATGAATTGACGGTATAAATAAATCGACGACATTTGAATTTGCGTCAATATCTAATAAACAATATTCAATTATAGATTTATCGGAAATAACACCCAATGCTCGCATAAGAATGAATAATGGAATGGGTTTTTTTACATTGGGTATATCAATAACAATTTGATTGTTAGTATATGACGCATTTGGAGCAATAATTTTAGCAGAAGTATATCTAATGGGTTTTGAACTATCTTCGGATACTGAATGAATTTCACAAGAATGACTATATAATTCATCATCTTTGTATTTTCTAACATAAAGCATATTATCTGCAAATTTTTCTTGACTGACAATAACTTTTTCTTTTCCAGAGATAATAAAATAGCCTCCATAATCATTTCGACATTCTCCCATATTAAAACGAGCCTCAGAAGCTAGACCTCTTAAAATACATAAATTAGAGTGAAGCATGATAGGAAAACGTCCTAGATATATTTTTTCATAGGTTTTTGTTTCTTCTATTTTTTGTTCTCCATTATAAAAAATATATTCAACATCAATATCGTAATGAATTGTAACTCCATAATTCATATTTCTTAATCTGGCGTCATTTGGATACATATAATGGGGATAAGGTTTGTTAGTTTCATCATCATATATAACAGGTTTACCAAAATATAATTTAGAACCATCTTTTCCTCCAAGATATATTAAACATTCATTGGGATTTTCTTTGTCACCAATTTTAATAGATTTTGTTTTGTTCTTTTTTGTTTTGGTTTCTTCAGTTGCTGTTTCGGCAGTCTCTGTATCGCGTTCAATGAATCTAATTGGATTATTTTCCCGAAAGATTTGAAAAATGCCTTTACTAAAAAAGTCGTTATAAGAGTCTAAATGATGTGCAACTAAATTGTACGGATTATCTTTAAAATATTTGTCAATCAAATTCCAAGCAATTGTATCCATTATATTAATATAATGTTATTTTTTTATAATGTTATTTTTATAATATTAATTAATCACTTAATTAGATGTATATTTGTTTATTTAATTTCTATATCTTCTTGATTTAACTCTTTTATACTTCTTTTTATTTTTTCGTGTTCTTCTATGACGACGTTTCTTTTTTCCACCAAAAGTGGTATTTGCAGTTCCGCTTTCAATATCTGTTTGAAATGCATATTTAGCCAAAGTTTTTTGTGTTTGTGGAATGTAATTTGAAATTGAATTACATGAATAATCTAATAAATTTATAAAACATGGTCTATCAATAATTCTTTTAACTAAATCAACTAATGTACTTAGTTTTATTGATAATATTTTATTTCCTTCTACTGTTAGTTGCCAATTATGCAAATTTCTATAAAATTGATTCTTTATATCTTGAATTCTTTTTTCTTTTTCTTTTGTTTCCAATGATACATCATTTTTTACAATATATTCTTCATCTATATACATTTTCTGATTTGGTAATGGTGTTGACTCATGTATAATTTGCGGAACTTCGGTTCCAAATTTTAACGCTAATTTATTTAAATCTTCAATGTTTAAAAAGTTAAATAATTCTTTGTCTTCTTTTGGATATACTAATTTTCTTCCTTTATGAATAGATAACAAATATATTCCTTGCACCCTAGTTATGGGAGATATTCTATCCATCCATGTTGGTTCATCAATTACTGATGATAATGTTTTATCATATGTAATATTATCAATTAAAGAACCGCTTTGTGCTTTTTTTAACATATCATACGTTGACTCATTTAAATCATGTGTAAAATATTGTTTTAACCAACTAACACGAGTTAATTCGGCTCCAGCGGTTGATTCATAATCAACAAAATCTTTTGCGCCACATAATAATCTGACATCATCAAAAATACGAGCTTTTTTAGGAGTTAGTTCTAAATCAAATACTTTACCATGCATTTGTATTAAAATAGTTAACACTAAAAAATTATCAGGATTATTTTCCATATATTATAAATATAAAATTACTTTGATTTTCTGTTTATATCCTTGAACTTTTCAAATGCTGATTATTTATAATGAATAAATAATGTTTATTTAATATATAATGAGTAAAACAAAAAAATATTATAATAAAAAAAGAAAAAAGTCGAGCATAACAAAGTCAAAATATAAGAATACTAACAAAATAGGAGGAACTTTTAGTTTTACAAAAATGAAAAAACAAATAGAAGATTTACCAGAAAATGAAAAAAGGGGTTTTAAGAATGCGAATAAAACGGGTAATAGACAAGTTGCTAGTTCAAATATTAAACAAACCAAAATAAGTAGGTTGAGAAATTTTTTAAAAAACCCGATGGAAAAATTTAGGCGTACGAGTAAAATATTTAATAGTCCGACTGTTAAAGTAAATTTTAAACAATCTAAAATGAATCAATTAAGTAATTTATTACAAAATCCAGAAGAAAGATATGCAAAGGTTTTAAATAAAGTATGTGGTCCTGAAACGCGAGGACAATGTGTAGATTTTGGATTTTATAGAAATGATATAGATAGATTTTTTAATTATTTTGACATGAATAAAAATATGAAATATATAAAATCCATTAAACAAATAGGTGAACAAAGTGTGAATGGTTCAATATATATGTTTACATACACAAAAGAAGGTTATAGTGCGTATTCAGTGTTTAAAATAAACCAAAATTCTTGGTCGGATAGTTTAGTTTATGAATATTTTGTTGGAAAAACGTTTATAAACAAATATTTAAATATATTTCCATGTTTTGTTGAAACATATAATATGTACGTATTTTACTCAGACTTTAAAACGTTTACAAGCAGTTCAATAAACACAGAAAAATTAAAAGCATTGCAACATATGAGTAAAGTACAAAATGATTTTGCGCTATCTGAAATAGCAAAAAAATCATGTGAACATGGTAGAAAAACTAATTTAGGTATATTAATACAACATTATG
>JACCDX010147970.1_pt1 | contig 13697 bp, 14 predicted proteins | sample 7449681 | NCBI WGS metagenome assembly JACCDX01 (sample SAMN15323450, study PRJNA562643) | freshwater metagenome | isolation source: river surface water | place: USA:Blue River Watershed | collected 2017-08-18
AAAAAGTAAACAATTAATAAATAATATGAAAAAGAAAGATTTGTTAGTTGATAAAGATCCAATAACAAAACAAACTAACAATATATTAAAAGAAATATATGATAATTTGAGTGATGCGTTTAAATTTGTAAAAACCATTACAAATAATGATGTTAGTTTATCTATAAAAAATATTCATAATTTTAGAAATATTCCAAAACCAGAAACATTTCCCATGTCATCAATTCCTTCTTCTATACGTGAGCATATGGAAGTATCATCCAAAAGTAGTTTTACATATAAAATAAATATTTTTGAAAGAAATATAACAATTATTTTTATAACAGAACTAACAAATCCAAATATGCATGTTAAAATGTACAATAAATACTTTAATTATTTGTTAGTTTGGTTATATATCGTAAATGAATATGGATCAGAAAAATGTGCTTCTGATCTTAAAATTTTTATATATCATACCAGTTTATTAAAAGAGTTACCAACTGATACACATATTGTATTAGACGAGACAAATGTTAATACAGCATTTACTCGCACATGTGCAGTAAAATCTGAAATAATAATATTTAGAAAAGAAGAGTGGTTTAAAGTCTTTATACATGAAACAATGCATGCTTTTGGGTTAGATTTTTCTGATTTAGATCAAACAAGTTGTAATAAGTATATACTAACAAAATTTAAAGTAAATTCAGAAGTACGTTTATATGAAGCATATACAGAATTTTGGGCACGAATAATTAATACATGTTTTGTTAGTTATGTTAATTCAACTTCTTTTAAAACATTTTTACAAACTTTTAATCAATTAATTAATTATGAAGTTTCATATTCTTGCGTACAAATGATAAAGGTTTTAAAACATATGAATTTAGACTTTGTTAGTTTAATTCATTCCAAAGATATACAAAAGAATTATAAAGAAGGATCAAGTATATTATCTTATTATATAATAACCTTTTTATTAATTCACTCATGGCAAGATACGTTAAAATGGTGTGACGATAATAATATTGAATTAATTAATTTTAAAAAAACGGCAGCAAATATGCAGTCATTTTGTTACTATATAGGGGCGATATATACGTCTCCGATACTATTAGACGACATAATATTTTGTGAGCATAAATGGCCTCAAAATAATGATGACAGTTTGAGAATGACTTCCTTGGAAATTTTATAAGTATTTATACAAATAATATAGAAATAACTTAATTATTATTATTATTATGATTACGTTATTTGAAACGGTTGTTCCTACCGATATTTATATTTTAGGATGGAATACATATAATGATCATAGTACACTGGTTAAGATTTTAGATGATTATACCAGTTTTAATATAGTTCAAAATAATAAATATATTAAAAGCCCAGAATCAATTGGTTTTATTTCAATAGTAAATGAAGACGAATTAAAAGAAGAATGTAAAAATATTGTTAGTGATATTATTGATAAGTATTATGATAAACCTAAAGAATTTTTTAAATATTTAATAAAATATGGAGTTTATTTGCCCAATTTTGTCGGGAAAATAAATTTTAGAGTTATATATTGTGAAGAGGATAGAGTTATATATTGCCCAAGTAATGATGCTATTCCAGGGGAAGAATTTACTGAATTAGAAAATATAGATTTGATGGATTCAATAGTATTTTCGATAGGAGCTAAATTAGAAGAAAAATATCCCGGAAAAAAGATGTGGTTTGATTGGGAAATAGTTTTGCCAGATGATGCAATTGTCGAAAAAGTTGATGAAAAATGGTTGCCTGATAAATATAAAGATGTTGATGATTTATCTTATTATTTATCAGATTAAATATAATAATAAAAATGATATTTTTTATTATTATAAACTTTTCGAATTTTTTTCTAAAAGTTTTTTTCCCTTTTCAAAAATGGACATTTTTAAAAATGTCCAAAATCGATTTCTTAAAAAAAGTTTTGAAAAAAACTGGTTTTAATCTGATATCATCACACAAGCATAAAAATATCTAAATTATGAGACTGAGCTGTTGGTCTCGTTATTTTTAGACATTTTTTATATGTAGCTTTTATATGCTACAAAATGCTACAGATATTAAGCAAAAAGGAGCAGAACAATATATTTGTGAACATTGTGACTATTTTACATCACGTAAAAATAACTTTGATAGACATATGTTGACATTAAAGCACCAGCATGTTACAAAACAGCTACTAAAATCACATGTAAATTGCTCGAAAATGAGCAACAATACTCAACCTATAAATGAGTTTAATTGTCCAAATTGTGATAAAATATTCAAACATCATTCAAGTATGTATCGTCATAAAAAAATCTGTAATACCACTATAAATCATTCACAAAACACATTGGTATCTGGAAATAATTTAGAGAACATAATTATAGATATATTTTCGAAACAAGCAGATAAAATGCTTGAAATAATAAAAGCGGGAACTCATAATACAACTAATAATACAACCAACAATATGGTAAATTCTAATAATAGTTTTAATTTAAATTTTTATTTACATGAAACATGTAAAAATGCAATGAATATAGAGGATTTTGTTAGTTCTATTCAATTACAATTATCTGATTTAGAAAAAACGGGAGAGTTAGGATATGTTAAAGGAATAACTAAAATCATTTGCGATAATTTAAATAAATTAGAAACTACTAAAAGACCAATACATTGTTCTGATGCAAAAAGGGAAGTTCTTTATGTTAAAGATAATAATCAATGGATTAAAGAAACAGAAAATAAAGATATTATTAAAAATGCCGTAAGAAATATTGCTAATAAAAATATTCAACAAATTCCAGAATGGACTAAACAAAATCCGGGTTGTAATCATTCAGATAATAAGAAAAATGATAAATATTTACAAATATTATTGAACAATATGTCTGGATCAACAATTGAAGAACAAAAAAATAATATCGATAAAATAGTAACAAATATTGCTAAACAAGTTATAATACAAAAAAATTGATTATAATAAATACGTACTTATTACTATCAATAATACAATATAATGGGAATTAGATATTTAAATCGCTATTTAAGGGAAAATTGTCCCAAATCTATTAAATGCAGTAATATTGGAGAACTATCTGGTAAACGTATTGCTGTAGACATAAGCATATATTTATATAAATATGAAACTGATAATTGTCTTTTAGAAAATATTTATTTGATGTTATCTATATTTCGTAAATATAATGTTATACCTATATTTATATTTGATGGTAAACCACCTCCGGAAAAAAAGGAACTTTTACAAAAACGCCGCGATGATAGAGAAGAAGCACAACAAGAATTTAATAAATTAAAAGAACAATTGGGTTCATTAACTGGTGATGAAGATAAACAAGACATTATTAATCAAATGGATTTATTAAAAGGCCAAATAGTTCAAATGAGTAAAACAAAAATAGAAAAAGTTAAACAATTAATTAGAGCATATGGCGCAACATATTATGATGCTCCTGGAGAAGCAGATGAATTATGTGCATTGTTAGTTTTAAAAAATAAAGTATGGGCATGTTTAAGTGAAGATATGGATTTATTTGTTTATGGTTGTCCAAGAGTATTACGTTATTTTAGTTTAATAAATCACAGTATAGTACTATATGATTTTAAGGGAATTCTTAATGAATTAAATTTAAGTCATAAAGAATTTAAAGATATTTGTATTTTATCAGGAACAGATTATAATATTAATTCTAATTCAGATGTATCATTACAACAAACATTAAAACTATTTTCAAAATATAATGGAACAAAAGATAATAAACAAAATAATGAATTTTATGATTGGCTTCAAACTAACACAAATTATATAGAATGTCCCGAACTTTTAGAAAAAATACATTCTATGTTTGATTTAAATGATAATCATGAAAATTTAATAGTATTTAATGAAATTCGCATTGCAAATGGTCCTATTAGATTAGATGAAATACAATATATTATGAAAGATGAAGGATTTATATTTATTAATTAAAAAGGATATAATAAATTATTTATATTTATTTTTTTATATAAAGATAAACTAACAAATATTATTAATGAAAATAACTAACAAAGATTTACAAATGAATAAATATGGGATACAAGATTTAATTGATAATATTTATGGTGTTAGTTTGTTACAAATTTTAAAGACACAAAAATTAACTCCAGAATTTTGTTTCAACTATTTACTAAATGATGACTTTCAACTTTTAGAAGAAGAACAATACATATCAGCACAGTTAATTCTAAAATATCAATTACATATTTCATTTATTGATTTATTTGAATTAATGATGCTAAATGGAGATACAAAAAAAAAGAATTTATTTAATTTTACTAATTATTTACTTACTTAACATAATTTTTTCGTGACAAAGTTCATAATCGCCTAATACTACTAAATGATATCCTAATTTTATTTTTTTTAGTCTATTATTCATGATGCACTCGGGCATTTTGGTTTTTAAATATTCAATATATTTTTCATATAATTTATTAACTTTGTCTACTTTTTCTAAATTATAATCAATAATATCAACTTTTCCATTTTCCGGATTTAAACTACATGTAATACCATAAACAGCTTCTCCTAAATGATGTTTAACAACATCTGTAGCACATTGAAGAATATCTGGAAAATCTTCTTCTAGATAATCGGGGTCAATAATATGTTGACGATCTCCTATATTAAACCCATAAACTAAGTTTGGATCAAAACAGCCATACATTTTTATAATATATTATATTTTGTTGTTTTTATATAAGTATTTTAATTAATAATTATATAAAAAAATTTTATTTCTAGCAGAGGTTTGATTCGAACAAACGATCTTCAGATTTCTTAAAAATAATAAAATTTATATGAGCCTGACGGGTTAACCTCTTCCCTACCCTGCTTTAAATTTCTTACGTTGCTCTCAGCTTGCACTTATGACCGCTGAGCTACAGGGACTTAAGTCCTAGGTAGGATTCGAACTACGACCTACGGCTTAATATGCGTTAGAAAAATTGCTGTTAGGTACTTTATTTGTTTTTTTAAATATGGGTATAATGTTTATTTCACTTTTTTGAATAGGGGACCATCGGGAATTGAACCCAAGTCATATGCACCCAAAGCATATATTCTACCACTAAACTATAATCCCATATTTACTAATACCATTATTTCTAAGAATTGCTCTGCCGCTGAGCTACAAAGACTTAAGTCCTTGGTAGGAGTTGAACCTACAACCTATCCTTTACGTTCGAAAAATTTGCTGTCAGGTATTAAAAGCTACAAAAAAGTCGGTGCCAGACTAATATTCATATTAGTCAATTATTTTTTTCTGAATTATTTTATTTAAGCAGTGGTAGTAGGCTTAGCAGTCTTGGTGAAGTGAGGGCTCATGTATCTTTGGAGATTGAAATAGGTGAGCTCATCACTATCCTTAAGCTTCAACAAAGACTTCAACTTGGCATCAGGAATGATCTTTCTGCCATTATCCTTGTCTTGCAAGTTATGACTGCGAATGTATTGATTAATTTCACGAGTAACATCAGTACGAGCCATTTCAGTACCAGAAGCTTTACCTAAAAAGGTGGCAAGTTCGTTGGAAATACGAGCTGGCTTAACAAATCCAGAGGGAGCACGGTTACCGGACTTTCTCTTTTTCTTAGAAGAAGTCTTTTGGGCAGCCTTAAGTTCCTTAGACATTTGCTTTTCAAGAGTTCTATATTCGGTCTTCAAGGTAGCAATCATAGAACTTAATTGATTAAGCTTGGTTAAGAAGTCAGCGGTTTTAGCAGCAAAATCAGAGGTTTCTTCAGCGGGAGCATCAGAAGTAGTAGTAGTATCAACAACAGGAGCAACAACTACGGGAGCAGGAGCAGCTTCAGCCTTGGGCTTAGAAGTACGCTTAGCCTTAGTAGAAGCAGTAGCTTCAACTACGGGAGTATTAACAACAGGTTCGGCAGCGGGGGCAGCATCAGAGGTCTTAGAAGTTTTAGTTTGTCTAGGCATTCTATTATACTATATTACAGTAATATCTTTTTAAGTTGTTTTTTGCTTATATATATTATTTGTTATTTAGTATGGTCTAAAGTAATTTATAATTCAATTTTTTATTTTAAAACTTTTTTAAAATAATTATACTACTTAAATATAGGCAACAGCTTCATATAACCATGGAAGTGATGTAGCTGCATCATGATTAACTAAAGTTAATGCGCCTAAAATATAATACGCACCTAAACATTTACTATCTTTATCTATACCAGTATTTACCATTTTTTCTAAACAATCTAAAACATAACGTTTAACTTCATCATAATTTTCAATAATTAATAAATTTTGAATAGAAGGTAATTGTTTAAATGGATCACCATGTGGTGGACAAATATCTCTTTTTGTTTGTTGTGTTAATGGAGCACGATAATTCCAAATATCAATTAATTCACGTAAAAATTTAATTAAATTGTTCCTATTTAATTCTAAGAACCATTGTGGATTTGAATAATTTCCTAATGCATCAATTGCTTGAAATAATGCGACTGTTTTTAATTCAACAGATTTTTTATTGGTTATATCTTTATTAATATCTTCTAATTCAGTACAAATATTAATTTTCATTACTCTACTTAATCTTAATAAATTTCTAAAATCTTCTATTATTTTTGCATTAATTTGTTTTGTTGTAAATGGATTTTTTAGATTTCCATTTGATTTATATAATAAATTTTGTAATGATAATAAATCAAAACCATATATTAATCCATCATCATCTTTATAACTAAAAAATTGTTCACATGGTATATCAACAACATCTTCCATTGATAAAAAATCACAACCATTTGTACATAAATTACGTTTAATATATGCTGGACCATGTGCTGCATTATATTTTTTTTGTAAATAATTTTTAGCACATTTTTGTATTTTAATAGATATTTTAGAACCTTCAAGATAATCATAAATTCGATTTAATAATTGTGGTTTTGTTCCTGTAACTTTTAAATTATAATTTTTAGCTATTGATTTTAATTGATTTAAATTATAATTATATTTAAGCAAATAATCACCATCATTAATAGATGGAATTTTAAAATAAGCGTCATCTACTTTTGTTAGTTTTATTTTATTTAGAGATATATATTTTTCCGCTATTTTTTCAAAATTAAAAAGATTTGTGTTTAATATGCATTTAGTTTTTTGAGACATATATTATAGTTGGGAAAATCTTTTTAGATTTATTTTGCAATATAATTTATTGAAAAAATTGAAATACTTAATACGTTTAGAATACTTTTTACATGTATTTTTTAAGCTTCCTAAAGCGATTTATTATTTAAAAAAAAAATTGATTTAAAGATAAGCCAGTATAGTATAGTATACCTAGACAATGACTGACGCTATTATTGACGCTACTAATATTGATACCTCTTTATTCTCATATTCCCCACCTAAAGCACATGCTTCAGGTGGAAAGGTAGTTAATTTGTATAATAAAAACACTAAGGAATCCTTAACTATGTCTACTCCTCTTATTTTAACTTGGGGTGCACAGGAAGGACAAGAACAAGGTACTAAGAAGCCTACTGGTAAATGGACTATGGCTCTTCAATTTCCTACTAAAGAATATTCTAATCCTGATTTAGAAGGTTTCTTTGATTCCATGAAAAGACTTGATCAGCAAGTTAAGGAAGATGCCTTGAAAAATTCTAAGGAATGGTTTGGTAAGGAAATTAAATCAATGGATGTAATTGAGGAAAAGTTTAATGCAATGTTAAAGTACCCTAAAAAGGAAAAGGGTGGAATTGAATTAGATTATAATAAGCCTCCTACTTTAACTGTTAAAATTCCCCAATGGTCCGGTGTATGGAAGCCGGAAATTTATGATGAAGATGGTGAGCCTTTATATATTAATGGTAAGGTAAATGCTCATTTGTCTCCTCTTGAATATTTAAAGCCTAAAACTCACATTATTTGCTTGTTACAATGTGGTGGATTATGGTTCGTAAATGGTAAAATTTCAATCACTTGGAATTTGAAGCAGGCAATTGTTCAAAAGCCTAAGCCAACTATGGAAGGCACTTGTTTCTTAAGACCTAAGGCAGCTGATAAGGAAAAGATGAAGGCATTACCTCCTCCTGAAGATGATATTGATCCTGATGGAGCAGCAACTGCAACTTTAGTATCAGATGATGAAGGCGATCATGAAATCCCCCCTCCTCCTGTAGCTCCTGCTCCTGCTCCCGCTCCTAAGCCTGTTGAAGAACCTGTTGAAGAAGAAGTTAAGCCAAAGAAGAAGATTACCAGAAAGCCTAAGGCTGATGCATAAATAATTTTAATATCATTTCTAATTAATTTATTTTTAAAAAGATAAAAAATTTATAACATTTTTTTAATGTTATAAATAATATTCAAATACTTATTTATTTTAGACGTTTTTAATTGTGTTTAAATATATTCAACAATACGCAAATGTGCAATAATATCACTCCTTTTTTCTACATTATACATATCTTTTTCAACTATTTCTGCTATTCCTTGATTTTTTAGATAATATATTTGCTCTTTTTTAAAACATATTTTTTCATAAGGTATACAAAAATCTTTAGAACCTATTCCAAAATAAAATTTACCACCTTCACATATTTCATCTATTAATCCTTCCCTAGTTAAAGCCAATTCTAGATCAATATGTACATTATTGTTTTCATCTATTTTTATCCAACTATCTAAGTTGGGCTGACATAATACTATTATTTCTGAACCATCATCACAATCAAAATAAAGTTCATGATGCCATAATGGTACTAAATATAATTTTTTATCTACCTTTAACTTATATATTTTATCATCTATTAAATCTTCTATTGTTGGATTTAAGACAAATACTTTATCATTTTTATACTTTTTTTTAATAATTGAACTAACAAGTAATAAATTTTCATCTGATATATGTAATATGTATTTATATTTTTGTAATATAGAATATAATTCAACTGCAGTGTGTTTATCTAATTCTTCAAATAATTTAATTGATATTTTATCACGATTTAATACAATAACTTTTATTATGTGCATTATAGTTTCTTTATAATTGCCTATTATTATTGAGGAAATAAAAGAAGATAAGATTTCAGTATAATTATTTGGATCTTTAATAATAGATGAACTAACAAATGTATTATAAGTATTTAAATCCTGTTCTACTTCATTTATACACACATTTTTTAACAAATAATCATATGCTTCATTTATTTTTTGAAATTTGTTAGTTGCATTGCTACCCTTCTTTTTATCAGGATGATATTTTAAGGCCATTTTATGAAATTTTTTTTTTATATAATCAATTGATAAATCTGTTATATTAATTTCATTTAACGAAATATCTAATAATTCTAAAGCAATTTGTATATTCATTGGTTCTTCATTAAAATCCATGTATTATACTTGCAATATAATATAAAAAACTCTCTAAATGATAAATAGGCCTATAATTATTATTATAATATTTTAAAAAATTATTTGTTTTAATTAATACTTCTGATATATTTGATTTATTTAAATGATTAGTTTGTATAAAAGTATTTAATATATACCATATACATTCACATATATCTAAATTATATATAAATATGTCATACAGTATATCTCTAAACTTTAAAAATTTAATATCATTTATATTTAATATTTCATTTATTATTTTGTCACAAATTATTTTATGAGGCATCATTAAATCATATATGCCCACATATAAATACTTAATATTTTCTATTTTATTTAATTCTAATTGAGGAGAAAATTTATTTTTACAACATTTTGAGTATGCTATTTTAGTTGGTCGTGATACATTAATTATTTTACAACAATTGATTATATTATCAGGTATAAAACTTATTTCTTTTGTTAATAATATGTATATAATTTTAATATATGATGAATTATTTTCTTGCATATAACTGTAAAAATTATCTAATAATTCACTGTGTATATTATGAAAATTTTTACAAACTATTATACCTATTTTTTCTGATTTACTTGATACAACATCTAATATTTGTTGATAAATTTCATGCCACAATAGTTTCGAATTACAGCCAAGTAATGACATATCTATTTCATAATGTATATCACTTATTTTAAAATAATATTGTTCTTTTTCATATGTTACATTTAATTTTTTTTCATATTTTAAATCGGTAGGTGAATATTTTTGTATTGAAAATAACATTTGACTATATTTTCCAACTCCACTTGGACCGTAAAAAATTAAATTTTTCATATTTGATAGATTTTCGGGAAATTTATTAATTATTTTTTCTAGTTTTGGATGTAAATTATTATTTTTTACAGAATTAATATATTCTTCAAAATGAGTTTCTTGAAATTTCATTATTTAAACTAGTTATATAATCTTTATTATTAAATTAAACTAATATATAAAAACATTTTTATATATTATTTTAGATACATAATATGAATATTGTTTTAACTACTAATCAATATAATACAGAATATGTTTATTTTCTTGAACCCATACGTAATAATATAATTAATAATGGCAATTTTATTAGAATAATATATTCAAATTCAAGTGTTAGTTTAAATGGAATTTATATATATATTAATTTAAATTATATAAATATTGAAAAATATTATAATAAATTTAAATGTATATTTGATGTAAATATTCCAGTACATCAAACATTTATTGAAGAAATAAAATTAATTGAATATGAACTTTTAAAAAAATATAATTCAAATAAAAAACCACAATATAAAATTTATGAACAATTTAAATCTGGAAATATAAAGGTTTTTACAAATAATATTAATCAAATTTCAACACATTTTTTACTTAAAATTGCCGGAATTTGGGAAACTGAAGAAGAATATGGTGTAACATATAAATTTATTAATTTATAGTCGCTACGCTTATCAGTCGCTACGCTTATCCATTTGTACCATAAAATTGTAATAATATGCTTATTATTATAACAACTATAATATTAAGTGTCCATAATAAACATAATAATGAATAATTTGGTTGTCCTAAATTACCCTTTAACAAAAACCATATTTGAACTATTATAAAGAATAAAGATAAATAAGAATACATATAATATTCTGTTGCTACATGACCTTGTGCTAAATTACTTGCATATTTACTAGTAAATACAAGACTAACTATAACTACAATCAATAATAATATAAATGGAAATATATCTATAATATATCCTATAGTAATATTACCTAAACTAACAAAAGATAAAATTAAGAAAAATATAATACCTGCTAATAATCCTGAATATCCAGAAATTAAAGAAATTACGCCATTTTCACTTGGAGAATTAATTGTAAAAAATATTATAATTATAGATGCTATTATTATTGTTATAGGTATAAATTTTAAAAATTTTATATAATTTATTTGTGGTCCACCATTTAAAGTTATTTGATTATTCATTTACCTATATTTTAGATATATATTATTTTATAAACATTTTATGTATTCCTTCATATTTTCTATTTCTTTTGTTAATATTTGAACTCGATGAACTAACAAAGGTATAATTTCAATATAATTAATCGCTTTTATATGTGTATCTGTATTAATATCCGGTTTTATTTTTACCAATTCAGGAAAAATATTTTCAAAATCCTGGGCAATAAATCCATAATGTATTTCATTATCTTTATCATTCTTAAATGTATACTTAATTGGTTCTAAATTATTTAATTTGTTAGTTAATAATGGATTTAATACTTCAATGTTTTGCTTTATATTTATATCTGATGGATTTACAATAGATCCATCAACATATAAATTTCCCGGAATATACACATTACTATTATTAAAAGATGTTGGAGTTAATACATTTTTATTATCATATGACATTATTTTCCACAAAGATGCTACAGGACCATTTATAAATTGTTTTATATATGCAGATTGATTTGGCATTTTTCCTCCATAATTTGCTGACATTTATATAATATTAATATAAATATATTTAATATTATATAATTAATATAATTAATATATTAAATATATAAAAAAATTATACATATTTATTATATGAGTAGTTTTAATCTTTTTAATAATCACCCAATTATTCCTAATGCAAATCAATATTTTTATGAAAAAAAATATATTTCAATACATTCAGAAGATAGAGATATAATTAAGTATCCTAATTCTTCTGAATTTGAAATCGAATTACCCCAAGACTATTTAAATGTTGCTTCTGCTCGTCTTTATTCATGGTCTTTTCCAGCAAACTATAATGTTTTTTCTGTCTTTAATTTTAATGTAGCATTAACGTTCAAATTTATAAAATTATATAATCCAGGTTCTATCTCTATTAGTGATCCTGTTGCTGAAGCTGTTTTTGCAGCATTATATGAAAAATTAGATAAAGAATATGTTATTATTATTGAACCTGGATTTTATAATCCTGATCAAATGGTAACTGAACTAACAAATAAAATGAATGAAGTTGTTACCGCTACTGTAGATAATTACATAGCATTAAATCCATTACCTGTTGGAAGTAATTTTATTAGTTATGATAGATTTAAAGTTGTTTATAATAGTGTAACCCAAAAAATTTGGTTCGGAAATAATGCTGATCAATTTATTTTAACAAATGATTCATCCGAATATTTAAAAATTGATTATATTGATGCTTCTTGTTTACGTAAAAATGTGTTACCTGATACATCTAATTGGGGATTACCCGCATATTTAGGGTTTACTCGCTGTCCTGTAACTGCACTATCTGCTGATGAAGTTATTCAAGAGACTATTGATTATACTAATGATAGTTCAATAATTAATACATCTTTAATTTATCAAAAAGTTCCTAGATTTTATTATGGAGATGCTGTACCTGGTTCAGGAGATAATGGATATTGGCTTTTACCAGTATTACAAGGAGCTGAGGTATATTTTTTACAAGCTCCCTTAAAAATAAATTTTATGGGACCAGCATATTTATATTTACAAATTGATGGATTAAATTGTATTGATGAAACAAGTCCATATAATTTATCTAAATTTACTGCTCATACAAATGAAACAAATGGAATAGTTAATTCTTCATTTGCTAAAATTGCTATTCCAGCAACACCTATTCAGCAATGGTTTGATGATGATAGTGGACCATATAAGTATTTTAATCCCCCAGCTGAAAGAATTAGAAAATTAAAAATTAAATTACGCTATCATAATGGACAAAATGTTGATTTTGCATCATTTAATTATTCTTTTATGATTGAATTTAATTTATTAACACCTCAACAAGAAAGAAGTTATAGTATTAGAGGCGCATATGATTTAGGACAAATTCAAAGCAAATAAACTAACAAAAAAATTGACTTAATAAATATATTATTTAACATATAATATATTTATTATGGACTGCAAATTTATTTATGAAAAAATATATGAAAATAATATTCTTGATAAAACACTTCTTTGGTCAAATGATATATATGAAAAATATAATGCAACACTTACATTAAATGGACAATTAATTGTTTGTATTAATCCCGAAAAAAGAAAAGTATTATCAAAAAAACTTGTTAAAGAAACTTATCAAGAATATTTAGATTATATTTCTAAACATAATTTTACTAAAGAAAAATGGATATATAATATTATTAATGGAACAGCAGAACAAGATAGTATATTATTTAAAGATTT
>JACCDX011769533.1_pt1 | contig 13696 bp, 11 predicted proteins | sample 7449681 | NCBI WGS metagenome assembly JACCDX01 (sample SAMN15323450, study PRJNA562643) | freshwater metagenome | isolation source: river surface water | place: USA:Blue River Watershed | collected 2017-08-18
AGGGTTTCCTGGTTGTAGCGTTTGCCATGACAGACATCGCAGGCCACATACACATCGGGTAGGAAGTGCATCTCGACTTTGACCACCCCATCACCTTGGCAGGCTTCGCAACGCCCGCCCGACACATTGAACGAAAAACGCCCGGGTCCATAACCCCGTTCACGCGCCATGGGCACCTCGGCCAGCAACTCGCGGATGGGGGTGAACAAGCCGGTGTAGGTGGCTGGATTGCTGCGGGGAGTGCGCCCAATCGGCGACTGATCGACGTTGATCACCTTGTCGATGTGTTCCAGCCCGGTCAATTCATCGTGGGGTGCCGGCTCGGCGTGCGCCCGATGGATTTGGCGGGCCGCTGCGGTGTAGAGCGTGTCATTGACCAAAGTCGACTTGCCAGAGCCCGATACCCCCGTCACGCAGGTCATCAGCCCAATCGGCACATCGACACTCACCTGTTGCAAGTTATGGCCACTGGCTCCCCGAATGCGCAAGGCTTGCAGGCTGGCGGGGTCCGCGGGGAGGGGTTTCCCGAAAGCGTCCACACGCTCGGGTGCGGCACCCGGGTGCCGCAGCCAAGAGCGGCGTTGCCGGGGCACCTCGATGCGACGCCTTCCGCTCAGGTATTGTCCGGTGGGCGAATCCGGGGCGCTCTCTATCTCTGCCGGTGTGCCCTGGGCCATCACGCGCCCACCCTGGGCGCCGGCTCCCGGGCCCATATCGACGCAATGGTCGGCAGCCCGGATCATGTCCTCGTCGTGTTCGACCACCAGCACCGTATTGCCCAAATCGCGCAAATGCCGCAGGGTGCCGATCAGCCGATCGTTATCGCGCTGATGCAAACCAATGCTCGGCTCGTCGAGCACATACATCACCCCGGTCAGCCCGGACCCAATTTGCGAGGCCAGCCGAATGCGCTGGGCCTCGCCACCAGACAACGTGTCTGCGCTTCGCGCCAGACTGAGATAGCCCAGACCCACGTCATTCAAAAACTTCAGCCGGTTGGAAATCTCGCGCACCACCTTGTCGGCGATGTCGGCTTTGGCACCGCTCAGTCGGAGTTGTTCAAAGAAGCCATGACACTCGGCAAGCGTCCAATGACTGACCGCATGGATGCCTGGAGCGTCAGCTCCCTCACCCAGCAACACATGGCGCGCCTCAGGGCGCAGGCGCGTGCCCTCACAGGCCGGGCAGGGGTGGGTCGAGCGGTAGCGCGCCAACTCATCGCGCACCAAAGCCGAGTCGGTTTCGCGAAAACGCCGGGCCATGTTGGGCAAGATGCCTTCAAACGGGTGCTTGCTGGTGCGTTTGCGCCCTGCGTCCGGCCCGCTGCCCATGCTGTAACTGAACTTGATCACCTCGTCACCCGAGCCAAACAACACCATGTGGCGAATGCGCTGGGGCAAGTCTTCAAACGGCGTTTCGATGTCAAAGCCGTAGTGCTTGGCCAGCGAAGCGAGCAAGCCGTGGTAGTAAGCGTTACGCCGATCCCAGCCCTTGATCGCGCCACTGGCCAGACTCAGGCTGGGAAAGGCCACCACCCGCTCGGGATCAAAAAACTCTTCCAGCCCCAAGCCGTCGCAGCTCGGGCAAGCGCCTTGGGGCGAATTGAAGGAAAACAACCGGGGCTCGAGTTCGCCGATGGCATGGTTGCACACCGGGCAAGCAAAGCGGGCATTGAACAGATGCTCCACCCCGCTGTCGGCTTCGACCACCACAGCCCGGCCTTCGGCCAGTTGCAAAGCGTTCTCCAGGCTCTCGGCAAGGCGCTGGCGCGCGTCGGTTCGCACTTTAAGCCGGTCGACCACCACATCCAGGTCGTGCTTTTCCGTCTTTTTCAGCTCGGGCAGTTCGTGGGCTTCGAGCCACTGCCCATTGAGCCTGAATCGCACATAGCCCAGCGCCTGCAGTTGGGCGAACAGGGCATCGAACTCGCCTTTGCGCTCACGCGCCACCGGGGCCAACACCATGATGCGAGCATCGGCCGGCAGGTTCAGCGCATGCTCGACCATCTGCGCCACACTTTGCGCCCGCAAGGGCAGCCGGTGGGCGGGGCAATGGGGCGTGCCGGCGCGGGCAAACAGCAAGCGCAAGTAATCGTGGATTTCGGTCACCGTGCCCACGGTCGAACGCGGATTGTGACTGGTGGCTTTTTGCTCGATGGCAATCGCCGGCGAGAGGCCCTCGATCAAGTCGACATCAGGCTTGTCCATCAATTGCAAGAACTGACGGGCGTAACTGGACAGGCTTTCGACATAGCGTCGCTGGCCTTCGGCATACAAGGTGTCAAACGCCAGGCTCGACTTGCCCGAGCCGGACAGGCCCGTGATCACCACCAACTGGTTGCGTGGCAGGTCCAGGTCGATGTTCTTGAGGTTGTGGGTGCGCCCCCCCCGGATGCTGAGCAGACTCAGCCCCGGCGCATGGTGGCGCGCCTGGCCCAGGTAGGTGCCGTCGTCGGGTGCGTTCAAGGGATGCCTAAGTTCGGATCAACCCGCCATTATCGCAAGGCTCGGGGACTTGCGCACGCCCGGCCCAAGCGGCGGCAGTTTGGGGGACAATAGCGCCAAGGCTCTGCACAGGAGTCTGTGTCTTTGAGCCATGTCAGAACATCCCGCTTCCATCGTCGATCCCCACCGCATGACACCCGTCGAGCGCCAAGCCAGCGCATCGCTGGCGTCGATTTATGCCGTGCGCATGCTGGGTCTGTTCATGGTGATGCCGGTGTTTGCCATCGAGGCACGCCAATATGTGGGGGGTGACGACGCCTCAGCGGTCGGCTTGGCCATGGGCCTGTATGGTCTGGTGCAAGCTGCACTTCAGTTGCCCATGGGCTGGGCGGCCGATCGCTACGGTCGCAAGCGAGTGATCGTGCTGGGTCTGATCTTGTTCGGTGTCGGCAGCCTGATGGGAATTTCGGCCACTTCGGTCCACGAACTCGCCTGGGCCCGCGCCTTGCAGGGCGCAGGCGCCATCTCGGCGGCAGTTTCAGCGTTGCTGGCCGACCTCACCCGTGACGGCGTGCGCACCAAAGCCATGGCCTTGATCGGAGCCAGCATCGGTCTGATGTTTGCTGTTTCGCTGGTGTTGGGCCCCTTTCTCAACAGCGCCGGCGGACTGAAGCTGATTTTTGCCGTCATGACCGCTCTGGCTTTGGCCGGCATGGCCATCGTTCTCTGGTGGACTCCGCCTGAGCCCGATGTTCATGCCGCCACCGAATCGGCAGCACCGGGCCAACTCCGCTCCTTGCTGCTCAGCCCCGAGCTTTTGCGTTTGAATTTGGGCGTCTTTGTGCTCTACGCGGTCCAAATCGCCACGTGGGTGGGGCTGCCCTTCGTGCTGGTGCAGGGCGGCCTGCCCTTGTCCGAACATGGCTGGTTGTACCTGCCGGTGGTGTTGATGTCTTTTGTGGTGATGGGCATGACCCTGTTCCCCCTCGAGCGCAAAGGTCACCTCAAGGCCTTGTTCCTGTCGTGCATTGCTTTGGTCATGGCGGTGCAACTGGGTTTTGCCCAGCAGGCCCTGGGCGACATCAGCCTGCCGATCATGGGGGTCGGGCTGTTTTTGTTTTTTTGCGGCTTCAATGTCCTCGAAGCCAGCCAACCCAGCCAAGCCTCGCGACTGGCACACCCGGCGGTGCGCGCCACCGTCCTGGGCGTCTACAACACCCTGCAATCGCTGGGCATCTTTGCCGGCGGGGCAATAGGTGGCTTGCTGACCCAATCGGTAGGGGTCGCCGGCCTGTTTGCCATCAACGCAGCACTGATGGCCCTATGGTTGCTGACCGCCTGGGGCATGCGGGTTGTCGCTGTTCAGAAGTCACAGCCAGAGGTTACGCAGGGTGCCTAAAAAAGGCCGAAATTTCCGCCCTTTTGGGCTCCATAATCCATTCATTCCCACTCGACTTCAACCAAGAGGCGCAACATGGCATCTGTCAACAAAGTCATCCTCGTCGGCAACTGTGGCCGCGACCCCGAAATCCGTTACCTGCCCTCGGGCCAGGCCGTGGCTAACATCAGCATCGCCACCTCCAGCCGACGCAAAGACAAAAACTCGGGTGAAATGGTCGAAGACACCCAGTGGCACCGCGTCACCTTTTATGACCGCCTGGCCGAGATCGCCGGCGAATACGTCAAAAAAGGTCGCCCCCTGTATGTCGAAGGCCGCCTGAAGTACGGCAAATACACCGACCAGGCCGGGGTTGAACGCAACACGGTCGACATCATCGCCACCGAAATGCAACTGCTTGGCGGCCGTGAAGGCGGCGGTGGCGGCGGCATGGGTTCTGAAGCCCCTGCCCCTCGCGCATCCGCACCGGCGGCCGGCAAGGTGCCCGGGTCGGGTGGCAAGAGTGGGTTTGACGACCTCGACGACGATATTCCGTTTTAAACCGTCGCCGCCCCTCGACGACTCCGGTTTTTGCTGGGCGCCCTTAAAAACCTGCCGAGGCTTTAGGCCTTGGCCCGCTCCAGCGACTCCCGCGGCAGCTGGGCCACCCGCCGTGCCGCCTGCTCAAAATCAGCCTCAGCGCTGGCATACAAAATGGCCCGTGACGAATTCACAATGATGTCGCCCTCCGCCCGCCAACCGGCTTTCACCGTTGCCATGGCATCGCCACCTTGAGCCCCCACACCCGGGATCAACAGCGGCACATGGGGCGCGATCTGGCGCACTCGCTCGATCTCGTTGGGATAAGTCGCACCCACCACCAAGCCCAGTTGCCCGTTGAGGTTCCAGGGGCCTTGCGCCAGATGAGCCACGTGCTCGTACAACAGGGGTTGCCCCTCGACCGAGGCCAGTCGCTGGTTTTGCAAGTCGTCGCCTCCGGGGTTGGAGGTGCGGCACAATAAAAACGCCCCCTTGCCCTGGTATTTCAGATAGGGCTGCACCGAGTCAAAGCCCATGAACGGGGACAGTGTGACTGCATCCGCCCCGTAGCGCTCGAAAGCTTCCAGCGCGTATTGCTCGGCGGTCGAGCCAATGTCGCCGCGCTTGGCATCGAGGATCACCGGCACCTGCGGGGCCACCCGCCGGATGTGCTCCATCAAGCGCTCCAATTGCGACTCGGCCCGATGGGCGGCAAAGTAGGCAATTTGTGGCTTGAACGAACTCACCAAGTCGGCGGTGGCGTCGACGATGCGGGCGCAAAAGTCATAGATCTTGTTGGCGTTGCCGCGCAAATCAGCCGGAAATTTCGATGGCTCGGGGTCCAGGCCCACGCACAGCATCGATCGGTTGCGGCGCTGCGCGTCGCGAAGCATGTCCAGAAAAGTCATGGAGCGATTTTAGGGGGCATGGCTGAGGGCGTGAGCCTGACACAGGTCGGCCCAGGCTTTGGCCTTGTCGGCCGGGGTGCGCAACAAATAGGCCGGGTGGTAGGTGACCACCAGGGGCGTGTCGCCATAGCGGTAAATTTGACCACGCAATTTGCCCAAGGGGGTGTTTGCGACTTCGGGCAACTGCTCAGCCAACAGGGCTTGAGCCCCGAATTTGCCCATCGCCAGCAAGACCCGGGGTCGAAGCAACTCGATCTGGCGCTGCAAAAACGGCAAACACTGAGCCACTTCCTGCGGTTGCGGGTTGCGGTTACCCGGCGGGCGGCATTTCAACACATTGGCGATGTACACCCCGCGACCATCGGGTGGCGCAGCGTGGCGCGACAACCCCAGTGCGCCCAGCATCTGATCCAGCAACTGACCGGCCGGACCGACAAAAGGCTCGCCCTGGCGATCTTCTTGTTCCCCTGGCGCCTCCCCCACGATCATCCAATCGATCTGGGCAGCTTCCGCAGCGGGTGTCGCACCCACCCCGAACACCGTCTGCTGACGCGTTTGGCACAGCCCGCAGGCGGTGCAACTTTGTACCGCCTGCTGCAATGCCGGCCAGTCGGCACCCGAGACATCGGGCCGGGGCCCCGGCACCATCGCCCCAGGAGCGGACGGCGCTTGCCGGGCGGTGAGCCCTGAAACCCTTTCGACAGGTGCAGATGCCGGCATGCCGATGTCGGGAGCTGGTTCGACTGAGACGTCTTGCGGGGGCGGCCTGGGCAAAAAATCCAGACGCAAACCCATGTGCTCCAACAGGGCTCTTTGGCGGGCGTCCAGGTTCAGTGACATGGCTGGATCTTAAGGCAGCGCCATGCGCATGACCACGGCCGTCTCGCGCTGGCGACCCAGACCGGGGTAATAGTTTTTGCGCTCGCCCGCATGCTCAAACCCGTAAGCCACATACAGCCTGCGTGCGCGCCCATTGCTGGCCCGCACCTCCAGCCACACCTGAGTTGCCCCTTCGGCCCGTGACCAGCTCACCCAGGCGTCGAGCATGTGACGGGCCCAACCTTGCCCCTGGTGATCCTGGGCCACAGTCAAGTTCAGCAGATGCGTTTCTTCCACCCCCCGCATGGCCACCACATGGCCGATCAACTCATGCCCCTGCATCAGGACCCGAGCCCAATAACCGGCGCTCAAGGCGTCTCTGAAATTACCCATCGTCCACGGGTGCGAATAAGCCACTTTTTCAAGCGCAACCACCTGATCCAAATGTCCTTCTTCCATTGGACATAAGTTTGTACTCACACTAATTGTGGAATGCAGGCTCATTTCTGAATCGCCGCCATGCGTTCGGCCGTTGTTTGCGCCACCTTGTCGCGCAAGTACAAGGGCATGGCCTGCTCGGCGCTGACGGCCCAGCCTCTGCGCCAAGCGACTGGCGCCAAGCGCAACAACGCATCGGCGGTCGGGGCTGCCGCCACCCACTCGACGCCGGTAGGCCAGATGGAGGGCGCAGCGTGAGCCAGCGCTTCCAGACCAATGCCGGCGACCAGGGTGGGCAGGGCAGGCTCAGCGATCCATGCGGCGGGCCACCGCCACTCATCCGGATTCAGCAGCGCCGGGGCTTGCACCGCCGTCCATTGCCCTTGGTCATGTTCCCAGGCCGCCCCATAAAACTGGCCCATCCGCGCGTCCAGCACGGACATCACCCGCACCCGCGCCAGACCGCCCCGTGCATCCTCGGCCACTGCCAGCAAAGTATCGATGGGCAACACCGGCTTTTCGGCGCCAAAAGCCAGACCCTGGGCCACGGCGCAGGCCGTGCGCAAGCCAGTGAACGAACCGGGCCCCCGACCCATGACCACGGCATCGATGTCATTCAGGGTCAAACCCAGCGCCGCCAGCGTCTCGAGCGCCAAAGGCAAGATCTGAGCCGACGCCTGAGCCGCACCAGGTCGAACCTGAGCCAACTGGCGAGTGCCGCTGCAGGCACCCAGGTGCAACATTTCGGTGCTGGTGTCGAATGCCAAAAACTTCATGCCGGCATTATCGCAAGCCCGTCGATAATGGTGCTGAGGTATGGCATGAACTGGTCCCTATTTGTTCTCTCTGGCTGGCGACAAATGTTGGCGCTGTCGTGCCTGGTGGTGGCTGCCGTGGCGCAGGCCCAGGCTTTGCCGCCGCCCGTGCTGCGCGCCCTCGAACGCTCAGCATTGCCGGCCTCGGCCTTGCACGTGGTCGTGGCGCCGGCGCAAGGCGGGCCACAGCGCTTGAGCCATCAGGCCGACCGCCCGGTCAACCCGGCTTCGCTCATGAAACTGGTCACCACCAGCGCCGCGCTGGAGCTCTTGGGCCCCGCTTACACTTGGCGCACCACGCTGTGGACCGATGGCACCCTGAACCAGGGCGTGTTGAACGGCAACCTGTATGTCCAAGGTCAGGGCGACCCCAAATTGGTCGTCGAACGATTGTGGTTGCTCATGCGCCGACTCAAGGCGCTGGGCATCGATCGCATCGAGGGCGATCTGGTGCTCGACCGCAGCGCCTTTGAGGTCGCACCTGTCGACCCGGGTCAATTCGATGGCGAGCCGACCCGGCCCTATAACGCCAGCCCCGACGCATTGATCGTCAACTACAAATCTTTGCTCTTGCACTGGGTGCCCGACCGTGTGCAGGGGGTGGCGCGCTTGCATGTCGAGCCCCCTTTGGCGGGCTTGCGGGCCCCGTCTGCCGTTCCTTTGCAAAAAGGCCCGTGCACCGACTACCGGGCCCAACTGCAGGCTGACCTGGGGCAGCCTGATCAGTTGACCTTCAAAGGCAGCTATCCCCAGGATTGCGGCGAGCGCATCTGGCCCATCGCCTATGCAGACCCGCTGGCCCATGCGGGCCGGGCCATCTTGGGCATGTGGGCACATTTGGGTGGACAAGGCTTGTCCCGGGTGCGCGAGGCCCAGGTGCCGGCGCAAGCGCAAAAACTGCTGGACACCGAATCACCACCATTGGCCGATGTGGTGCGCGATGTCAACAAATTCAGCAACAACCTCATGGCGGACCAAGTGTTTTTGACGCTCAGCCATCAGACCACGGGCCGTGGACGCATCGAAGACTCGCGCGCCTGGGTGCAACGCTGGTGGGCGCAGCGCATTGGCGTTGCAGGTCTGCGCATCGACAATGGCTCTGGCCTGAGCCGCCAACACCAAATCACCGCCCAGGGCCTGGCGGCTTTGTTGCAGCATGTCCATGCCAGCCCTTACATGCCCGAACTCATGGCCTCATTGCCCGTGTTGGGTCAGGATGGCACGCTCAAGCGGGTACAAACCGAAACCCGGGCGCACCTCAAAACCGGCAGCTTGCGCAATGTGCTGGGCGTTGCCGGCTATGTGCACGGCGCCGGGGGGCAACGCTGGGTGCTGGTGGCGATCATCGAGCATCCGCAAGCACAAACCGGGCGCCCGGTCTTGCAAGCGTTGACCGACTGGGTCACCAGCCGTTGAACCCGATCATGAAGTTATAAAAAATGTTGCCAATCAGTTGATGCGCAACCGGTGCCAGGTACTGACCCGAGGCATAAATGTACCGCCCCTGGTTGGTGATGTAGTCGGCAGAACTGGCGCTCGGGGTGTAGTTGGTGGTGACGACGGCATTGTTGACCAGGCTCGACACAGAGGTCGCGCTCCAAATGCCGTTGGCGGTGCAGTTGCCGAAATCCGGGTAAGACAGGCTTGTGTTGCCGCCGCTGAAACTCGGATAAGGCACGGAAGCATTGGCCTGACTCACCGGGCCACAAACCGAGGGCGTGATCAGGTGATTGAGCAAATAGAGGCTGAGCGTGGTGCTGCCCAGGGCGGGAACAGCAATGTTGACATAAGCACCATCGGTGCTGGTGTAGCCGCGGCCAATCAAAATGCGCGGCTTACCCGGGCTGAAAATCGGCTGGTTGCCCACATTCGTGATCAGGGCGGCATTGAACAGTTCAATGGCCGACTTCAAACGGGCCTGTGAGCACGTCCCGGTGCAAAAAGCGCTCAAATCAGGGCTGTTGCTGAAGTCGTAGAGCGCCGCGATCAGAATATTCTGATGACCTTGATCGATCATCGTCAGGCCCAACTGAATGTAATCCTGGGCTAACTTGAAAACTTGGTGCATCTCGCTGGTGCTCAGGTTGGCTTTCACCGAGGCGCTGCTCACTTTGTCGACGATCGTGACCCATTCAGCGGGCAAGTTGACCGACGTGGAGGTGGTCAACGCATCCAGAATGTCGTTGCTCCCCCCTGCGATCAGCAGCATGTCGCCCGTCCGGTAGGCGGGCAACAGCGAGGCCTGTTGTTCGATTTGGCTGAACCGGGCCGTGGCTTTGTGGATGCGTCGTGTGGTGGCGTTTGCCGAGGTTTTGGCCTCGATGATCTGTTCGACTTTCAAGCCATAGTTTGACGCCAGTTGCACCACCCAGTTGTTGACGAAGCGGGTCAGCTTGCCACTGTTGGCGGTGTTCGAGTTATCGGCGGTGTTGTTAACGGTGAAACGGTCATTGGCGTCGATCCCTGAACAGGTGTTGGCGTCATTCGCCAGCGGCTCACAACCGACATAGGTGATGCCGTCGCCCACCAGCAGGATGCGCTGGGGGCGAAACTCGTTGTATTTGGTGCCCGCACCGCCGCAGCCGCCAAGGATCAGCAGCAGAACCAGGCTGAACCCGATCAAGAACCCACGCGACGACGTCTTTCGCCCAAGGCGCATACATTTCTCCTATTAACAAGCCTAGTTTACTGGCAAGCGCACCTGGTGCCTATTCAAGGGTGGCTGGCGCGGGTCAGTCGGTCCCGAACGCCCTCCCAAGCGGCCGTGGCGGGGGGAGGGCAGACCCAAATTTCGGTCGCGCCCCAGGCTTCGAATTCACGCAAGGTGGCAAACAATTCGTGCGCACACGCGACCGGCTCACCCGGCATCGGCTTCCAGTGCACATCCGCCAGCCCAATCGGTTGGGGCGACCAAACCGCAACGCGCGAACGCTCGTGGGCGGACAATTCTTGCGCACGTGCCGTCATGGCCGATGGCGCCAGCAGGCGCAATATGGCGTCAGGCGCGTAATGCGACGCCAATGTGCCCGAGGCCTTGGGGGCTTGTGCGGTCAACGTCTGCGCCGCAGCGAGTGCGGTCAGCACTTTCACTTGGGCGCTTTGCGACAAAACATCGGCGGTCAGCATGCCTGGTCGCAAGAGCACCGGTTGAGGCCGCGTGCAGTCCACGATGGTCGACTCGATGCCCACCGGACAAGCGCCGCCATCGAGCACATCCAGCGCCGGGCCGAACTCGGACACCACATGATCGGCGCAGGTGGGACTGACCCGCCCAAAGCGATTGGCGCTGGGGCCTGAAACCCCTTTCACACCCCACTCGCGGGCGGCGCGCAGCAGGGCCTGTGCCACCGGGTGGCTGGGGCAGCGCACCCCAATGCTGGCCTGGCCTGCCGCACTGACGCCGGCCACTTCGGCGCGCCGGGGCAGGATCAGGGTCAGGGGGCCGGGCCAATGGGCGTGCATCAGGCGCAGGGCGAACTCGGGAATGGGGTTGGCAAAATGCGTCGCATCGCCGGGCTCGGCGATGTGCACAATCAACGGGTGATCGGTGGGCCGGCCTTTGGCGGCATAAATCGCCCGCACCGCCTCGTCGTTGCAGGCATCGGCCCCCAGGCCATACACCGTCTCGGTCGGAAAACCCAACAACCGCCCTTCGGCCAGCAAGCGTGCGGCCTGCTCAATGTGCGTCGGGTCTTTACCGGACCAGATCATGCCAAGTACCCGCTCATTCAGGAGCCAAAGGGCTCAATGCCCAGGATGTGCGCCACCGCATCACGGCGTTGGCGCACCGTGGTCAGATCGGGGCCGGTGATGTTCAGGTGACCCATTTTGCGTCCCGCACGGGCTTCGGTTTTGCCATACAGGTGCAAGCGCGTGCCCGGTACCGACAAAGCGCTGGCCCAATCGGGCTCCCGGAGCAGACCGTTGGCGACCCACAGATCGCCCAGTACATTGAGCATCGCCGCCGCGCTGTGCAGGCGAACCGGCCGCAACGGCAACCCGGCCATGCAGCGGGCTTGTAACTCAAATTGCGACAAGTCGCAGGCGTCCATGCTGTAGTGACCGCTGTTGTGGGGCCGCGGGGCGATTTCGTTGACCACCCACGACTCGCCCCCATCGGCTTGGCCGACGATGAAAAATTCAACGCAAATCACCCCCACATAGCGCAGCCCTTCGGCAATCGCCAAAGTGGCTTGCACCAGCGCCTCCGCCAAAGCTGGAGCGATCAGCTCTTGAGCCACCTCGGTCAAGGCCAAAATACCGTCCCGATGCACATTCAGTTGCACCGGCAAATGGGTGAATGATCCGTCGCTGGCGCGCGCCAGCACCACCGAACACTCTCGCTGAAGCGCCAGGCGTTGTTCCAGCACACAGGGCACAACCTGAGCGGAACCGGCTTGCAATTGCTGCCAAGCCAACGGCAAATCTGCAAGGGTCGCCACCCGCACCTGACCTTTGCCGTCATAGCCCAACCGGGTGGTCTTCATGATCCCTGGCAACAGATGCGGCGGCACCCCGGCCAATTGCCCGACCTGTTCCAGCACGTGGTGCGGAGCCACCGGCACACCGCAGGCCTGAAAGTGGGCCTTTTCCCGCGCCCGGTCTTGGGCAATCGAGACCGCATGGGCATCGGGTGTGACACGGGTCAGTTGAGCCAGGCGTTCCAGCGCTTGGGCAGGCACGTTCTCAAATTCGGTGCTCACGGCTTCACATGACGTCCCCAGGGTGTCCAGCGCCTGGGGGTCGAGGTAAGCCGCTTGCACATGCCGGTCCGCCGCTGCGCCCGCCGGGCTGTGCGGATCGGGGTCGAGCACCATGCAGCGATACCCCATGCTTTGTGCTGCATGCACCCACATGCGACCCAATTGACCCCCGCCCAGCATACCCAGCCAGGCGCCGGGGGGCAGGACGGTGTTAGCGTCGCTCATGGCAAGGGCGGGACCCGCATGGCGCGCGCCTGTTCGGTTTGAGCCAGCCGGAACGAGGCCAATTGACGCGCCCAGTCCGGATGATCGTGCGCCAGCATGGCCACCGCAAACAAGGCGGCATTGGCGGCCCCGGCGGCCCCGATGGCAAAAGTTGCTACCGGCACGCCTTTGGGCATTTGTACGATGCTGTGCAAAGAATCTACGCCTTGCAAATGCCGGCTGGGCACGGGCACGCCCAGCACCGGCACCGGTGTTTTGGCGGCCAGCATGCCGGGCAGGTGAGCGGCACCGCCGGCACCGGCGATGATGCATCGCAGTCCGCGGCCCTGGGCGGCTTCGGCATAAGCGAACATGTCGTCGGGCATGCGATGCGCAGACACCACCCGTGCTTCGAAGGGCACATTGAACTCTTGCAAAATTTGGGTGGCGTGTTGCAGGGTATCCCAATCGGATTGGGAGCCCATGACCACGCCCACGAGGGTTGATGTCATTTGGACTGCGGGTGGGTTATGCTTTCCATTTTAGCCTTCAGCCAAAAGACGGAGTCAGGAACCATGTTGGATGTGACGATGCAAAATTTCGAGGCCGAAGTCGTATCGGCTTCCATGACCACCCCTGTGCTGGTCGATTTCTGGGCGCCTTGGTGTGGCCCTTGCAAATCGCTCGGCCCGGTGCTGGAAAAGCTCGAGGTTGACTATGGCGGCCGATTCAAACTGGTCAAAATCAATTCGGATGACGAGCAACAACTGGCGGCGGCCTTTGGCATTCGAAGCATCCCGACTTGCGTCCTGATGATCGGTGGCAGGCCGGTCGATGGCTTCATGGGCGCTCAGCCCGAAGGCAAACTGCGCGAATTTTTGGACAAACACCTACCCACCGAGGGGGAACTGTTGGCCGAGTCCGAAGCGGCCGAGGCCGAAGACCTCATGGCCCAAGGCGACAGCGATGCGGCACTGGCCAAATTGCAAGAGGCCCTGGCGATCAACCCGGGTAATGACGATGCCCGCTGCGACTACGTCAAACTGCTCATCACACTGGGTGAACTCGAGGCTGCCGAGACCGCCCTGAAACCAGCCCTGGCGCAAATTCCTCGCCCATTGCGCTTCGAGGCCCTGTGGCATTGGCTGCAGGCTTTGCAATTTGCCACCAACGACAAGCGAGCCCAATGGAGTCTGGAGCAGTTTGACGCCGCATTGGCTGCCAACAAGCGTGATTTCGACACCCGTCTGGCCAAAGCACAACTGCTCATGGCCGCTGGCCAGTTCGAGGCCGCCATGGAGGAATTGCTCGAAATCATCATGCGCGACAAAGCCTGGTCAGACGAGTTGCCGCGCAAGATCTACATTGGCATCCTGGAGTTGCTGACACCGCCTAAACCCAAATCGGACCCAGCCCAAAAAAGCCAGACGGGCGGCATTGAAATCGC